>Ga0302324_100001377_pt1 | contig 59439 bp, 56 predicted proteins | sample Palsa_T0_1_FD_201949 | JGI IMG/M metagenome (GOLD analysis project Ga0302324, IMG submission 201949) | Peat permafrost microbial communities from Stordalen Mire near Abisko, Sweden - Palsa_T0_1 | ecosystem: Environmental > Terrestrial > Soil > Palsa > Peat permafrost | place: Sweden: Abisko...
CTGCAACGAAGTGAAGGGCAAGTCCGCGCTGGCCCTCTCGCGCGATCTGGGGCTGGCATACAAGAGCGCCTTTGTCCTGCTCCACAAATTGCGCGAGGCGATGGCCGAAGAATTGAAGGGCCGCATCATCGGCGATGATCACGACGAAGCATCCGTCGATGGCGCTTACTTCGGCGGCTACGTCCGCCCGGCCAATCTCAAAGAGGATCGTATCGACCGCAGGCTTGCGGAAAATCAAAGCGGCAAGCGCAAGGTTGTGGTCGTGATCCGGGAACACGGCGGGGAGACGTTGCCGGGCGTGTTCGCTTCGGAAGGGTCCGCCGTCTCTTGGATTAAGTCCCGCGTTGCGAAGGGAACGACCTTGAACGCGGACGAAGCGTCGTCATGGAACGACCTGCATAGCCGCTTCGAAGTGAAACGCATCAATCATCAAGAGGCGTATAGCTTAAACGGCGCTTGCACGAATTGGGCAGAAAGCTACTTTGCCCGTCTCCGTCGCGGCGAAGCCGGTCACCATCATCATATCGCTGGCGCGTATTTGCTCCGCTACGCGCAAGAAGCCGCTTGGAGAGAAGATAGCCGCCGTTCCTCGAATGGCGATCAAACCCGCAACGTCGCCACGCTCGCGATGCGGAAAGGCCCGTCTGTGGATTTCTCCGGGTACTGGCAGCGGCACGTCAAAGCGGCCTAAAGCAAAACCGGCGGACCTTCGCCCGCCGGTCGATACGCGTCACAATGTGATTAGCAGTTCGAGCCACCGCAAGACGGCGGCTTCGGCGCGACCGGAGCTACGCAATTAACGCCCCCACAGGTAGGCGTTGACGCATAGGCCATCTTGGAGTGCATTCCGTATCCGAATACGCCAACGGCGATAAGAGCGAGCAAGGTGAGAAAGGCGACATGATGTTTCTTCATGGTAGAATCTCCACAAGGAATGGCCGTTTATACCATGTCCTCTAGGGCGATGTAATGGACCATCTAGCCCCGCGCGCAACGCCGTCCTTGATCACGGTCCCCCGCCTTACCAGAATCCGCAGCGCCGCGATCACAGGCTTAATCACAGACTCTTGCGCGGCTGGCGTGATGCCGTTGGCGTGCATGGCATAGCGGGCGATTTCATCGGTTAGGAGCGGTCCCGGAGCCTTCCGCAGGGCTTCTAGGACCAGCCGGGGCAATTCGTTCTTGGAGAAGTAGCGGGACGGCTGATACCGCTGGCGCTTCGGGATGCCCTCTGGGTGGCCCGGTATCAGAAGCACCGCCGCTGCATCCAGGTTCGCCAGCGCGGCCCGGAGCTTCGCCAGCTTCCGTTCGGCGTCTTGGACTTGGGCGGCGATCTCGACCCGCTTGGCCTTAATCGCCGAAACGACATGGGGAATGGATTCGCTCATGCCCGGAATCTAGGCGCGGCGGGCTCGCTTTTCTTGGGGCGTTTGCGCCAACATACCGCATCCGCCAACAGCTTCTTCAGCTTGCCGTTCTCGTCCTGGAGCTGCTTCAGCTTGCGAGCTTCGGCCACATCCATGCCGCCGTACTTGCTCTTCCAGTTGTAGAACGTCTACTCGCTGATCCCATGCTTGCGGCACAAATCGGCCGTCTTGGCGCCAAGTTCGTGCTCTTTCAGCACCCCGATAATCTGCTCTTCCGTAAACCTCGAACGCTTCATCGTCTGGTCCTTCCCTAAAGGGCCAGACCCAAGTTCAACCTGGATTAAACCGCGGGGGCAACGTCATCGCCACGCGGCGGGTATCGCGTGACTCCCAGCCCGTGCCTCGCATAGCCTTGGTGTGCTTGCTGCATCATGGAGAACCATTTTCGGCATTATGGCTTGAAGGAGAACACGGTGCCGTAACCGTTGGCGCCGCAACCGGCAGTGGTGCCGTAGAGCGTGCCGCCCACGTTGATCAGGCCTGCATACGGTTCACACCCATCGCTGCCTGCCTGAAACGAGTACAGCACCTTCTCGGCACCACTTTTCGCCACCGAGAAGATCGTGCCGCATCCTCCGCTGCAGCTCGCGCCCGTGCCCCCGCTTTCAGTTGTCCCGTAAAACTTGTCGCCCACTTCGATCAGGGGGCCGTTCGGCGTGTGCCCGTCCGTGCCGGACTTGAAGGAATAGATCACTTTTTCCACGCCCGCGGTCGTCACCGAGAAAACGACGCCGCAGCCTTTGAAGCAATTGGCAGAGCCGCCCAAAGCACTGACACCGAAGAATCTGGCACCCGCATTGAACAGGCCGGAAGTGGGCTCTTGCGCGTCGGTACCGCCCTGAAAGGCATACACCACTTTTTCCGCGCCGGTTCTCGTCATCGAGAACACCGCGCCGCAGCCACCCTCACAAGACCCGCCTCCACCTTCCGACGCGGTGCCGTAGAGAATGCCCCCCTCATCAATCAGACCAGCACTGGGCTCGCCCCCGTCGCTGCCTTGCTGAAACGAATACACAACCTTCTCTTTGCCCGCCGTCGTCAGGGAGAACACGGTTCCGCAGCCGCTATCGCATGTCGTCGATGCGCCGCCGCTTGTTGTGGTGCCATAGAGCTTGCCACCCGCAGCGATCAGGCCGGCATAGGGTTTGATCCCCCGATCGATATTGCCTTTGAACGCATATAGAATGTTCTCAACGCCTCCCGTCGTCACCGAGAACACGGTGCCGCAGCCACCTGAACATGTCCCCCCGCCGCCGCCGGCCGTGGTGCCGTAAAGTGTGCCGCCGAAATTTAGCAAGCTGGTCAGCGGGCCGTCTCCATCGTTGCCGCGTTCAAAGGCATACACCACGTTCTCAGCACCGCCAGTCGTCAGCGAGAAGACTGTGCCGCAGCCACTCGGACGGCAGTTGTGGGACTGCTCGCCGCCCGCATCGGTTGTGCCATAAAGCGTGCCTCCCGCGTCAATCAGGCCGCCGTAAGGGTAGGCCCCGTCGGCGCCGCCTTTGAAAGAATACACCACGGTCTCAGTCGCCCCGCGGGCCGGAACGGCCGCCACAAGGAAACCGGCTAACACGACCCCCACAATTCGAATGGAATGACTTGGCATGACGCCCCCTGCTGCCCAAGTTCACCAATTTTCTAGCGAGCACCGAGCGGAAAAACAATCCTTGTGCTGCCGAGGCGTCGGATAAGGCGCGCGAAATCAACGACCGAATGCAAGCTAAAGCAAGCCGTTGCTCTTCTGTCGGGGCTTGCGCTTACAAGTGCAACCAACGAGCTACGCGTTCCAGCGGAGTCGGTGGCTGCGGAGACCATCTTTGTTGCACCTGCGCAAATGCTTCAGCAACCTGTAGCATCAACCCCTCGCGCGCTAGTAGGCGGGCGAGAGTAGCGCGGCGGTAATGCCAGGTCTTCCACTCGTTGTCCGGCCAGTCTTCGTCGTGCGCCTGCTTTGCGGCTGCGGTGTAGAAACTGAACGCAGCGAGAAGGAGTGCGTCCTTCTTTGCAGGCAATTGTTCCGCAACCGCATTCGCATCTTCGCGCTCGGCAAATTTTGCGAGCGCATTCGGCTCGCCGATATCGGCGCCCTTTTGGTACCACATCCAGGCTTTGGCGCTGTCCGGGGCGAGGCCAATCTTTTTGGCGGTATGCGCATCGCGAACGCCGTGAGCGTAGAGCTGGCCCAGCTTAAACGCAGCAATCGGCACGCCGTCTTGCCAGGCCTTTTCATACAGCGTGGCGGCGCGGGCCGGAGCGAGCATTTCGTCAGACGGATCGACGAGAAGTTCCGCAAGATCGATTTGCGCGGAACGGTAGCCTTGGGACACGGCCAGTTCCAATTCTCGTTTCGCGCCCCTCAGGTCGTGCTTCGCAAACAAAGCCCGACCCGACTCATAGTGTCGTCGCGGGCTGTTTCCGGTTTCGGCGATTTCGTCTGCACAGGCGCGCGTCGCAACCTCGGCGGAGATATCATCCCGCATGACTCCGGGCGCGAGGCGATCGGGATCGTAGGGCGCAGCCGCCTCGGAATCGCACTTGCCGCTGCTGTTCGGCCAGGTCTTGAGACGCAAATCGGGAGTCAGGCCCAGGCGAGCCCGTTCAACGTCCGATAGCGAGTCGATTTGCGCCGCCTGTGACCACGTTATCTGTGCGTCAAGATTCGCGGGAATCTCCGCGTCCCAGATGCGCGCAGTCTTGTCGTATGACGTAGTAACGATGCGCCTGCCGTCGGGCGACCATTCGGCATCACTCACGCGATCTGCATGGCCGGCAAGCACGGCAAGTTGCAGTCCTGTAACGGCATTCCAGATTCGTGCAGTCCCGTCGCTCGATGCCGTGACGATTCGCGTTCCGTTCGGCGACCAGGAGGCGCGGGCAATTTCGCCATCGCCACCAGATAGAACCGCGAGCTGTGCGCCCCCGGCTACATCCCAGATGCGCGCAGTTTTGTCGTTCGACGCCGTGAGGATGCGCTTTCCGTCTGGGGACCAGGCCGCAGAATTGACGTATCCACCGTGCCCTACGAGCGCCGCGAGCTGGGCGCCCGTTTCTGCGTCCCAGATGCGTGCGGTCTTGTCGTAGGACGCCGTGACGATGCGCTTGCCGTCCGGAGACCAGGCGGCGTCACTGACGCGATCACCGTGGCCTTTCAAAGTGACGAGTCGCGCTCTCGTTCGGGCATCCCAGATGCGCGCAGTTCCGTCGTTCGACGCGGTGATGACGCGTCGACCATCGGGGGAAAATGCGGCAGACTTCAGCTCATTGCCGAATCCTGAAAGAAGCAGAAGCTGCGTACCTTTGGCGGCATCCCATATCCGTGCGGTTTTGTCGTCCGAAGCGCTCACAATGCGTGAACCGTCAGGCGACCAGGCGACTGTCCGGATGGTGCCGCCATGTCCCGTCAATACGGAAAGTCGAGCGCCCGTGGTTGCATCCCAGATATGCAGCGTTCCGTCGTCCGACGCGGTAACGATTCGCTTGCCGTCGGGAGAGTAGGCCGCCGAGTAAACGAAATTGTCGTCGCCCGCAAGCACTGGAAGTTTGCTGCTTTTTCTTGCGTCCCAGATACGTGCGGTACGATCAGATGACGCGGTGGTGACGCGTGTCCCGTCAGGCGACCACGCTGTCCAGAATATTTGCTCATGATGGCCGGAAAGTAACGCAACCTGTGCTCCGGTGCCGGCGTCCCAGATGCGCGCAGTCTTATCGATCGATGCAGTCGCAATGCGCGCGCCGTCAGGTGACCAGGCGGCCCAATAAACTTCTCCCTTGTGCCCGGAAATCACGACAAGCTGCGCACCTGTTCGCGCGTCCCAGACGCGCGCAGTCTTATCCTCGGATGCGGTGACGACGCGGTTTCCGTCTGGTGAGAACGCGGCAGTTGTGACAATACTGCCGTGACCCGACAGGACGACAAGCTGGCCCCCAGTAGTTGCATCCCAGATGCGCGCGGTTTTGTCCTCGGATGCGGTGACGACGCGTTTTCCGTCCGGCGACCATGCCGCATACACGATGGGATCGTGATGGCCAGAAAGGACCATGATCTGTGTGCTGTTACCGGTGTCCCAGATGCGTGCGGTACCATCGAAAGATGCAGTCACAATTCGTCCACCGTCGGGCGAATAGGCGGCCGACCAGACGGCGTCTTGATGTCCGGAGAGAACAGCAACCTGAGCACCGCTGCTTGCGTCCCAGATTCGCGCAGTCTTGTCATACGATGCAGTGACGATATGCTTTCCGTCGGGTGAATAAGCGGCGTTCGTGACTCCGGCGACGTGCCCGGAAAGAATTGCAAGCTGCGCGCCGGAACTAGCGTCCCAGATGCGCGCCGTCCCATCGTTCGAGGCTGTAACGATATGCCTGTGGTCAGGAGAATAGTTGGAGGAATATACGGATTTGTCGTGGCCCGAGAGCACCGCGAGTTGGGTGTCAGCGGCGCGCGCGTCCTGAAACACGTCGATCGCGGCGGCTCGATCGACGGGGTTGATCGATCGGTTCGCCAATACCTCGAGAATAATGCCTTGCGCGCCTGAAACGTCTGCATTCTGAAGGCGTTCGGCGGCGGCCTGGATTAGAGATCGCGATTGAGCTTCCAGAGTCTTTTGCGTTTGAGATTCGGCCTCATGCTGCTTCTGCAAGGCGAGCAGACCGGCTGCCGAGGCCAGAAGCGCGAGCACCGTCACGACGCTCGCGACGCCAGTGAGCACGCGAACTGCACGCCCACGGATGCGTATGTCGTCGGCTTCGGAGCGCTCGATATAATCGACAAGTTGGGGCTCGGTGTCCGTGCGATGCTCGCGCAGCAGACGCTGTCCGTCGATCAGGTCGATTTCGGTCAGGAGTCCTTTTTCGCGTTCGAAACGCGCACGCCGGGCTGCCAGTCTCGCACGCAAGTGCTTTGGCTCGCGCGTGTCCGCGGTTGCTTCGGCTACGAGTCCGCGCCACAGCGCATAGCGCTCCTCGATTCGGCGGCGTATCTTGAGAGCCTGCGCATTGCCCTGCACAAAGTCACGCGCCCTTTCCCATCGCGTGATAAGCGCCTCATGGGCCAGACGAACAGTTGGATGTCCTCCCGGTTCCGCATCGCTGACCAGGAGCCGCGCATCGGGATGGAGCAACGCCTCGATGAGGTTGTGTTGCGGCGTTCCTCGTGGAAAATTCGCCAGCTGCACCCGCCTCGAGACCGCCCGCTCGATGTCGCCATCGACGGTGCTCATTTGCACCAGCGCGAACAGCACCGAGCCCAACGCCTGACGATCATCAGGTGCACACGCCTCCAGGACCGCTTCGGCCTTCGTCGCAATCGCGCCTTCCAGGCGGCCGAGCCGTTCATAGGTCGCAAATGTTAGAGTGGTACCGTGGGCTTCGAGCACATCGCTGCGATAGAGCTGATCCATAAGATAAGAGAGCAGTGGCAGCGCGCCTGGTGCGTAAGCGACTTCCTCGGCTATCACTTCATTGAGCGGCGCGTCGGTAGTCTTGTGGCGCTCGAAGCCGATGCCCGCCGCCGCCGCGGGACGCCGGATCATCTGGCTCAGCTGTAATTGTGTCGGCGGCAACAGTTCGAGCCGTCCGTTGTCTTCCACCATCTGCACCAGATTGGGTGTGTCGTCGGCATGATGCCAGAAGTCCTTTCGCATCGTGGCAATCACCCAGACGAGACCAGAGCGAACGAGACCGGCAAGAAGATCGACGAATCGTTGACGTTCCTCCAATCTGATCCGTTCGTTTGTGAACAATTCTTCGAGCTGATCAACCACGAGTAGGAGTTTTGCAGACTCGTACTTCAACATGCGGCCGTCGCGGCGTGCAGCGGCGGCGAGATGGGCCAGCGCGGTTCCGATGGGATAGCCGGGTTCCGTGGAAGCATTTCGCAGATGTGCTGCAAGGCTCGCAACTAACTGTCCTGGTCCGATCAGTTCGGAAAGGCCTTCGGCCGGACCAATCTGTGTCGTCAGCCTGCGCGCCAGCGCATCGAACAGGTCTTCACCCTCTTGCGCATCGCTGGGCCTGAACATGACACGACGGAGAAATGCAGCACCCGGGATGCGTCTCGGGACAAATAGCTTCGGAACTATGCCTGCCTTGACAAGCGACGACTTGCCGGCGCCGCTTGCGCCCAGCACGAGCAGGAACGGCGACCCAGCCTCGGCGTTCGCCACCAGCTGCACCATCGCCTTCGTCAGGGCCTCGTCCTGGCCGAAGAAGATCGGCGCGTGCTCGAAGTTGTAGCACTCCAGTCCCCTGAACGGCGCCTGTATCCAGACCTTGACGGCTTGGTCGCCTCGGCTGGAGTCTTCGGCTCCAATCCGTTTGTCGATCAGCCAGCGAAGCTGCTTTTCCAGCGCATCTGCAAACTCGGAGTGGTTCGTAAACTCGGTAAAGCTGCCGGTGAACCAACCCTGATTGGCGAAGTGTTTCGAACAGAAAGCATCAAGACTTGCGATTTGTTGCAGTTGCTGGTCGCGAAGCTTGGCATCTCGGAGATCAAACGATGCAGGACTGACGCTTCGATAGATCAGAAGATCTGGCGCGCCGCGTTCCCTTGATGCCTTCAGCGCTTCTTCGAATTCCCATTCGGTTCCCGTCAGCGGCGCGCGATCATCGATGCCGCGATACGCGCGTATAGCAGTTCGCTCCGGCAGGGCTTTTCCCAGCCGCGACCAGACGATCAGCACGACAATGTCGAAGGCGCTCGGCGACTCCTCCGGATCCTGGAACCGTCCCGCGGCCAGCATCGCTTCGTAGTCCCAGAAATAGGGCTCGACCGCGAAGAATCGCGCGTAGTCCTGCGCCAGACGCTCGATTGTGAGTGCTGCGATCTCGCGCGCAGCGCGAACATCGCCGGGCGACGACAGGAAAATCCGAACGCGTTTGTTGATGGCGGTGCGCGTACGCAACGGTGGAAAGGCCCCGGCAAGACCGGGCCCCGCCAATTGATAAAGACAGCAGGCTTTCTCGAAACTCCTTAGCCTATACTCGCCTAGATCGGCGAGATGGAATGGTGCCAGTGAATCTTGCTCGAGAAGCGCGGCGGTCGCGGCCGAAACGATCACCTGTCCGCCGTGGCCCGTATCGGCGACGCGCGCGGCTTGGTGCACCGCCAGCGCCACATAATCCCGTCCAGAGGGCTGCGCGTCGCCCGTGTGCACGCCGACTCGGATGCGGATACGCGCACCGTCCGGCCAGCCATGTCCGTCAACTGCCTGCTGCATCGCGCCGGCGGCCTTCACCGCCGAAAGCGCGTCCTGAAAGGCGAGGAAGCAGCCGTCGCCTTCCGTTTTTACGTCGACCCCGCCTAAAGGAGCCGCCGCGTCGTGGATCAGGCCGAGGTGCTCAGCAAGCAGCGCCCCATAGCGCTCGCCAAGACGGGCGAACAGCTTGGTCGAGTCCTCGATGTCAGTGAAGCAGAAGGTCACCGTCCCGGATGGCAATGTGTCTGTGTCGTGCCCCAATAGGCGATGCCAGATTCGAGTTGCATGCAAAGTCTAGCCGCGTTCGACTAGACGTTCGACCGCTAATTTGCTTCAAGAGGGAAGCAGGTGATATTATACTTCGCGTTCCCAGCCGCAAGGGGTAGGGTCGGAGGTGAGTCGTGAGCGCCCGCGACTTGCGCTACGCCGTCCGCAACATGTCTTGTCCGATTAGGGATTTCATGCGGTTTCGACTTGTTTGGTCTGGTTCTCTTCGGTCTTCCGGCAACGATTCAAAGCCGAAAGATGTGAGAACGATTCGAGATGAGTTGCATCCGCAATTTGAAATGCTGTGGAAGACACATACCGCACTTAAGCGCCTTCAATACACCGCCATCACGCGGCCGAACCTTAGTTCAAATATCCGTTCACGTCTGGCTGTTCGCTGCCTTCGAAAGAAGGAATGCGATGGTGCGGGCAAGGGTGAGTTCGTCGGTTTCGACCTTGATGGGGCCGTTATCAGGGCCCGTGACGGCCTGCGCGGGCTTGCCGTGCGCGCGATCGAGGAGCTTGTCAGCTGCAGCAATGCTGGCATTCGGGAATTTATTGCTGCGCGCCCAATGAGCGAGTCGCGTGATCGCCATCTCTGTGTGTTCGTCGGCCAAACTCTTCACATCAGCCCTAGCACGGTCAGCCCCAGAACTGCCGTTGGGATTGCCGGATTGCCCCGGTTTCCAGCTTGTCGAGCGAACGCCGCCTTTGCCTGCCATTGTCTGTTATGCCGCTTTTCTGCGTCTAATTCTGTAGATTACTGGTTCGCAAGCTACACCGCCATGCCCCCGATCAGGATATCGGCGAACCACTGAGGCCCACCAACGTCGCGCAACGCCGTAAGCATGCAGCAACTCTGCAGCAGGTCCGTAGCAACTGCGACGCGGCGTGAGGACAGATCGTTCCGCGTTCCAGGTATAGAAAAAGGACTGGAACGAACGACCGAAGAAGGGCTTAAAAGCCCCTTTCGTTTCGGTGGGCGCGTTCCAACGGAACGGCAGCAAATCATTGGGTTTTTTGATGATCGTTCCAAAGCGTTCCAACGCTTCGGAAACGCTACTGCGAAGTTCGGATTACTGTTCCATGGTTTTTCGCTCATTTTTCGACCCGCTTTGCCGCTCGTTTACCTGCCGGAGTCAGCACCCATTTTTTCAATTCCTGCGTCGCAAGCCTTTGGTTCTTGAGGTCCAGCAACCGACGATGAATGCGCGATTTTTGCGGGTTGCCGTCGGCAGTCACCCAGCCCATCGCTTCGGCCAGTGCGGCGATGGACGCGCCTGGTGTCTCGCCCATGGTGCGGAGCAGTCTTTGCAGGTCGACTTCAGCGGCGTTTTCAAGGCTCGCTGTTTCGAATGTCGACAATGGGCGGGCGAACACCGTCGGGATTTTGCGGCCTTTTGAGTCGACGATTTGCGCGCTCGCGATGGTCGGGAGTTCAAACGAGATCGGTGCAAAGTCCGGCCCACGAAATTTCCCCTGCCAATATAGCTCGACCATCGCATCAGTCTTTTTGCAGCAAAGGTTTCCGTCGACTTCGGCGATGAATGCGCCGCCGCCGCGGGGGATGAGGTTGTCCTGCGTCGCGTTCTTGACTGGGTGACAGTTCACCAGGACGGAAGGCCGGCCCGGAAGATCCGTCAGAGTTCGCAGCGACCTCGCGTAATCGCCTTGTTCTTTGTTGTCGTTCTCGTTCTCGCCCGGGAAAAAAGCGGCGCCCGTATCGACGATAACGAGCGACAGACCCCCAAGCGCCTTCATCCGCTCTCCGACGGTCGCGAGCAGTTCGGGGATGGGGAAAACGCCGAGAATAAAATGAACATCGATCTCCCCCAGCGCGAACCCCATTTGCTCGCCAAGTGCAATCCACCGCATCCTGACATCGTCAGGATTCTCGCCGACCAACATCAAGCACCGCCCGTGCTCGACATCGCACCCGCCGATCGCACGCCCGAGCGCCACGGTTGCAAGCAATCGCAGCGCGATTGCAGTCTTACCGCTACCCGTCGGCCCGGTGTTGGAATAGAGAAATCCGCGCTGAATGATTCCCGAAATCACGTAATCGGGAGGCTTGAACCCATCGACGAATTCGGCGCTTGATTGAATGCGCGGGAGCGTATCCAACTGGCGGTTCTCCGCATGTACAACCGGGCGTTCGTCCGGTGTGTCTAGCAAAGCGAGGCGCACAGCAGATGGGCCGCCATTGCGGGCGATATCGTTGGCGTCGCCCCCCTTCATGCCGCAGGTGCCATCGGAGCGCGAAGGAATTTCAGCACGACGGCCATTCGTCTGGATTCGAGCCGTTCGGCTAACTCTGTTGCGAACCTTCGGCCGCCTGCATCATCGTGGCCGATGATCGAAACAACCTCGACGTAAGCGGGAATGATTGGTGCCAGCGCGGGCATTCGAGACGCGTTACCGGCCGCCCAGACGCCTAGTCCGGTTGCTTCGTAGATGCTGAGTCCATCTTCAATGCCTTCCGTAATCGCGAGCCCGAGCCCGTCGTTCGGAGGTGCGAGCATAATCGGAAAGCCAGTCGAATTGCGCCCCAGCGTAATTTTGTTGTTTGGAGCGTCTAGCTTCCCGAGACCGTCGGCACGCAATTTTGTCAGATGAACGCCGCGAACATTTGAGCTTGATATCGCCAGTCGCCCCGGCTCGATTTCATCCGCGATGCCAAAGGCGGAGATCATCGTTGCGCCATATTTTCCTCGCGGTGGGAGAAATCCGATTGTCTCCGGAATTGGCGCACCGTAGGCGCGGGCCTTGCTCAAATACGTCTCCGCGAGCGTGCCTACTACTGGCTTTCGCGCCGCCCAAAGAGCCCGCGTACGTTCGGTGTTGTCGATCGCCTTGTCCCTTGAAGTGCAAGGCTCTAGCTTGGCGACATTCGGCTTGAACGATGAACTTGCGCGCCAAGGCTCTAATCCGAGACGCTCCCGCACGTAGTCGCGACAGTGCAAGGGATCATCACCCGCGAATGAAGTGACGACGAAGCCTCCCGGTGCGCGCCAATCGACTAAGATCGATAGCGAACGGTCGCGCGGCCCGTGCCCAGGCCCAGGCGCGAGTACACTACTCCCGCGCGCCACGCCCCCGAGAGCCTTCGCAATGGCATATGTGTCGAGTCGCATTCACAATTCACGCGTCATGCTTCGGAACGGCGTCAGCGAGCATCCGTTCGAGCGCCGCAACAGGAACACGCATGATCTTTCCGATCCTCACAATCGGAATCTCGCCGCGCTTGGCGGCTTCGTAGCTGCCGTTACGGCTGAGGCCAAAATAGTGCGCGCCAGCTTCGGGGACGCTGATAGTCAGTTTCGTCAGGTCCGGTTTAGATTGCTTCATTTCAATCGCTCCTTGGTGCAACAAATGGAATTTAGGCTTGCTTCGTACCAATGTAACCCAGTATGATTAGTTCGGTTACATCTCGGAAGCAGCTTTTTTTGGCACAATTCATGATCGATCTGGAATGGAAGCGACACGCAGCCGGGTATCGCATCGTTCCCGAGCGCCCGCCGCAGCCACCGCGTCAATCGCGCCCCCCGCCTACGATTGCCGAGATTGACTGTGGAACGCCGGAGCGGATCGCAGGAATCGGCGGCGCTCTCAAATCCTATCGTCCCCTCGCAAAATCGCCGGAACTCTTTAGGCCCTTTGTTGGGATAGCGAGGGATGCTCCGGGCCTTCTCCGCTTCGTCAATGACTATGGTCCGCTCACGGATGCGGGCGTGAACGGGCCAGGTGAAGATGTACCCCTGTTGCTGAAAACCGCCTCCACGATGCGCGATTTTCTCTCAACGTCGGAGCGCATCGGACGTAAACGTCTTTCCGAGGTGCCGGCCGGGCTATTTACGGGTGTCGATCTATCGCGCCTGACCGCCCAACTGAAATTGGATATCGAGTCGGGCGAGCTTCAGTTTTCGCTGCGGCCGAGATCACTTCTGGATGCAATGTGGGTGCAGTTGGGACAGGCGCTGGCGCGCGCGGGCGTCTTCCGCACGTGTCGATTTTGCGGACAGATTTTCGAGGCAGGCGGTCGCGGCGAGCGGGACCGTCGCGCGATATTTTGTTCTGAGGATCACAAAAAACAATTTCACAGTCTGGAACGGAGCAGGAAATGAAAACCATGCGCACGACAGGTCACATTCGCCAACGCACTCCGGGATCGTGGGAAATTCGCTACAGCCTCGGAACCGACGCCGCGAGCGGCAGACGGAGGATCGCGACAGTCACGGTCAAGGGCGATAGGCGCGCGGCCGAAAAGGAACTTCGACGCCTTTTGCGAACCCTCGACGTTGGCGAACACGTCGACCCGACCCGCATGACGGTAGCCCAATGGCTGGCGCAATGGCTCGCAGCGACGCGAGATGAAATCAGCCCCAAGTCGCATGAGCGATATAGCGAGATCGTCCAAAATTTCCTTGAGCGCGAGTTGGGAGCCCTGCCCATCGCCAAGCTAGCCCCGGCGCATATTCAAGCGGCTTACAGCAAATGGGCGTCCGGCGGGCGCTGCGACGGCAAAGGGGGCGGCCTTTCGCCCCTGACCCGCCGGCACATTCATCGCATTCTGAAATCGTCACTTTCGCGGGCCGTCGAACAACAGGTCATTCCTCGCAGTCCTGCCGATGCCTTCACAAAGCGGCTGCCGAAAGTAGAACGCAAGGCGATGGCAACCCTCACTGTGGATCAAGGAGCGCGCCTGCTCGACGCAATCCGCCACACGCGCGTTTACTGGCCCGTGCTGGTTGCGCTCTCGACCGGTATGCGTCGGGGCGAGATTCTGGCATTGCGCTGGAAGAATATCGACCTGGATCGCCGCATGGTGCGCGTCGTGGAAAGTCTGGAGCAGACAAGGGCGGGGCTGCGATTCAAGGCGCCAAAGACAGACAAGAGCCGCGCCATCACGCTCCCTGCTTTCGCGGCAGAGGAACTTCGAACGCTCAAGCGCCGCCAAGCCGAGGAACTTCTGGCCCTGGGAGTGCGGCTCACAGGGGACACGCTGGTCTGCGCCCGCGCGGATGGCGGGCCGCAACAGCCTCGCAGCCTGACGCACGAATTTGCCCGGCTCATGGGCCGCATCAAGGACGTGCCGCGCGTCCGATTTCACGACTTGAGGCACACTCACGCGACCCAACTCCTGCTCGCAGGCGTGCATCCGAAAGTGGCGCAGGAGAGGCTTGGGCATTCGACGATCACAACGACCCTCGACCTCTACTCGCACGTCAGCGACACGATGCAAGAGGATGCGGCCACGAAGGTAGTGGTACAGTTTGAAACCAACATCAATCAGTCACGGGCTGATAGCAATCTTCGATTTCGGGGCCAAGATCGGCAGTTCCGGCAATATAATCGGATGACGGGTTAAAGCACTGAGGGGACTGGACCAGCCGATAGTTATGGCTGGCCATGCACGCGTTAAAGAAATTTCCGCCAGCACCGGGATAGAGATGAATTGTTTCAACTTCCTCCCCCGATTGTTGGAGCGTTGCCATCTTGCAAGAGGCCAATAATTGATCCTTCGACGGCGCTTGCGCCTGCTGAGGGGCTTTAGGATCGCACGCCGCAATAATGAAAACGGCGCTGACGCTAGCCAACGCCGCGAACGTTCTCTTTGTCTTTCGCGAAATCATAACTGTGCCGCCTCCCACGCCTCTAAGACTGCTACCATATCAGACATTTCCCAGAGTTTGGGAGTCACGTTCGCAGCCATCGCGGGCGTGATTTTCAGGGTCTTGTGAATGCGCACGAAATTATAGTGCATGAAGTAGATCGCCATCATATGCGCATGGTTCACGGCCTTTTTCGAAAAGGCGTTCGTGAGCCGCGTCATGCGACGGTTGCCCATGCGGATGTTCAGATTTTGGCGCTCTACATAGCTTGTGGAGACGTGCTTGGGGTCGGGGTTGCCTTCGACGCGATGCTTGATTGCGCCAGTGCAAACGGCGGGGCTGTAGCGTTTTTCGCCTTCGGTCGGCGCGCCGTAAATCTTCACGAGTTGCGCGTAATCAACGTCCGCGCCGAAACTTTCCTCAATGGCTTCCAGATATGCCTTGTGCCCGTCGCTAGTGATCTGCACGCGGTTCGCCAGACGCGGCGCAAGATCGCTTACGAAGTCGAGCGCCGCCGCACCGTCACGCGCGCCCACATAGAACGACGCTGCAAGCTTTGTGTCCGCATCGAGCGCAACCCATGTCCAGATATCGCCAGCGCCTTCGGGAGCAGCCTTCGCGGTCGGCACGTTCTTTTGCTTCGCGTAGCAGAACGCCCACACTTCATCGAGTTGAAGCCGCTTACAGGGCAGATTGACCAGCGTGCGGTCCATATATTCGGCGAACGCCTGCCCGGCATCTTCGAGCAGCTTAATCAGGGTCGTGCGGCTGACACCCGTGAGCCGGGTCATAGCGCGAAGGGAAATCCCTTCCGCCATCATTTGGAGGGCTTGGGCGCGTTGGTCTTTGGTCAGCCGGTTCATACTGTCATTTATGCATGAGCGGTCTTGACAGTCAAGTGTCTTTAACACTAAGTGTGAAAGTGTGATTGAAATACTTTCAACAGAGGGATATATAGGGCGGGAACGATGGAGGTCGAGTTTGCCGATACCGACCTAGACCGGCTGGAGGTTGACCCGAAGTTCACGGGCGGCTTCGCGCCAGCCATCGTACGCGGCTTTCGGAAAGCAATGCAGGCGATACGCGCAGCGCACGATGAGCGCGATTTGTATGTCTCCCGAGGGCTTGGCTTCGAAAAGTTGAAGGGTAAGAGGTCACATCAATGTTCCGTGCGGCTGAACAAACAATGGAGGCTGATTCTGGAACTCCAAGGTGGGGAGAAACTGAGGAAGGCCCGAATCGTCGGAATCGAGGACTATCATTGAGCGAGGGGGAGGGTCACAAAATGAACGAGAGAATTCCTGCTGAAGTATTCCCGCCTGGGGAATTTCTAGCTGACGAGCTTGAGGCTCGCGGCTGGACGCAATCGGAGTTTGCCGAGATCATTCGGCGCCCCGTGAAGGTCGTAAACGAAATTATTGCCGGGAAGAAGGGAGTAACGACTGATACGGCGCGCGAGTTTGCGGCGGCTTTTGGCACGAGTCCGCAGTATTGGCTGAATCTGCAAACGGCATACGACCTTTGGCATACATCGCCATCGGCAAACACGGACATAATCACACGTGATGCGTGGCTCCGCGAGAGGTTTCCGATTCGGGAAATGATTAAGCGCGGCTGGATCGAAGGCTCTGAGAGTTTCGATGTCTTAGAGAAGCGCGTTTTCGATTTCTATTGCATCGCAAATCACGATGAAGAACCGCAGCTACTGCATGCTGCGCGCAGAAATTATCGTGAGGATATGACCGCGATTCAGGAAGCTTGGATTTTTCGTGTCAAACAGTTGGCTAATATATTTGCGGTTCCGGCCTATAGCGAAACTAAGTTGAAGGCCGCGCTTTCGCGGTTTGTACCGCTGATGCTGGCCCCGGAGGAAATTCGGCACGTTCCAGCAATTCTAGCAGAGTGCGGGGTACGGCTTATAATTGTTGAACCAATCCCAAACTCTAAGATTGACGGAGTGTGTTTTTGGATCGATGGCGGCAAGTCTCCGGTCATAGGGCTCACTTTGAAGCATCCGTATTTGGATCGTTTTTGGTTCAACCTTCGTCACGAGATTGAACACGCGCTTCGGGGAGATGGAAAAGAGAGAATCATTATTGATGACTTCGACTCCGGCTCTCTTGACAGCCAAGACGAAGCGGAGCGGATTGCCAATGCCAAAGCAGCAGATTTCTGCGTGCCTGAAAAGGCAATGAACGATTTTATTTTGCGTCATGATCCAATGTACGCAACTGCAAGCTTCATTGGTTTTTCCAGACTAATGAAGCGTCATCCCGGAATCGTTGCGGGACAATTACAGCACAAGATAAAGCGGCCGGAGTTGTTCAAGAAATTTCAGCCACAAATCCGCGATATCATTACGCAAGCCGCACTGACTGACGGTTATGGCTACGGAGCGCCCTCGGGCGTCTAGGAGAACGAAATGACATACTCCAAACAAATGCAGCAGATTGTGATGGACTATCGTACCTCTGGCGAACATTGGCCACCGACTAAGCGCGAAATTGCAGCTTGGGCGATCAAGACTGGCAGATGGAAAATGCCTTCGTCCGCAGTTATAGACCGTTGCGCTAATGACATTGGCGAGGTGATGGGCGAGATATATTTCACAGACAAGAAGGGGCGTCGTGTTCGGTTGCTTCATCCCGCAACGTTCAAGCGGCAGGGTGAACTATTCACCGAATGGGATGACATTCGTACTGCTCCGCGCCTACACATGCAGATCGCATTTCAGCAAAATCGAAAGGCAATCGTGGGCGAGTGCCGTCAGCTCAAGACTGATATGGACAGCTACAATGACGCCCACCAAGAGGCAGCACCACTCCAAATCTCGTTCGATTTCAATATGGATATTGCCGAATTTGAAGCGGCAATGGCGGCTTAGGTTTTTTTCTTACGCCAGCGTGCTTGAGCAGCAAGGCTCGCGGCTTCGGATCGTTGTTCGGGCGTAAGCTTTGACCAACGCGCCTTGCCGCCCTTCAATCCGCCTTTTCGCCCAAGTGCGACAGCGGCAGGATTCTTGGCTAGTTCCTCAGGTGCCGATGCGCGGTCCTCAATCTGCCCAATCAGGATATCCCCTACCAGCTTGCCTAACTGGACGGGATCGCGGGGGCGTTTGAGGCGCTTGGCGGTCATTTGCCCCGCGCCAATCGCATTTGGCCTATTTCGGTCGGGAGAAGCCCCCCGAGCTTTTGCTCTATGAAGCCCAATTCAATGAGCTTCGTCCTGTGGCCCTCAGGAATGACTCGCTTCAGCGGCCCCTTGGCCGTCTCCGCGAGGGAGGCAAATCCTTCGGGCGTGAGATGGGCGTTAATGTCCATGGCGAGAGACTGCCACGGTCGGGCACGATGTTCAAAGGCGACCTAGCCGGGCGGAATTCCAAACTGTACCACCACCGCCACGAAGCTCGACGCGACGTTCGCGCCTGCTATAATTCGGCTGCGGAGCGTCAATTGAAGCGGTTCGGTAGCAATTTCGGTAGCATCGTGCTCTTGCGCTTTTCGTTGAAATGAAAATATCTATTGCTACCAAACAATTGGATGGGTGGCCGAGTGGTTTAAGGCACCGGTCTTGAAAACCGGCGGGCCTGCAAGGGTCCCGTGAGTTCGAATCTCACCCCATCCGCCAGCGTTTCCGGATTCGGAATACGCGAATGGTTCCACCCACGTCGTACGGCCAGGTAATCAAGCCGCCGGTCGATGGAGTTATCAGGTAGCGTCCGTTCGGGCTGAAAGCCGCCGAGCCGCAGCCCAGATCGGAGACTCTCTCGCTGTCGATCACCCTGCCTCGACCAATATCGATCAACGATACGGTACCTTCGCCGTACGCACCCACGGCAATGAATCGCGTGTCCGGACTGAAGACTGGAATCGATTCGTATGAGACCGCTTTTATCGTTCGAACCAATTTTCGACTGCGGACATTCCAGACCTGTACGTCGCTGCCGTCTTCCGCGGCGAGCAATCCTCCATTCTTGCTGAAGGAAATTCCATCGACATATCGATGAAATCCGCGAAGCACCGCTATTCGCTCGCCGGTGCGCAGGTTCCAAAGTTTGATCTCCTGCCAATGTCCGGACGCCAGCGTGATACCGTTGGGACTGATTGCGATCGCGGATGGTTGCAGCCGGCTAAACGCGATGACCTGCTTTGCGCTATCCAATGCGAAAACACGAATGCGGGCGGCCGTACCGCTGGAGTCTGACGACGATTCGGCGACCAAGCGGCTGCTCGGGCCAAAGGCATACAGAGCGTATCCGGTGTGCGGCACCGAAATGACAACCTTGCCTGTCGTCAAGGCTCCTACGCCGTTCGAACCCGCATAATATTTCCAGTCCGGAGAAATCGCGTCGGGACGCCCCGGCAATTGCTTGAGCAGTCGTCCGCCGGGGAAACTCCACAAAGTCAAATTTCCCGACATGTCGCTGGGCGATGCGGGCGCATCCGCCGCAATCTCTGTGCCATCTGGACTAAACGAGACAAAACTCATCCAGCCCCAGCCGTTTCCCCACCCGCCCCCTATCCGCTTGACGAAGGTCAGCGCATGTTGTTCGGCGTGAGCGACGCTCGTACCGAAAATTAGCGCAAAGACAATGATTGCGGCACGGCAGCTCATGTCGTTGTTGTACCCTTCCGCGAAAAAAGGCGCTCGTTTCTGTTCGGCATAGTAGCAGACCGCGGTCGCCAAAACCCGGCCCACAGCCTCTTATCAATCCCGCTGCAATCGAAATCCACCATACGCGCGACCGTAAGCGAAGCGCTGGTCGAACCCGCAGTTGGCAAGTAAAGTAAGTCCGGCTCGCAGGTCAAAGCAAGATTATGGGCGAAGTGTTGGGGCACACGAAGGTCGGCCGGCTCAATGGGGAAGATGCTCGGCGTCTCGACGACGACGGCTTTGTCTTGCTGCGCGGCGTCATCCCGACGGGCTGGATCGAGCGGCTTCGCGCTGCGTTCGAGGCGGGCGACCTGCCCTCACACAAATGGCCGGTCCCGCGTGGCAATGATTGGCGCCACGCATTGCTCGATCTCGATCCCACAGTGCAGCAGGTTTGCCGCCTGCCGGCGCTGCTTGCCGCCGCGCACCAGATCCTGCAACTGCCGTTTTTTCTGGCGCAGGTCGAGGGCCGCGAGCCCCGCCCCGGCGGCGGCGCGCAACTCCTGCATCGCGACGGTCCCGATCCAAGCCTCCCACAGACGGTTTCCGCGTTGGCCTTCCTCGACCCCTTCGGACCGGAAAACGGTGCCACGCGGGTCGTGCCCGGAACGCATCGCGGCGAACGGTTCAAATTGTCGCCGGAACTGTGCCGTCCGCAAGCAACGATCATGTCCGGGCACGCCGGCGATATCCTGCTGTTCAGCTCCAGTCTGCTGCACGGCGCGACATGCAATGCCAGCGGCGCGCCACGACGGTCGCTGTTGATCGGCTATGCCACCGAGGCCCTGCACGACGACCACCGCAAGACCCTCACATTGCGGGCAGTGCGCATGGACACCGACGAGGTGTTTGACGTCTGAGATTCAACCGGCAAAGCAAAAACGTTATCGTCCGCACGGACATTTTGAGGAGACTTTGCCATGAAACCCAGGTCGACGATCGCGCTAACCGGCCTTCTGCTCGCCACGTCCGCGCTCGCTGCGGACAACGATCTCGATGCGTTGTTGAAAAGCGGGCCGGTGACGGCAGCTGTCCCGCTGCCCGACCCTGCCCATGTCCCGATCGTTTTCGGCAAGGACATTCCATGGAAGGACGGAAACGGATCGCGCCAGGCGCTGCTGTTCGGCGATCCGAACAAGAGTGGCATCTATGGCGTGCTGATCGAGTGGCTGCCGGGTCATTACAGCCATCCGCATTTCCATTCGACCGACCGATACGCCTATGTCGTCTCCGGCACCTGGTGGGTGAGTTCCAGCGGCACGTGGGATCCCACCAAGGCTTATCCCGTTCCGGCCGGCAGCTATGTGCGCGATCTCGCCAATATGGTCCATTGGGACGGCGCCAAGGATACACCGTGCCTGCTGATGCTGGTCGGCGAAGGCCCGATGGTCACGACCCAACTCAAATAAAGCTCGCCGTAGGGTCGTATCGGCGTCCGGCCTCCGTGACCTTCGATCCGCTGCACCGATGACGGAATCGTTGCGGCACTGCGACGACTCAGGCGTCTATTCGCGCGCGGTACTCACCCTGGATAACTGCACCTTGTCGCTCTCAGAAAGATCGAGGTGCGCGGCGATGGAGAATTGTTTCTTCGCCTCCTCCCGCTTGCCTGCATAGAATAGAGCTTCGCCCCATTTCAGGTGCAGCCGTCCCCAATTCGGCGCGTATTTTTCGGCTTCTTCGAACTTCGCGAGTGCGAGGTCGGAACGGTTCATGTAGATCAACGCTTCGCCCCACATCTCCAGCGGATCGGCGAAGTGCGGGCCTTTTCGATTGGCGAGCGTGAATTTAGCGATGGCGCCGTCGGGATCGCCTTTTGCGAGCAACATCGCACCCCAATCCGTATAGGCAAACGGACTCGACGGTGCGGCCGCGACCGCACGTTCAAACCACCAGGCCGCGCCGCGCCAGTTCTTCTGTGCCGCGTCGATGCGGCCGCGCATGCGCAGACACACGTCGCAATCGTTCGGTGTCCTGTCTATTTGCGTATGAGCCGATACGAAATCGCCGCTCATCGCCTCGGCATAAGCAAGATATGGCCAAATCTGGGTGGGCAGATAGAAACCAGCGTTGAACGACGCAGTCAGTTTCGGTTCTTCCGTTTCAATGTCTCGTGCCGTCTCAAGAACACGTGGCCAATTCCTGTGGTCCAGCGCGCCAAGCATCTCGATGTCCCGAATATTCTCCAGCGCGCTCGCCCTGGCGATCTGTGCGGAGTGTCCTACCGTGCTCTCCGCCGAGATTCCGGGAGCAGTAGCCAAAAATCGCTGCGCACCGGAAGGATCGTGATCTTCGACAAACGTTGCCGCAATCGAATAGCTGAGCGCCTCTGCGACGAAGCGGAATGCCTTGCCGGCCTGAACCGCCCGATATTGCTTCACCTCGTCGGAGTAGTCTCCCATGAGATCGTCAACGGAACCTGTCATTTCCAATCTAAACATCGGAAGATATTCCGGCCGCAAATTTTCGGCGCCACGCCCATCTATGACGCGCACACTCATCCTGCCCGCCGCCAATGCGACTTCGGCGTGACCGAGAATCGATGCACTCTGTGTCAGCTTCAGCCAGCCGAGTGCGATGTCGGGAATTAGCGATACCGCCGCGCGGGATTTATCTTCCGACTCCCGAATGGCGTTTTGCGTACCGAGAGTGTTGGCCCAGCCGACATTGGCCCAGGCCCGTTCTTCGGCCGAGCCGCTTTGCGCATCGCCGGCGAAAACCGCCATCGCCGGCAGGAGCTTGTCATGCTCGTAAAGAAACGTACCGTAGCGATAAGGCTGCGTGCGGGCGTATACCGCCTCGGAAGCGCGCCGAAGCAGCGAGTCGAGATCGGCCTCCGGGCCGGTGAAGCTGTCTCCGGCATCCGAGCCCGCCCGGGCCGTGACCGTCAGTCCGTTCGCCGTGCGCACCACATCGCCGGTGATGTTCGTCTCATGACCCAGCCATTGATGCAGATAGCGGTTGAACTCGCCGACGGAGACGCCGGTGTCGGGGATCTGCACCTTGATGTCGTTGCCCCAGTTGTTCGTGTAGCTGCCGGGGTTTCGCATTGATTCCGTTTGCGCCTGCAGGTCGGAAAGCCTGTCGAGCATGCGGCCCGCCACGACTTCGCCGGTCATTCCGCGCGCGGCCAGATCTGGCGGCACGGAAAACGCCTGGATGACGAGCCCGTCGTCGTGGGCGGCGCTCCAGACCGCGCCGCCAATGAATAGTGCGACGGCGATCATGATCAGCGCCACGGCGATTTCGAACGATACTTTCATCACGTCGCTGACGTGATGGACGCGTAACGACCAGTGGCGCAGTGACAGTTCGTGCTTGAGTTCGTGCGCCTGCAAATCGAGGAGCATCTGCTGCTTCTGGGCGACCTTTTTTTGTTCGGCGATGAATTCTTCGGCGCTTTGCCGGCTTACCGCGCCAAGGACGGCCCACGCCGCTGCGTCGGACGACGGCGGGGTTGTCGGGTCGGCGCGTTCCTGCCTCTCTTCGTTTTCAGACATGCTGCGCTATCCATCCTGCAAGTGCGTTCCGCTCAACTGCGGCGAGATCGAGATTGGCGACCATCATGAATTGTTTCTTCGCGTCGTCCCGCTTGTCCGCGTAGAATAGCGCTTCGCCCCATTTCAAATGCAACCGCCGCCAATTCCGCGCGTATTTGTCCGCTTCCTCGAATTTGACGAGCGCGAGGTCCGAGCGATTCTTCAGCATCAGCGCCTCGCCCCACATTTCCAGCGCGTCGGCGAAGTGCGGGCCGGACTCGCGCCACCGAGCGCCAGAGACAACGCCGCCGGATCGGTGCTGCCCGTCGCGGCAGTATCTGACAATGGGTCTTCAGAATCCTCCGCCATGCACCCCTCGATTCACGCGGCCGTCACTACAAGGAACACAATTCCCGGACGAAGCCAAAAACGACCCGCTCGCATTCACTTGCCCTTACCTCGCCCAAGCCGATGCGCAAAAAAATCCGCGAGCACATCGAGGCGTTTGGGCTTGGGGCCGCCGGGCGGCGTCACCCAATGCACGGCACTCATCGGCAGGAACCATTCCGGCAGAAGGATCTCGAGCCGCTTGGACTTGAGCGCGTCGCGCAGGATGAATTCCGGCAACACGCCGAGCCCGATGCCGGCAACAAGGCTGGGCAATATAGCGTCGCCATTGTTGACGCGAAGCGGGCCTTGCGGCCGTACCGTCGCGACCTCGCCGGACTTTTTGGTGAAGCGCCAGGTGTCGTGGGTGAGCTGATAGGAATAGCCTAGACCCACATGCTCGCTCAGCTGCAACGGGTGCTTCGGCGTACCGTGCGCCTTCAGATAGGACGCCGCCGCCACAAGATGGAGCGGCATGTCGCACAATCTTCGCGCCATCAAGGAGGAGTCTGGCAGCGCCGCGATACGGATTGCGGCATCGAAGCCGTCGCCGATGATGTCCACCTGTGCGTCGCTCAACTGAAGGTCGATCGAAATCTCCGGATAGGCGCGGAAGAAATCCGGCAGGAGCGGCGCGACATACAGCACGCCGAACGACATGGGCGCCGCCAGCCGCACCAAGCCGCGCGGGCTGGCCGATTGCGACAAAGCTTCGCTTTCGGCGGCTTCGCCGGCCGCAAGCATCGCCGCGGCCCGCGCCACGAGCGTCTGCCCGGCATCGGTCAATGCCAGCCGGCGCGAGGTGCGGTTGAACAGGCGCGCGCCCAGCTTCGTCTCCACGCGACTGACGGCCTTGGACACGGTTGCCTTGGATAGTTTCAGCTCTTCGGCGGCGCGAACGAAGGACCGCAATTCCGCAACTTTGGCGAAGATGGCAAGGCCTTCCAGATCGGGTAGATTCGACATAGCGATTTCCGAAACAATGAGTTTCGATTGTTTCTATTTCCGTTCGACCTTGTCCGCAATATCTCTGCCACGACATAAGAGCGGCCCAGGGCCGCACAGGAGACACAAATGATCGAACGCAGACCCTTCAAAGACCTCGGCGGCGCCGACCATGGCTGGCTGCGAGCCAGGCACCACTTCTCATTCGCGGACTATTTCGACCCCAAACGTATGGATTGGGGCGCGTTGCGCGTTTGGAACGACGATGAGATCAAGCCCAACACGGGTTTTCCGCCGCATCCGCATGCGAACATGGAAATCATTACCTATGTCCGCGAAGGAGCCATCACGCACAAGGACAGCATGGGCAATGAAGGCCGGACGGAAGCCGGCGACGTCCAGGTGATGAGCGCAGGTTCCGGCGTGCGCCATGCCGAATACAATCTGGAGCCGGAAACGACCAAGCTCTTCCAGATCTGGATTCTGCCGACCAAGACCGGCGGGCAGCCCGGCTGGGGCGCAAAGCCCTTTCCAAAAGGTGATCGGTCCGGCCGTTTCGTGACCTTGGCCAGCGGTTTCGCCAACGACAACGATGCGCTCCCCATTCGTGCCGATGCGCGTGTTCTTGCTGCGACACTCAAGGCCGGCGAGACGGCCGAGTATCCGATCGGTTCGGCGCGTCATGGCTATCTTGTGCCGGCGACCGGCGCGGTGGATGTCAACGGCGTGCGCATCGACGCGCGAGACGGCGCCGCCATCACCGACGTCGATCTCCTCAAGGTCACGGCGCTGGAGGATTGCGAAATCGTGCTGGTGGACGCCGCCTAGGCATTTGCCGGTCGCGCAAGCTATGAAGACACCGCAAGGATGAGCAGAACGAAGGGGATCGTCATGGCGCGCGCGAACGCATTCATCGAGAGGGTAAAATATCTCACCACCGTCGACGCAGGCGGCCATCGCATAATCGCCGATGAGCCGCCTGCAAATGGCGGCGCCGACGCGGGGCCTGCCCCTTATGACCTTCTGCTCGCAAGTCTTTGCGCCTGCACTGCGATCACCTTACGCATGTATGCCGACCGCAAGCAGTGGCCGATGACAAAACTCGGCGTCGAATTGCACCTCACGAGAGACGCAGACAAAAACGAGCGTATCGATCGCGTATTGCGGCCCGAAGGCGACCTGACGACTGATCAAGTTGCGCGTCTCGCCGATATTGCGGAGCGAACGCCCGTAACCTTGACGTTGAAGCGTGGGTTGCCAATCATCACCAGGCTCGAATAAAAGCCTTAACCTGTTGCACCGATCGCCAGCGCCTTCTCGAGCATGTCCAGACCCTCGTCCAGGATGGCGTCCGCAGCCGTGAGGGGAACCAGGATACGGATCGTTTCGCCATAGATGCCGCAGGACAGCAGCACGAGACCGTTGGCGAGCGCCTGCGCCGTCACGCGCTTGACGGCATCGCCATCCGGCTCGTGCCCACCGTGCGATTTAACGATATCGAACGCGATCATTGCGCCCGGCCCGCGGATCGCGGCGATCGGCACGGTGTCGTTGCGCGTCGCGATCGCGCGCAGTCGCGATTTCAATTTTTCTCCCACCGCATCGGCGCGCGCCAGCAGTTTCTCGTCATGGATCACATCGAGCACGGCAAGCGCCGCGGCACAGGCGACCGGCGATCCCGCGTAGGTGCCGCCAAGGCCGCCGGGCTCGGCCGCATCCATGATGTCCGCGCGGCCGATCACGCCCGACAGCGGAAATCCGCCAGCCAGCGACTTCGCAATGGTCACGAGATCGGGCTCGACCCGCGAATGCTCGATGGCAAACATCTTTCCCGTGCGCGCAAATCCGGACTGTATCTCGTCCGCGATCAGCAGGATGCCGTTCTCGTCGCAGATCTTGCGCAGGGCCTTCAACAGTTCCGGCGGCGCGACATGAAAGCCGCCTTCGCCTTGCACGGGCTCGATAATGATCGCGGCAACCCGCGACGGCTCGACATCGGCCTTGAACAGAAACTGCAACGCCTTCAGCGAGTCCTCGACGGTTGTGCCGTAATGCGGGATGGGAAACGGCACATGGTACACCTCGGACGGCAATGGCGCGAAGGCGCGCTTGTAAGGCAGCACCTTACCCGTCATCGCCATCGTGAGGAGCGTGCGGCCGTGGAAGCCGCCCGTAAACGCAATCACGGCCGAACGCCCCGTCGCGGCGCGTGCAAGCTTCACGGCGTTTTCGGCAGCCTCCGCACCCGTCGTGAACAGGATCGTCTTGGCGGGACCTTTGAACGGCGCTATCGCGTTCAGGCGTTCGGCCAATTCGACGTAGGGCTCATATGCCATGACCTGGAAGGCCGTGTGCGTGTAAAGCTCAAGCTGTTCCCGGACGGCGGCCATGACCTTCGGATGGCGATGACCCGTATTGAGCACGGCGATGCCGCCCGCAAAATCGATATAGCGCTTACCCTCCACATCCCAGATTTCAGCGTTGTCGGCACGCGCCGCGAAGACCGGCGTGGCAGTAGAGACTCCGCGCGGGATCGCCGCCATGCGGCGCGCAAGAAGATCGGAATTGGACGACATGAGAACCTCCGGGAACGATCACGCGGCCGCTCTTGGAGCTGCGGTCCAGCAACGCTGCCGGAATAAGCGCCGCGACGGCACTCAACGCAAGGACGGCGACCGACACATCGATCAGAAGCGAATGGTGATTGTTGACGATCGGGAACCCGCCGACAAGCGGACCCGTGGCGAGACCGAGCTCGGACACGAAGCCTCCGATCATCGCTATCTGTCCCGTCCGGTCGAACGCCGCGCGCATTCCCGGAAAATACGAAGTCACATAGGCCCAGGTGATCGAACTGCAGATATTGGCCGCAGTACAGACGAGCGGCCCGACGCGTTTTACCGATCTGGGAGCCACATCGACGGATGGTCTTTGGCGTGCACGACCAGCGACGCAACGAGGACACCGGCCGTGTTGAATATGCCCTGAACATCGACGCCGTGGCCGACGGCCGGTGGCACGAGGTCGGACTTTTGCGCCGCCGACAACGCTTCGACGGTAACAAGGGCACCGTCACGCTTCTGCACGACGAAGGTTGAGCCCTTGATCGCCTGCACCGTGCCATATATTTCGTGCCGGCCCGGCACGAGCGGGGCGATCGCCGGAACATAAGCGGCAACCGGAACCTTCGCGGAAGACGTCGCATTACTCAGGCCGAATATCGCGAGCCCCTTGTAGCTCCCAACATACACCTTTCCGTTCGCGACCACTGGAACCAGGTTCGCGTTTGCCGCCTTGTTGGGCCAGGTTCCGGCATTGGCGGTATAGAGCGGGGCGCCGGTTTGGGCCGCGAATGCGTTCAGCGAGATATACTCGTTCGCGCTGCCGTCCGCCCGGCCGACGGCCCAAATCACGCCGGTGTTGTTTGTGATCCCGCGCGAGGAAACCGATGTGAAAAATCCGGGATCCTGATGGCCCGCGATCGCAGCCGTCGAGAACGATTTCACGAGCGCGACCGGCGGTCCCGCCTGGTACATCCAAACGCCGGCAGTGCTGCCGCCGCTTGTGACCACACGACCCACATTGTCCGGGCCCCTGAAATAGGACTGTCCGCACCAGCATCCGCCGATTTGGTATTGGCCCAGAATGCGTCCCGGGCCTGTCGTATAGTTGTCGAGGTTGTCCGAGTTGAGGAAATACATCACACCGTTCTTGCCGGCAGCGACGAGAAGGTTAGAGGCCTGACCCGTCTGAGGGGGAATGAGCAACGCACCCCCCGCGCCGAACTCGTTATCATGCTCGTCGAGCAGGCTTGCGTCGTTCGGCGTGAACATACTCTTCACGGTGGAAAGATCGGACGACATTTGAACGACGCTTTCGGCAATATTGTCGACACCGTCCACGACGGTGCCGCTGTAATCCGAGTTGCCGGTCACAAAATAGATATCTCCGTGCGGCCCGCCGGAGGCAATGCCGTAGCCTGACATCCACACCGACGACAAAAAATACGTGTCTGGATCGGAAGCCAGAGTGTTGTCGAGTTCGTTGCTGGGAAGCGGCTTCAGCGTGCCGCTGTCCCATCCGAGAATCCAGCCACGCGTCACGTTTGCGTCCAGGTCGCAAAAACTGCCAAATCCGGCATATACATTGCCGTTGGCGAGCAGCAGCGCAACGCGCTGCCGACTGACGCTCGGATCGAAGAAATAAGTCGAACCGTTTGACAGTTTGCCCGACGCCGTCACGACCACAGGAGTCATGAGATCGGTCAACGTCGACAGATCGAGTGCGTGAAGATAGTAAGTCGGTGTCTTGAGGTCGACGTAATTGTACACGATCACGTACATGGTGCTGCCGGCGACATCGATCACCGGCGTACTGTTGATGCCAACCACGGAGGAATTGTTTCGGCATTTGCCCGGCAGCGCCGCGATCGGAACGGCCTGCCCGAAATTCTGGTGCAACAGTATTGCGCCGCTATCCGCATCGATGGCGTAAATCGAGTTGTTCTCGGTCGCCACGTAGACGACGTTGTGGGTGCCCTGGCCGGCGATGGTTTGACTTGTCATGACCAGCGGTTGCGCGTCGACTTGTTGGTCGACTGCGACGAAGCTTGTCATCTGGAATGTCTTGCCGTTCGTACCGATTCCCTGCACCGTATCGGGGGTCAAACTCATCTCGCCGGCGTTCCAGCCTGTACGATAATTGTCGTAATGGTAGGTCGTGACGTTGATGCCCGAGCCCTGAACGCCGGATGCCGCCAGTACTCCCGCCGCACAAAACGCACTCGCCAGTGCAGCAACACGTGCCGCCTGGAAACGCCTCGTCGATCTCGCCATTAACCCCGTGCTCGCTGTCTGGTTGAATTCCCAGCTTTTCTCGGAACGCGCGGTCGTGGAAATGGTTCCCGACATCGTCAGTGGGATGATGAAGCGAAGCACTTGCGAACCATGCGTCGGAGATTTCGAATTACGGTGCGGCCAGATACGCGACATGTTCGCGCGGAGATCTCAATCTATCTGTCGTGGCGCATAGACTACAACGAGGTGCGTCCACACAGGGCAATCGGTAACAAAATTCCGATGGAGCTTCATCGGATGCCGGCATCACCTGCCAACCGGAAATCCGAAGAAGCGAAATTTTTCTAGCCCCGGTAGTCCAAGGATGGGGACAAGTTCGCCAGGGAACTGTCTCCTATTTGTCCTGTCTCGTTTTTGGCGTGCACTCCATATCTGCGCACTCCGATTATCGCCGGTCGGCCGCCGGCAGGAGGCGAAGCCTGCGAAGGAGCGAGGCCACGCGCCGCCTCGCGGGCGGTGGAAGAAGAGACGCTAACCGTCGCCTCATTATGGGTGCTAACGGAGTTTTCGACGGGGCGGGCAGTCGCGGCGCAGCCGCGGCGTCGCTGAGAAATGCAAATATCGAACAGTCTCGAGTGTTAGAAACGATCACGCTGTTCGGCTTGTGCAGATTGAAATCCCAGCGGGATTTGAACGACGACAGTGTCGGTTCGAATTCGTAGTGTTCGGAATGCTCGGTGTCATGAGCAATGACGAATTCGGCTTTGTCCGCGAAAAACTCTATCGCCGGCGTTCTGAGGAACCCGGGCGCCTGATCGACAAACGCCACCGAGACTTTGGCCGGTCCGCCGATGGCTCTTCGCCGTTTCTGATATTCAAGCCACAGTTCGTCGAGAAATTCACGCTGCATCTCGATATACGCCGCTTTCGAAATATTGACGTCTCGCGCGAATTTCCCGACCCGGTCGAAATTATAACCGTGCATCAGCCGGACCTTGTGAAAATCGCAATTAAACCGCCTGAGAATGTTGTAGACGAACGATCCCGTCTCCACGGTAAAGGCAAGACGCCTCTGCATGTTCGCGTGTGCGGAGATCAGAGGCGTGGAATACCAGCCTCCGCCGATTTCAAAGATATCGCCGTCTGTTGTGCTTAACGCCGCCACCAGGAGTGCCTGGTGGGTACTGTATTTGTCCATTTTCATGTCGCGCCTCGTTCGGACCCAAGGGCCCGCCCGGTCGGCCCGCATTGCGCACGAGAATAGGCAATTTCTATCGTTTGCCGCAACGCAAGATCGGTTGTTCCGGCGAAACCGGTAACGGGAGCGTTGTTTCCGTCAACTCACAGATCGACCAACGTGCTCCGTTCGACACATTGAGTGTTGCACCAGCTATAGGAAGGAATACTCGCCTTGCGGTTGACCGGGTCGAACAGGGCTCACGCAACGCCATAGATGAGATGGGCCGGTTCGGAATTGTTGACGATCCAAATCGCCCGCTCGATCAGCGTTTGTAAGGCGCCGGAACCCAGATAGGCGCCAGCAGCAGTCACGGCCGACGAAAGGTCCGGCATTAATGCGAGAAATCGCTCGCGACGCGAACTCGGCGATTCGCTTGACTGTGCGTCCGAACAAATTGCCCGTTCAGGTCAGGGAACAAAGTTATCTGTCGGGGAACCACATCGTCGGACTGTCCTTGGCGTGCAGGACGAGCGAAGCGACCAGAACGCCGGCCCCGTTGAACGTACCCTGGACGTCAATGCCGTGGCCAACCGATGGTGGGGCAAGTCTGAAGTTTTTCGAGGCCGCCAATCCATCAACCGCGACGAGCGTGCCGTCGCGCTTTCGAACAGTGATGATTGAGCCGCTAATCGCGGTCACGGTGCCATAGATCTCGTGCTGGCCCGGCGCGAGCGGATCTGGAGCGACAACAGTGGCCGTGACCGGTAGCGTTGCCGCGGCGCCCGGGTTGCCCAGGCCGAATATTGCCAACCCCTTATAGCTCGCAACGTAGACCATCCCGTTTGCAACTACAGGCACGATGTTGGCGTTTCCCCCCTTGTTCGGCCAGGTCCCCGCATTGGTGGTATAAAGCGTCGCACCGGTTTGGGCCGAAAACGCGTTGAGCGAAACGTACTCGTTCGCGCTGCCATCCGCCCGACCCACGGCCCAAATCACGCCCGTGTTGGCGGTCGTCCCGTTCGAAGAGACGGATGTGAGAAATCCAGGGTCCTGATCGCCCGAGATCGCGGCCGTCGAAAATGACAGCGCGAGCGCCGGAGGCGGCCCCGCCTGGAAACTCCAGACTTTGACGATGTTGCCGCCGCTCGTGACAACACGACCCACGCCGTCGCTGCCCGTGAAATACGACTCTCCGCACCAGCAGTCGCCGATTTCGTATGTGCCCAGAATGGAATTGGCGCCGGTCGTATAGTTCGTAAGATTGTCGGCGTTGAGCAGGTACATGCTTCCGTACTTGCCCGCTGCCACCAAAAGGTCAGAAGCCTGCCCCGGCTGGGGCGGCAGAAGCATTGCGCCGCCCGAACCGAAGTCCTTATCGTGCTCGTCGAGATAGCTCGCGTTGGGCGCCGTGAAGATGCTCTCCACGGTCGAAAGATTGGGCGACATTTGAACGACGCTCTCGGCAATATTGTTGACGCCGTCGATGGTGTTGCCGCTGGGATCCGAGTTGCCGGTTACGAAATAGATGTATCCCTTCGGTCCGCCCGAGGCGATGCCGAAACCCGACATCCAAACCGACGAAAAAAAGAACGTATCCGGATCGGTCGAGAGTTTGTTGTTGAGTCGATCGATCGCAAGAGGCGCCAGCGTGCCGCTGTTCCAACCGAGGACCCAGCCCCGCGACAGGTTCGCGTCCAGGTCGCAGAAATCCGCAAACCCGGCATACACATTGCCGTCGGCAAGAAGCAGCGCCGCACGTTGTCGGCTGACGCTCGCGTTGAAGACATAGGTCGAGCCGTTGGTCAATTTCGCGGACGCTGCGACCGCGACAGGGGGGATGATATCGGTCAAGGTCGAAAGATCGAGCGCGTGGAGATAATAAGTCGGCGTCGTTCCATTCACGTAATCGTAGACCATGACATACATGGTGTTCGTATGGGCATCGATCACGGGCGTGCTTGTGATGCCCGCCACGGTGGAATTGTTGTGGCAGCGACCCGGCAGCGCCGTGAACGGAACCGGCGTGCCGAAAGTTTGGTGCAAAAGGACCGCGCCGCTGGTCGCGTCCAAGGCGTAGATCGAGTCATTTTCAGTCGCCACATAGACGACGTTGTGCGTGCCTTGGCCGGAGATTATCTGGCTTGTCACGACCAAAGGCTGCGCGTCGACTTGTTGGTCCAGCGCAACGAATTCGGTCATCTGAAAGGTTTTGCCGTTTGTGCCGATACCTGCCAGCGTCAGTGGCGTCAGGACCTTCTCCAGAGAGTTCCAGCCTGTTCGATTATTGTCGTAGTGATATGTTGTGACATCGCGGCCTTGAACGCCGCTTGCCGCCAGCGCTCCTGCAGCACAAAACGCACCCACCCACGCGGCAATCCGCCACCGATGGCGGCCCTTTGTCGACTTTGCCATCTTCTCGATACGCTCCGTACGCCCGTTCGATTCAGCTTACGCAGAAAGATTAAACCATTCCCTGACGGTTGGGAAACGCGAAAGCGCCATTTTTGCGGGCTTGCCCGGCTAGCCCGCGGTTTCGTTAATGTCGTTCGGTGCAGCGCGAAACCGCAAACCCATTGTTGGGTGACCTCACTCAGCAAGTTCCCAGCGTTTTCTGAGCCCACGGTATAACTTGTGTTTTACCGGCGCAGCGGCCGCTGCCTCGATCCCACAAAAGCTTCCGGATTGGAATCGCCCACCTGACCATGGAACCGCTGGACGGCGGCCGCTCTGGCCACCACGTGTCCCGCCGACGGCCAATTGCATGAATCCGCAAAGCGCGGTTCAATAGCGGCTTGAGGTGGCCGCGGGGGCGGAATTGCGTGTCGGGTCGTGCATCGGGGGCACTTTGCGCCGGGCTTCGGCCATGGTGCTGGCCTGCGTCGTCTGCCTGTCAACAGCTTTGGCGGACGACGAACCGGCACCCGTTCATCACCGCCATCGCCATGCCCGCATGTTCACCGATCCCGATCTGGACGCAGCATTGGTCATCGACGCCAAGACGGGCACCGTCCTCTATTCCAGAAACGCCACGGCCTCGCGCCATCCGGCCTCGCTCACCAAGATGATGACGCTCTATCTCCTGTTCGAGAAATTGCGCCTGCAGAAAATGACATTGGACACACAGCTGACCGCGTCGGCGAACGCCGCCGCGCAACCCCGTTCGCATCTGCGACTGCGCGAAGGCAACACCATCTCGGTCGATATGGCGATCAAGGCCATCGTCGTCTGCTCAGCGAACGACGTAGCGGTGACGGTCGCGGAGGCGATAGGCGGCACGGAACAACATTTCAGCGAGTTGATGAACGCCAAGGCGCACGAACTCGGCATGGCGCACACATTCTTCCACAATGCCACCGGATTGCCGGACGATCTGCAGCAGACGACGGCCGAGGATCTCTCCATCCTGGCGCGCCATCTGGTCTACGATTTTCCCGAATATTTCGGCTATTTCCGCACGCCGCAGATTACCTGGCGCGGCATCGACTACAATACGCATGACAATCTGATCGGAAATTACAAAGGTGCAGACGGAATAAAAACCGGCTATATTGACGCGTCGGGCTACAATCTGGTCAGCACCGCGGAGCGCGATGGGACCCGGCTGATCGGGGTCGTGATGGGTGGGCTGACCGCGGAAAGGCGCGACGAGGAGATGGTCGATCTTCTCGATGCGACGTTCGAAGCCGTAAAGGCCAAGACGCCGCAGCCGCATGCCAGCGACCGATCCTGACGGGTTCGTTCAATTTGGCCGCATCCTGCGCGGACGTCGAAGCGGTTACGAAAGCGAACGCCAGATCGGCCCGGAGTTAAGTTTGACGCGAAGGCTTTTCATCCATACGGGGCCCCCGAAAACCGGGACCAGCGCCTTGCAATATGTCTTGCGCGATCACGACGGTTCGGTCGTCCAATATCCCAAGGCCGGACAGTGGAATGACGGTTCGCACCACAATCTTGTGCTCAATTTTTTCGAAGATTATGTGCAGCCCCAGGTGGTGCGGGAAGACATCGACAAGCTTTTCGCCGCGATCGCGGCGGACGCACGACAGTCGAAAGTCCCACTGGCGATCAGTTCGGAGATGCTGTCGGGCCGCGGCGGCACAGGCGATTTCATTCAGGCCCTGCTCTCGCGACTCGGGGAAGAATTCGAGGTCGAAATTATTTTTGTCGTAAGGGAGCATTTCGAGAGGACAGCGTCGCTTTACGGTCAACGCGTGAGGTCTTCTTCTGTCCTCGAGAAAGGAAGCCCCGACGAATATCTGACGCGCCGCGCATCCGTCCTCTGCTATACGCCGTCGCTGCAACGGTTTCTCGAAACCAAATTCCCCATTCGTCTGTTCAGCTACGATCCCGGCCACGATCTTGTCCCAAGGCTCCTGCGGCATATGGGGTTTCCGGATGACAAGATCGCGGCGCCTCCCACGCGTAATCCATCGATGAGCATTAAGCGGTTGATTGCCACGCTGATGGCGAACCGGCATGCGCCGATCCGGCAGGATCGGCGGAAACTCGTGCGCGCACTGGCATCGTTGAGCCAGTCGTTCGCACCCGCAAAATTCATCTTCGGACCGGAGGCGGCGCTCGCCGCCGACAAACTATTCAGTCTCGATCGCGCGTTCCTGCGCAAGAGATTCGGGTTCGATCTTGCCGCCCCCGATCTGGCCGGCCGGGAGAACGAATTTTGGCTCAACAAAGAAGAATATGCCGAGATTTGCGCTTCAGTCGCCGGATTGGGCAATGCAGGCGCACAATTGCGCGAGCACCTGCGCGCATTCGTGCGCGATTAGGCCGCGTTGTCTTCAGCAAAGCGATTTGCGCCGGAGACGGCCTCCCGACATGAGACGCCGCTCGTGACCGCGATCACAATAGAAACGGAATGGCTGCGGTTCTCGTCGGCGGGTAATTGTCGAAATTTCGTTCGTACCAACGGTGATGGCTCAGCGAGCGCGGGATCAGGTTCGCCGCCGTCCAGATTGCGAAGCTCAGTGCCGGCAGATTCCAGCACATCAGTGCGAAGCCGCACCATTGAATAATTTCTCCCAGATGGTTGGGGCATGAGACATATTCGAACAGGCCACCGCGCGGTATGGTGTAGCCCGTCGTGAGGCCGCCGGTTCTGAGCGCGATCAATTTGTTGTCGGCCCATATGTTGATCGTGGCGCCGGCGAGAAACGCGAGCGCGCCTATCACGAAACGGATGTCCCAAAGCCAGTCGAGCGGATAGGTTCCGGAAAGCGACCCCAGATAGTATCCGTTGAGCCCCGCATTGACGGCGTTGAAACAAATCGCAGAGACGACGATCGCGAGCGGAATCGTCTTGCCTGCAGTGCGCACGCGCCAGGGGAAGATCAGGCTCCGGTTCGTATAATGCGCCACCCAGAATGCGAAGAAGATCCACATCGGCGCGGATTTGTGGGTTGGGCCGGTCAGAAAGAGCGTCGCGAAGAGGACAAGCGACACGACCTCCATCGCAAACCAGCCCAAACGGTTCGGAACGCCGGGCCCCCACCCGGCGCGGACATGCCTCCCATAGGGGGCGGCAATGAAGAGCTGGATGGGAAAAAGGACGATGGCCAGCGCGATCCAGCTGAGAACAATTTCGTTGAACAAGGACATGGCCGGACGATTCCCCCGGCCAAGGTTGGAGACCCGCACGCCGAACCGCAATACACTTTGCAATGCTTCGCCGAGACGGCTTAGCTGGCGACACGAAACTCGAGGAACAAGCCATGCCCAGACTGCGCCAAGTCGGCCGCGATGCGGCTCATCCGTTTGCCAAGACCGTCTACAAATCGCTGTTCGGGGATCGCGATCCTGTCGTCTCGCCCGGCACGGATACCGGCACTTCCGGAAATTGGTGGACGGTGTTCGCGCTGGTTCCCGACGCGTTCGACCACGCCGTTGCGGGATTCCAGTTCTATCGCGGCAAGCGAAAGCTCGATCCGAAATATCGCGAGTTGGGGCAAACCCGCGTCGGTTGGGCGCGCGGCAGCCAGTTCGTCTATTCCCAGCACTGCAAGGCTGCTCGCAATGTGGGGCTCTCGGAAGACAAGATCGCGGCGATCCCTCATTGGCAGGCGGCGAACTGCTATTCCGAGATCGAACGTGCGCTTCTCGCCTACACCGATGCGCTCGTCTATGACGGCGGCCGCGTCGCGGACGGCATCTTCGACGAACTCAAGAAACATTTGTCGGACGAAGAAATTCTTGAATTCACCTATGTCGTCGCGATGTACGACATGCACGCGGTCATATCGAAGGCGTTGCGTCTGGAATATGACGACGTCGACGACCGCATCGTCGAGATCGCCTCGCCTTCGAGCGCGTCCGGCGATGTGATGCGCATGGTCGATCAGGAAAAAACGTAGCGTCGCGTTTAGGCCTTGCCGCCCGTTTTCGCCTTCTCGATCCGCTCCGCCCGCAAGGCCGAACGCCGCACCTTGCCCGCGTCGTCGCGCAGGGGCTCGGAGACGAATTCGAACGATCGCGGACGCTTATAGGTGACGAGGCGATCTGCCAGATGCACAGCGAGGTCGTCGGCGGAAACTTCCGCGCGCGCCTGCACAATGGCGTGAATACGATTTCCAAGGTCTTCATCCGGCAGGCCGATCACGCAACTGGACTGTACCAGCGGATGCTCGTCGATCGCGGCCTCGATCTCGGCCGGATAGACATTGGCGCCGCCGACGAGGATCATGTCGGTGCGCCGGTCGGCGAGATAAAGATAGCCGTCGGCGTCGAACCAGCCGATATCGCCCAGAGACTCCCATCCGCCCGGCAGAGTGCGCGCTTCGGCGCCGACATAACGATAGGTTGGTGCCACGTCCGCTGCGCGACGCATGTAGATTTCGCCGGTCTCGCCGGCGGGCAATTCATTCCCATCCGGACCAACGGCCATCATCTCGCCGCCGGGATAGACTTTTCCGACCGAGCCGCGATGCGCGAGCCACTCCGTGCCCGTAATGATGGTGCGTGCTTGCCCTTCGGTGCCGCCATACAACTCCATGACCACCTCGGGGCCTAGCCACGCGATCCATTCTTCCTTGAGCCACGCCGGACAAGGTGCGGCCAGATGCCAAACGGTTCGTAGCGAAGAGACGTCGTAACGCGCCCGAACTTCTTCGGGTAGCCGCCAGATGCGGCTCATCATCGTCGGAACGAGATAAACCCAGGTTGCGCGATGCCGCGCGATTTCCCGCAAGGTCGCTTCGGCGTCGAATTTCGGCATGATGATCACGCGTGCGCCGATCTGCAGCGCTGGAAATACCGTGACGAAAGGTCCGTTGTGATAAAGCGGCCCCGGCATCAGCACGATGTCATCCGGGGCAATCTGCCAGAACTGCGCCATTAGCGGGCTCGCCACGCCCGGCTGTCCGGCCACTATCAGCTTGGGCCTGCCGGTCGAGCCTCCCGAGGTCGGCGCCTTCCAGGCGGGCGCAATTCTGTCGGGCAAATCGCGGTCGTCGGAAGATGCTGCGAGCAACTCGGCAATCGACACGATGGGCCGTCCGGCATCCGCGTTGACGTCTCCGATCACCACGGGAGAATTTGCGAGCTCGACGATCGCCCGCAACTCTCCCGCAGGCAGGCGATAGGACACGGGCTGCGGCACCGCCCCCAACTTCCAAGCCGCATAGCACGCTTCGACAAAGCCGACGCCGTTCGGCAACGCAATGGTGAGGAAATCGCCCTCGCTCACGCCTTTTGCCGCCAATCCCCGCGCGATGCGGTTGGTGCGCCGATGCAATTGCTCCCAGCCGCGTGAGTCTCCTTCGCATTCGACGGCAATCGCATTGCCCTGGAGCTCGGCTTCGCGGGCCAGGGCTGCGCCAATGGAGATCACTTCTTCAATTTGCTCGTCAGCCATGAATTCGGATCGTCCCTGGATGGTTATCTTTGAGGCGATCTTCCGCGTTCACGGAGTCGCGCGCAAGCCGGCATAGACGGCGTCGATCAAAGCGCGGTTGCGGGGATTCTGCCAGCGCGGCCCCATATCGTTGGTGACATATCCGAATGCGACACGCTCATCGGGGTCGCAAAAGCCGAGCGAGCCTCCGGCGCCGAAGTGGCCGAACGCATGTGCGTTGGGTCCCAACGGTCGCTCCGTCTGCGTCAGCTGGAAGCCGAGACCGAACCGGCTCGGTCGCTGCGTGATCAGATCGAGCCCGGCGGAGTGCTCGGCTGTTGCCGCGCGCAATGTGGACTCTGATAGAATCCGCACGCCATCGATCTCGCCCCAATTCGCCAGCGCCGCATAGATGCGTGCAATGCCGCGCGCATTGCCCTGCCCGTTTGTAGAAGGAATCTCCGCACTGCGCCATTCGGGTTTGTTCACCCATCCCGATCCCGAAAACCCCGGCGGATTCCAATAGGCGTTTCTGCGCATCAGCTCGAGATCGTTGGCCGGTTCGGCTTGCAAAGGCATGCTGCCAATAGGCCATAGAAATTCGGCGACTCTGTGATGCTCGCTTGCCGGCAATCCGATATGCACATCCGCGCCGAGCGGACCGGCAACCTCTTCGCGCAACAACGCGCCGACAGTCTTGCGGCTTACCCGCCTCAGCACTTCGCCCACGAGATAACCGAACGTGTTGACGTGATAGCCATGGGCAGTTCCGGGCGGCCACCACGGCGTTTCGGCCGCCAGTACCGTGGTCATGAATTTCCAATCGAGCATCGCGCCTTCCGGGATCGGCTCGCGCAATGCGGGAAGCGCGGAACGATGCGAAAGCATATCGCGCAAGGAGACTTCGTCCTTGTCGTGCGCGGCGAATTCCGGCCACAGGCGTGCGACCGGCGCACCGAGATCGATCAGGCCGCGCTCGACCAGCCGCAGCGCGCAAATCGAGGTGAGCGCCTTGCCGACCGAAAAAATATTGACCAGCGTGTCGCGGCCCCAGACTTGGGTTCTGGCACGGTCCGACCACCCGCCCCACAGATCGACAACAACGCGCCCGCCGACCGACACACAAACGGCCGCTCCCGGCTCGCCGCGTTCGGTGAAATTGGCGAGGAACGCCTCTCGCACCGGCTCGAAACGCGGATCGCAATGGCCCGACAGAGGAACCTGGGGTGTAACGCTCATGACGCCGCCTGCGAATAGGGAGTGACAGGATAGCCTCGCGCGCGCAGGCGACAAGCCGTGTAAGCTGCCCGAGCCGATTCAGGGAATGCCCATGACCACACCGGACAGCGCCACGGCACTCAAATCCACGAATGCGGCCGGCTTTGGCGACAGAGTCGGCTCAGCGTGGCTTGGCTGGCGGCAGCGGCGCGCGGCGCGCCACGCCCAACAAGAGATATTCTACCGGCACACCATACCCGTGCGGGTGCTGCACTGGATTAACGCAATCTGCCTCGCAATCATGTTCATGAGCGGATTGCAGATCTTCAACGCGCATCCCGCGCTTTACTGGGGCCGCTACTCCGATTTCGATCATCCGGCATTGTGGCTGACCTCCGAAACCGATGCGCAGGGCCATCTCAGAGGCATCACCCAGATCGGCACGTCGCGCTTCGACACGACAGGCGTGCTGGGCGCCTCGGATGTCGACGGCCAGATGACCCAACGCGGCTTTCCCGACTGGGTCACCCTGCCCGGTCCGCAATGGCTCGCGATGGGAAGGCTCTGGCACTTCTTCTTCGCGTGGATCTTCGTGATCAACGGATTGTTGTTCGTGGCTTACGCGCTGTGGACCCGGCATTTCCAGCGCGATCTGTTGCCCTTGAAATCCGATTTGCGTCATTTGGGGCGGGACATCATCGATCACATCCGTTTGCGCTTTCCGAAGGGCGAAGCGGCCAAGCACTATAATGTACTGCAGAAGATCGCTTATTTCTCGGTCGTGTTCATCCTGGGCCCGCTGGTCGTGCTGACGGGCCTCACCATGTCGCCGACCATGGACAGCGTGTTTCCGTTCCTCTTGTGGGTGTTCGGCGGACGGCAATCGGCGCGCACCATTCACTTCATCTGCGCGTTCTCCTTTCTCGGCTTCTTCATCGTCCACATCGTCATGGTCATGCTGGCAGGACCGTGGAACGAAATTCGCTCGATGATTACGGGCCGCTATGCCATCGATCCCGCGGAGACGAACCATGGCGCATGATCGACGCAATTTTCTCGCCCGCGCGGCGGCCGGAGCGGGCGCGTTGGTACTCAGCGCCTGCAAAGGACCGTCGGAAACAACCTGGTTTCCCAAGGTGCTCGACAGTGCGGAAGGATTGACCAGGCGGGTTCAGCGCCTGTTCGCGGGCCCCAAAACGCTCGCGCCGGAATTCACCAAGGCCGACATCTCGTCGTTCTTCAAGGCCAACGGCACGCTCAATCCCGGCACCGACGCTTATAACACGGCAGTCGCGAACAATTTTCGCGATTGGCAGATTTCCGTGGGCGGCCTAGTCGAGCATCCGTTGAAATTGTCGGTGGCGGAATTGCGCGCAATGCCGTCGCGCAACCAGATCACGCGTCACGATTGCGTCGAGGGCTGGAGCTGCATCGGCGAGTGGACGGGAGCCCCGCTCAAGAACATCCTCGCGCTGGCCGCACCGCGCGCCAATGCGCGCTATGTCGTATTCTATTGCGCCGATCCGATGTCGAGCGATCCGACCGATCCGCAATTCTATTACGAAAGCCTCGACCTGATCGAAGCATGCCATCCGCAGACCATTCTCGCCTATGACATGAACGGCGCGCCGCTCACTGTCCCCCATGGCGCACCGGTGCGCCTGCGCTGCGAACGGCAATTGGGCTACAAGCACGCGAAATATGTCCAGCGCCTCGAACTGGTCGAAAGCTTCGACCACATCAATGGCGGCAATGGCGGCTATTGGGAAGACAACGGCTACACCTGGTGGGCGGGGATTTGAGCTAGTTACCCTTCACATGCTCGAGGAAATGCAGCACGTCCGAATTGAATTGCTGCGGATCCTGGATGAACGAGAAATGGCTCACCTCCGGTTGAAGCAACAGGCCGGCGCCGGGAATTTGCGCCGCCATGAACTCCGTGTTGTCGCGCTTGATCGCCTCGTCGTGATCGGCATCGACGATCCACACCGGTACGGAAATGCTTTCCAGTTGCGCAGCCGTGAAATGGGGCTGCGTCGCCCACATTTTTTCGATCTGGGCGAGGAACGCCCCATATTCGTGGGGAGTCGGCGAGAGGGCCTCGTATTCCTTTGCGGCGCGCGCGATATAGGCGTTGAAGACCGTGCTGTTCACGATGTCCGAGACGCCGCTCGGGTCGGAATTGGCGGCGAACGCAAACACTTTTGTGAGCCGTTCAGGATGATGGATCGCGATGTCCAGTCCCAGGATCGCGCCGTCGCTCCAGCCGACGATTGCGGCCTTGCGGATTTTGAGAAAGTCCATCAGTCCGAGCACGTCGGACGCCATCAGGTCGTAGCCGAAGGGCTCGGCATTGCGCGTCGAGCGGCCGTGACCCCGGCTGTCCATGACGATGACGCAGTAGTGCGCGGCGAGGACGGGAACCTGCTCGCCCCAATAGTCGGAATTGGCCAGCCCGCCATGCAGCAGGATCACGGGTTCGCCCCGGCCGAATTCGGCGTACCAGATTTTGATGCCGTTCACGGGCGCCGTGCCGCTCTGAGCCGACGCCGGCAGGGTCGGCGTCGGCGGCAAGGTCAGCCATTGCGGTTGTGCGGACGCGGGGACAGAAAAAACAGCCAATGCGAGCAGAACATAAGCGATGCGCAGCATGCGGCCCCCGACGAAAATTCACATGCGAACCATAGAGCGAAACTTTCATGCGCGCGAGGCCTTGATCCGGCGGCCGGACCATCGGAGGCTCGCAGATTGCTATAGCGCGAGGGAAAAGGCGTGACGATATCGATCAGAGCGGCGCGGCCGGGTGACGAAGACACGATGTTCGCGCTTCTGTTCGAACTCGCGGAGTATGAAAAGCTCACCGGTGTGTTCCAAATCACGCCGGAGACGATCGAGCGGGATTTTCTGAGTCCACAACCGCGCTGCCACTGCGAGTTGGCGTTTGCGTCCGGCGAACCGGTTGGGATCGCCAATTGGTTCTACAGCTATGCGACTTTCGCGACCGCGCGGAAAATCTACCTGGCCGACCTTTTCGTGAAACCGTCCCAGCGCGGCAAGGGGCTGGGCAAGGCGTTGCTCGCGCATCTGGCACGGCGCGCGCTATCCGAAGGCGTGGCGCAACTCGAATGGGAAGTGCTGGACTGGAACAAGCCCTCGATCGATTTTTATGAAAGCCTCGGCGCGCGTCTCGCGAGCGAGTGGCTGATCTATCGCCTTGGCGGAGAGCAGCTCGAAAAACTCGCCCAAACGGCTTTGTCCTAGCCCGCGACAGGGATAGATTGCGCGCGCCGAAACGCACTCGAAGCGTCTGCGCGGGGCGTTCTTTCCGCCGGTCAACTCTGGGAAAAATAACGATGATGAAGAGCCTGTTACTCGCTGCGGCAGCGGTCGCAATGCTGTCCACCACGGCCGATGCCGATCCGTTCGCCTCGGCCTATGGCAATACGCTCACGACCACTGCGCCGGACAACACAAAAGTCGTGACTTACGTCAATGCGGACGGAACCTGGGAACGCCATACGTCTGACGGCGCGGTCATGAAGGGCACATTCGTCTGGAAGGACGAACAGACCGCCTGTTTCACCGTGATCGATCCCGCACCAAAACCGGGCGAACAATCGAGCGGCTGCCGGCCGATCAAGGGCACGCATGCTGTCGGCGACACCTGGACCGACACCGACCCCAAGGGAAATGTCTACACGACCACGCTGACCGCGGGACGGTAGCGCGTCCTACCGCGCAACCGTTCCCGATCCGCCGCCGCCGGAGCTTGCTACAACGGGTTCGGCATTCGTCGGCGTCTCGTATTGCTTGTATTCCGGCACCTGGTCCAAACGTACGAACCTGTATCCCTCTTCCACGAGAGGCGGCACGACGGCCTCGACCAGCGCGGCCGATTGGGTGTGGATGCAGTGCATCAGCACCACGCCGCCATCCTTGCGGCGAATTTCGCGCAGATAACCTTTGGCGCAGGTGTCGGCGTCCCAATGGCGATGCCAGCAATCCCAATCCGCCGAACTCAACACATAGCCGTCAGAGCTTTTGGTGATGTCGCCGCCGGCGTCCCAATAGATCGGACCGACATATTTCTTCAGTTCGGGATCGGCGTTCAGCACCGCTGCGTGCTGCGTCCGCCACGAACCATAAGGCGCGCGGAAATAGAATTTCGAGTCCGGCGCCATCAAGGGGGTGATCAGCACGTCCACCTGACGAATCTGGTCCAGCAGCATTTCGGGATGATTGACATAATGACGGCCCAGCAGCGGATGGGTGCCGCTGTGATTGGCGAGCAGATGCCCTTCGGCCGCGACGCGCGCGAGGATTTCGGGATAGGCGCGCGCCATGCGTCCCACGATAAAGAACGTACCCTTCACGCCTTGAGCCTTCAGCGCATCGAGCACGCCGGGCGTGTTGAAGTTCGGACCGTCGTCGAAGGTCAGCGCGATGGTGTGGGTGCCCACCAGCCCGGAATGGAAAATGTTCTTGGTCTGGAAATAGGCAACCTCGTCGTCGGAGGGGCGCGTGGCGTCGCCCGCTTGGGCTACACCGCACAGAGCAGTCATGCCGACAACCAGCATGGCGGCGAAAATCGCATTCTTCATAAATCCCCCGAACCGCGCTTCGCGGTCGAATATCCCGGTTAAGATCATAGGCCCCTATAGCTAAGCGGGCAAGATGTCGTTGACGCGGATTATTCACGCCTATTCAATGGTTTAGCCGGGGCGATTTACCTTCTCTCGAAGCATGCATGTTCTGGCTGTCCCGTTGTCAGTGCGGGCCGAGTCCTTGTCTCTGCGCGATCCAGCTGTCGACGTTCTTCTGCAAGAGCCACAGCGGCATCGCGCCGTTCTCAAGCACTTCCGCATGGAATTCCTTGAGATCGAAATTCGGGCCAAGCTCCGCCCTCGCCTTCTCGCGCAAGCCCAGGATTGTCTTCATGCCGATCTTGTAGGCGCAGGCCTGTCCGGGCCACACGACATAACGTTCGACCTCTGCGGTCACATCGGTCTGCGCCATGCCGGTCGTCGATTGCATGTAGTCGATGGCCTGCTCGCGCGACCAATGCTGCGAATGCATTCCCGTGTCGACGACCAGCCGCACGGCCCGGAACAATTCCGCCTGCAGGCGCCCGAGATCGCCATAGGGGTCGTTTTTGTAGAGACCCATATCGCCCGCCAGATGCTCGGCATAAAGCGCCCAGCCTTCGCTATAGGCCGGCAGGAAATTGAAGCGGCGCGCGTAGGGCAGATCCGGAATCGACATCGCCGTCGAGATTTGCAAATGGTGCCCCGGAATTCCCTCGTGATAGGCGAGCGTGGGCATCGCCCAGCGCGGCGTCTCGCCGACATTGCGCAAATTCGCGAAGAACACGCCCGGCCGTCCGCCGCCGAGCGAAGGCCGCTCGTAATAGGCGCCGGCCGAGCCCTTCTCGGCGAAAGGCGGCACGCGGCGAACCTCCAGCGGTTGCTTGGGAATGAACGAGAAATATTGCGGCAGAAGCGTCTTCACATGATCGAGCAGTTGCACGTAACCGGCCAGCATCCGGGCGCGATCGGCATCCGTATTTTGAAATGCAAAGCGCGGGTCCTTGGCGAGAGCGTCCATGCGCGCGCCGACCGTACCGTCCGGCATGCCCAGCGATTTCAGAATCGTATCCATCTCGGCCGTGATGCGGATCACTTCGCTGAGGCCATATTGGTGAATCTCCGTCGGCGTCATATCTGTCGAAGTGAGGAATTTGAGCTGATCGGCGTAGTAGGCGTCCCCGCCTTTCACATGCCAGATTCCCGCGTCATGCGTTGCGACCTTGCGCAGCTCCAGCATGCGCGCGATCAGCCGTCGATAGGCGGGATAGACGCCGTCGCGCACCGCAGCCGTCGCGTCGGCGATCAGGCTTGCGCGCGTCGCCGCGTCGAGATCGGAAAGATGCGCCGATTTCTTCGCCAGATTCGTCACCAGAACATTGTCTTGCGGCCTCGCCGCGATCAGCGATCGCATCTGGTCGATGGAATCGTCGATGATGAAGTCCGGCGGCACCACTCCGAGCTTGGCCTGACGCGCAACATCGGCATCGACATAGCCCAACACGGCGGCCATTGCTTTGAGCCGCGCGACGTAATTCCGCGCGAGCTTGGCGTTCCTGATCTGGTGTTGGGAGAGCAGGAAATTCGGCAGGCCTTTCTGGATGCCGAAGGCCTGGTTTACCGGATAGGCTTGCCCGTCCGCTGCCAGCCAGGGATATTTTTTGTTGTCCAGCTCACGATCGTCCGCCCACAACACGATGTCGTAGGAAAGCTGTTCCTGGGCTGGAAGAGACGATCTGTCCCAACTCTTGATCTGGGCTTCGTCGCGTCGTGTCGCGTCATATTGCCTGCGCTGGAAATCGAGCGAATAGGGATCGAGCTTTCCACTGTGGAAGTCGAGCCACGAGCCGTCGATGACGCCGATCGACGTCAGTTCCTGGGGGTAATCGATGCCGCGTTCGATCAATTGCTGGTTCAGCATCGCGTTGAAGCTGAACGGCTGGCCCACAAATTCCCAATATCCGACAACACCCGCTCCGACGACCGCAACGACGAGCAGCGCCAAAACCCGAAGTACCCAACGCATCTTGATTCCCCCAAGCCCGAACAGGCGCCCATGCCCAATCTACACTGGCGGCGGGGCGGCGTCATGCCGGCCTCGTGCGAACTGCCGAATTCGGTTAAAATGAGCCGCCAAGCAAGGGGGAAGCGATGGCACAGCGTGGCCCGAAGCTGCCGACCAAGACGCGTGAACTCCACAATCATCATTTCGACTCGACCATCTGGAACGATTTCAAATTCCGCGACGACGACATCATTATCGCCACCTATGCGAAGTCCGGCACCACATGGGTCCAGCAGATCGTGTCCCAGCTTCTGTTCAACGGAATGGAAGGTCTTGAAGTGGCCGAGATGTCGCCATGGCTCGATCTGCGCGTGCCGCCGAAGGAGATCAAGCTTCCGGCGGTCGAAGCGCAAACGCATCGGCGATTTGTCAAGACGCATCTCCCTGTGGATGCGCTCGTCTTCTCGCCCAAGGCCAAATACATTTATATCGGCCGCGACGGGCGCGACGTGGTGTGGAGCATGTACAACCATCACGTCAACGCGAACGCCACGTGGTATCACGCACTCAACGACACACCCGGACGCGTCGGGCCGCCGATCGAGAAGCCTCCCGCTTCGCGCCGCCAGTATTTCATCGACTGGATGGAGCGCGATGGACATCCCTTCTGGCCGTTTTGGGAAAATGTCCGTTCCTGGCGGGCGATACGAGACCTGCCCAACGTCATGATGCTGCACTTCGCCAAGCTGAAAGAAGACATGCCGCGCGGGATCAGACGCATCGCCAAATTCCTCGACATCGAGATCGACGAAAAACAATGGCCCGCGATCCTCGAGCATTGCAGCTTCGAATATATGAAAGCGAACGCCACAAAGAGCGTCCCCCTCGGCGGCGCCTTCTGGGACGGCGGCGCGGACGTGTTCGTGCATCTGGGGACGAATGGACACTGGCGCGACGAACTGACGGAACAGGACTCGCGCTGGTACGAGGAAACCGCGCGCATCGAACTGGGCGACGAATGCGCCCATTGGCTCGCGACGGGAAAGTAAGGCCTCCGCTGCCGGCTACAACCGCGCCGATTGCGGCCGCGACGACGCCAGCGACACATTCTTAAGCGGCAGCTCGCGAACCCGGATTCCGGTCGCCGCGAAAATCGCATTCGTCACAGCCGGCGCGATAGGCGGCGTACCCGGTTCGCCCGCGCCACCCAACGCGGCTCCGCTTTCGACAATATGCACCTCGATCGTCGGGCATTGCGCAAGCCGCACGACGTCGTAATCCGGGAAGCTCTGCTGCATGACGGCTCCCTTATCGATCGTGATCTCGCCGAACAGCGCGGCCGACAGTCCGTAAATGATGCCCCCTTCGATCTGCGCCTTGAGGCCGTCGGGATTGACCGCCATACCGCAATCGACCGCCGACACGACGCGGTCGACTTTGAGCCTTCCGTCCGGCGCGATCTCGATTTCGACCACATGGGCGACAATCGTCTCGAAACTCTCGACCATCGCGATACCGCGCGCCTTACCCTTGGGCAGCGGCGTACCCCATCCCGCTCTGGCCGCAACCTGTCGTACGACCTCCGCGTGACGCGGCTTGTCCGCGAGGAGCTGCAGACGATAGGCGACGGGGTCAATGTTGGCGGCGTGCGCCAACTCGTCAACGAACGATTCGATGAAGAAGCCGTGCCAGGACGCTTCCACGCTGCGCCACGGCCCGGTCGGCACATGCGTCGGCACTTTGACGTAGCGGATCTCCTGATTGGGAATTCCGTAATCGATATGCGCCTCGGTGTCCGCACCGCCGTCGGTCGTATAGTCGTTGGCCCAGGCGATCGGCATGCCCTTCGCGTCGAGCGCAGCACGGAAATGGCTCATCACGTTCGGTCGATAGAAGTCGTGCTGCATGTCTTCTTCGCGCGAGAAGATGAGCTTCACAGGCGTGCCAGGCATCGCCATCGCCGTTTTCACGGCATAGTCGAGGAAATTGAAGAAGCCCGGCAATCTCCGCCCGAACCCGCCGCCCATCGGCAGCAAATGATAGGTCACATTCTCCATGTCGAGTTTGGCGGTCTTGGCGCATTGCGCCCGCGCGCCAAGCCCATCCTGTGTGCCCGACCACACTTCCAGCTTGCCGTCCTTGAACAGAGCGGTCGCGTTCATCGGTTCCATCGTGGCGTGGGCGAGGTAAGGCACCTGATAGGTCGCCTCGACGATCCGCCCACCCGAAAGCGCATCCGCGCCCGAGCCGGTCTTTAGATCGGATTTAAGATCGGCGCTTTTCAATGCCGCCATGCGGCGTGACGTGATCGTTGCCGAGGTGACGCCGCCATTCGCGCCATTGTCGAACACCGGATTGAGGGCCTCGACGGCATCGCGCGCGCGCCAATAGCGATCGGCCACGACCACTACGGCGTCGTCGAGTTGCACGATCTTCTGCACGCCGCGCATTTTCGAGACGTCGCCGACGGAAACCGCCTTCAGCTTGCCGCCGAACACAGGCGAGATCTTGATCGCGGCGTAGGACATGCCCGGCACCTGCACGTCTAGGCCGTAATTCGTCACACCGTTGACTTTTTCGGGAATGTCTACGCGCGGGATCGGCTTGCCGACCAGCGTATAGGCGCTCTTGGGTTTCAGTGCCGGCGTCGGGGACGGCGAATAGGTCGCGGCTTCGGCTGCCAGTTCGCCGTAACCGAGGCTCTTGCCGCTCGCGGCGTGGAGCACGTGGTTCGATTTGGTTGTGCATTCGGCGGTGGCTACGTTCCAGCGCGCGGCTGCCGCCTTCACCAGCATCTCGCGCGCGGCCGCTCCGGCAACCCGCATGCCGTAAACGCCGGTGGCGCGCACTGCGGATGAGCCGCCGGTCACCTGCAGATCCATATAGCTCGCGATGGTGCGGAATGTGTTCGCCACGGTTCCGCGCAGGAATGCCGGGATCTGATCGCCGGTCATGTGGCGGCTGGCGAGAATGAACCCTTCCGCCAGCGAACCGTTCGCGAACAGCGGATCCGGCGGCGCCGCTTCGACATGCACCGTGCTCCAGTCCGCGTCGAGTTCTTCCGCCGCCATCTGCGGCAATGCGGTGTAGATGCCGGTGCCCATGTCGCAGTGAGGCACGACGACCGTGACGCTGTTGTCGGGAGAAATCTTGATCCAGTTGGCAACAAAGCGTTCGCCCGGCTTGGCCGCGAGCTTGTCTGCGCGCTCGAGCCGATGGCTGGGCCACAATGCATAGCCGACGACGAGTGCGCCGGCCGTGCCGAGTCCGCCCAGAACGATCATTCTGCGTGATGGCATGACGGTCTCCCCTACGCTTTCGCCAGCGAATGCACGGCGGCGCGGAGGCGGGGATAGGTGCCGCAGCGGCAAATATTCGTGATGGAAGAGGCAAGCTCGTCGTCGCTCGGCGAAGGATTCTTCGCGAGCAGCGCGCTCACCGCCATGATCATGCCCGACTGGCAATAGCCGCATTGGGGAACCTGATGGTCGATCCAGGCCTGCTGCACCGGCGTGAGCCCGCCGGCACCGAGACCCTCGATTGTGGTGATGTCGGTACCGACCACGTTGCTGACGGCCGTCACACAGCTGCGGGTTGCCACGCCGTTCACGTGGACCGTGCACGCGCCGCACGCCGAGATACCGCAACCGAATTTCGTGCCCGTAAGACCCAATTCGTCCCGCAGGACCCACAGCAAAGGCGCATCGTGCTCGACGTCGACCTCATGCACTGTACCGTTAACCTTGAGCAGAAAACTCATGCTGTACCCCCAATAGCCGCTCGGCTTTCTAACACGGACGGGCGAAACCCGCATGATGCATTGCAGAATTCACCGACGGCAGCGTCGCCGGACTCCTTCAAGCTGAAAACCCTAACAAAATCGTCATGTTCCGCTAGTTGGAACCCCATCCGGAATGAGGGGCAACCCACGCAAATTGCGCATATCGCCTCACAGCGATGTGACCCTATATCTTCGCCAAGTCGCATTGAATGCGACTCTGGAGCGAATCTTGGGAGGGAGTGATGCGCGCGCTCACGCAGGCGGGCTTGAAGAGCCCGGCCGCGGTTGCTGTCGGCGTGGCTGTCACGATCCTCTTCGGCGTGTTCGCGCTGAACTCGCTCCCTATTCAGCTGTTCCCGGATATCGACCGGCCCCAACTGGGTATTGAAACCGATTGGCGCGCGGAAACGCCGCGCGAAGTCGAAGCCCAACTCGTCGAGCCCGAAGAAGATGTGCTGCAGGGCATTCAGGGTCTGCAGGAGATGGATGGCTACGCCAGCACCGGCGGCGGCTACATCACGCTGACTTTCGCGCTCGGCACCGACATGAAGAGCACGCTGATCGACGTGGTTGGGCGGCTCAACCGCCTGCCGCCTCTGCCCGCAGATGCGCTCAAACCCATCGTGCAGCTCGCCAGCACGCAGGATTCCAACGCGACGCTACTTTTTGTCTTCATGCAGAAGCTGCCCGGCAATCCGCGCGACGTGAACAGCTACGAGCAATTTCTGAAGAATGTCGTCGTGCCCGGTCTCGAAGCCGTCCCCGGCGTCGGGAGCGCCCAGGTCAATGGCATCAGCGCCAACGAGGAGCTGCAGATCGTCTTCGATCCGATGCGCGCGGCCCAGCTCGGCATCCAGATTCCCAAAGTCGCCAACCAGATCAGCAATTCCGACGATGTCTCCGGCGGCACGATCGATGTCGGGCGACGGCAATACGAGCTGGAGTTTCGCGGCCGGTTTTCGGTGGACGACCTCAGGGGCATGATCCTCGAATGGCGCAACGGCAATTCGGTGCGCCTGGGGGATATCGCCGATGTGAGGATCGGTCGCGGCAAGCGCCAGTCGTTCGACTATCAGGACGGCAATCCCGCGCTCGGCATGAACATCTTCCGGGCCCAGAATGCGAACGTCCTTTCGACCGTCAATGCCGTGAAGGGGGAACTGCAGAAAATCAACGACGGGCCTGCGAAGGAACAAGGGGTCACGCTCGCCTACTCCTTCGATCCGTCCCACTTCATCTATCAGGCGGTGGGAATGGTCACTTCCGACCTGTTCATCGGCATTCTGCTCGCGGTGGGGGTGTTGTGGTTCTTCATGCGCGAATGGCGCGGCACGCTGATCATCGCATCCGCGATTCCGATCTGCCTTTTTGCGGTGATCCTGCTCCTGGATGCCGCCGGACGGACGCTGAACGTCGTATCGCTGGCAGGCCTCGCGTTTGCGACCGGCATGGTGCTCGATGCCGCGATCGTCGCATTCGAAAATATCCTGCGATTGCGCGAACGCGGCATGCCGGCCAGCGAAGCGGCTCTCACGGGCACGGACCAGGTCTGGGGCGCGTTGCTGGCTTCGACGGCCACAAACGTCGCGATCTTCGTGCCGGTGATATTTCTGAAGGATGTCGAAGGTCAACTCTTCGCGGACCTGTCGCTTACCATCGCCTTCGCCGTGTTCGTATCGCTCATCGTTGCCGTCACTGTCGTGCCGGTGGCATCCGTTCTGTTTCTCAGGACGCGTCCCAAAGTGGCCGAACTTGCCAGCGTGTGGCGGCGCATCACGGATTACGTGATGAATCTCACCGATACGCCGCGCAAGCGCCAGTTGTGGATCGGCGGCTTGATTGCGGGTTCGGTACTGGGTACCTGGCTGTTTCTTCCAAGCCTGCAATATTTGCCGCAGGTGAAGCGCGCCGCGATCGACGGGTTCATTCAGTATCCGACCGGCGCCACGGTCGACTTCGCGGACAAGGAGATCGCGCAGCCAATGGTCAAACGGCTGGCGCCTTACATGTCCGGCGAAAAACAACCGAAGCTGCTCAATTACTACATCCAAACCTACGGCCCCGGCACGATGGGAATCGGCGTGCGGGTCCCCAACGACGAGGACTTTCCGACTCTCGAAAAGATCGTCCGCAACGACATCATCAAGGACCTGCCGGACACCCAGGCCTTTGCGCAGATGGGAAGCCTGTTCGGTGGATTCGACGAAGGTGGAGGCATCTCGATCAACATCCAGTCCAACGATCAGACGGCGGCGCGGGCTGCGGCCAAGCAGGGAATGGCGCTTCTCACGAAGCAATTCCCGGAAGCGGTCATCAATTCGAACCCGTCGCTCGACATCGACCAGCCGCAGCTGAAGATGTTGCCAGACGACCGCTCCATCGCGGAAGCCGGCTGGACGCGCGGCGACGTAGGCAATCTCGTCCAGGCCTTCGGCGAAGGTCTCTATGTCGGGCAGCGCTATGACGGTGAGCGGCAACTCTTTCTGATAATGAAATCGCAACCTCTCGACTCGCCCGAGGCGCTGAACGACGTTCCCGTGGCGACGCCGAACAACACCGTCGTTCCGTTCGGTCATCTGGTCACGGTCCAGCGCACCCTGGCCGCGAGCGGCATCTATCGCCTTGGCCGCCGCCGGACCTTCCAGATCAATTTCCAGCCGCCTCGCGGCATGGCGCTCCAGGATGCCCTGCGGAAAATCAAATCGGACGTTGAACCGAAAATTCGAAAGCTGCTGCCGTCCGACGGCACCGTGAACTATGGCGCGGCGGCCGACCATCTCGACAATGCCCTGTGGAGCATGGGCAAGAATTTCGGGCTGGCGGTGCTCCTGCTCTTCCTGATCATGGCGGCGCTGTTCAAATCCGTCTGGGACTCCTTTATCGCAACAATCGGGTTGCCGCTCGGCACCGTCGGCGGAGTGATAGCGCTGCGCATTCTGGGGCTGTTCGTGTTCCAGCCGCTCGACCTTTTGACCATGATCGGCTTCATCATCGTGCTGGGCCTTGTCGTCAACAACACAATCCTGCTGGTCGCGCGCACTCGTCAGGCGGAGGCCGAAGGTATGAGCCGAGTGGACGCCGTGCGCTCGAGCCTCGAAACCCGCCTCCGGCCGATCTTCTCGAGCACGCTGACAGCAGTGTTCGGCATGCTGCCGCTCGTGCTCATTCCCGGGCCCGGAGCCGAGATTTACCGCGGCCTGGGCGCGGTTATCGTAGGCGGCATCCTTGTCAGCCACGTCTTCACGCTTGTTTTAATGCCGGCCATGCTAAGGCTTGGCGAGAAGGCCCAGGCGCTTCGGCAGGCGCCCCCGTCTCCGGAAAAGATTGCAGCATGATGATGAGTCCGTTCCCCTGTTTGCGTTCGACCGGACTCGCCGCCGCGATCGGCCTGGCGCTTGCGCTTGCACCTGCCGCGTCCGCCCAGCAGGCCCCAGGTGCGCCGCTGTCCGTCAGCGTCGTGCCTGCAAAACTCATGAAGATGGCCCCCAAGATAGCGCTGCCGGGAACGGTCGTTTCCCTCAACGACTCCCATCTGGCGTCCGAAGTCGAAGGCCGCGTGTCCTGGGTGGCGAATGTCGGCACCGTCGTGGCGCAAAACGACATCGTCGCGAAGATCGACAACAATGTGGCCGGACTGCAGCTTGCCTCCGACAAGGCCAATGTCGCCCGTCTGGTCGCCCAGGTGAAATTCGACCGTGCCCAAGCCGGGCGTCTGGAAAACCTGTTCAAGCAAAACGCGATCGCCACCAGTACCCGCGACCAGGCGATTTCGACCCGCGACATGGACGTTGCCGCACTTGCGCAGGCGCGCGCCGCCATGAGCAAGAGTCAGTATCAATTCGATCACAGCGACATCCGCGCACCCTTTCCCGGCCGCGTGGTGCAGCGGCTGATCAATCCCGGCGAATATGCGACGGCCGGCAAGGACATTGTCAGGCTCGTCGATATCGCCTCCATGGAGATCAGCGTGCAGACGCCGATCGACACGGCGCGATACCTGCACGAAGGGCTCGCCGTCACCGTGGACATCGAGAACCGGCCCGTCATGGCCACCATCCGCGCCATCGTACCCGTCGGCGATATCGTCAGCCGCTCGCTGGAAGTGCGGATCACCTTGCCGCCCGGCGCCGGTCTGGTCGGCGACGCGGCGAAAGTCTATGTGCCGTCCGCGGCTCCGCACGATGTGCTTGCGGTTCCCCGCGACGCGCTCGTGCTTCGGGAAGACAATACCTATGTGTTCAAGGTCGACGGCAAAAATGTCGCCCAGCGCGTGGCCGTGGAAACGGGCTCGGAGGAAGGGACGCTCGTGGAAGTGCACGGGCTTCTCTCGCCGGGCGAGCGCGTGATCGTGCGCGGCGCGGAACGGCTGGAGACTGGACAAAAGGTCCGGGCGATCCTGGCGTCGTAACGGCCACACTTTCGTCATTCCGGGAATGCAGCGTCGGTCCTTGAAAGCGCGCAGTGGCCGGGGGCGTCGATGTTTGACACGGGATTGAGACTGGTGGGAGCGCTGGTTCTCGGTCTCCTGTGCGCATCCCAAACCCAGGCTGCGATCTGTTCGCAAGGCGATGTCGCGCCTGCGGCCGAGCGGGTAACCGCCACGCGGAATACTCTTCTCGCCCTGCCCATTGGCGACGGCCAGCAGACCGATGTTTCGGCCGCGGCCCGACAAGCCATTGCATCCATGAAGCAAGGGCTGGACGAATTGTTGCGCGCCTATGTTCGTTGCCAGCCGCAATCGCTCGACGCGAAAAAGGCGGATGCCGATCTGGCGAAACTCGTTCTCCCGGCGCCGGCTCCGCAAGGCGTGCTCGTCAACGGCAAGCGCGTGCCGGACGATGACCATTACGGGTATCAAGTGAGCTTCGACGCAAGACGGCCGGCGTCTCAGCACGATCTGCTGGCGATCGCGGTGCGGTTCCAGATCGAATGCGGCGAAGATGCGGTGCTGACGATCTTTGCGTTTGCCAATGGAACCTGGACCGAGGTGCTGCGCGCGCAGAGCAAGCCCTACACGAGCATCAGTGCCGCTTGGGCATCCTTCGATTACGTCATCTCGCCGTCCGACGACAGCGGCCGCTGGTATGTGCTCACAAAGACAGTTGCGCCGTGGTGCAGCTCGACATGGTCGATGATCGACTATTCCGTATTGCGGCCTGCTCCACAAACGATCGACCCGAAGATGCTTCTGTCGCGCTCCGACTCGATCTGGTGGGGCAGCGACGATTTCGGAACTTTGACCGCCAACAAGAACGATTTTGACATACGCTTCCACGCCGAAAGCATCGACACGGGCGTTCATAACCGGGTGTGGGTCCGGCACTTTCGGATCGAGGGAGACACCATCGAACGCATTCCTCCCGTCGCCCTGTCGCCCCGCGATTTTGTCGATGAATGGATCGTGTCGCCCTGGGACGAAGCCATGGCGTGGTCGAACCGGAGTGCGAAGCCCGACCTGGCAAAAATGCATGCGAAGCTCTCGCAGCACAAATTTCACGATTCATTCAACTACGACTCGGCCACGCGCTGTCCCGGACCCGCACCGCTCTATCAGATCGCCGTGGATAGCGACGAGACGAACGAAAACTTCTATTTCGTTGTGTCCGGCGACGGCGGCTATCGCATGGACGCCGTTTCAACGACGCCTGCCCCGTCCTGCCGTGGACCCAACATTCTCGATAAAATGGCGACGCAATAGCCGGCCGAATTCTGCGTCACGATTCCGACGTCAATGCGTCGCCCGTGCGAACCATTCCCGGCTTGACGACGTTCGCATAGACGCTCAGGCAATGCCGCGTCTCGCGGATCAGGGCCTTCATGACGGCGCTGTCTTGTGGCAGATCCATTTGCGCCCGCGTCGTCATGATGCAGCGAACTGCGGCGACTGCGACGGACAGTCGAGCTTCGCCGAGCCAGATCTCGGAGCCGACCCAGGCTTCTTCGGCAAGCGCACGCATCTCTCCGTCGTCGGCGATCAGAAAATTCGGACGGAACCGGCGGATATCGAGGCGCGACGACGGAACGAACGCCTGCAGATAGCGTAGCGACGCTTGGGTCAAAACGTCGATCGGATAGGCGTCGAAATAGGTCCCGCGCGGCGTCGCATATTGGGTGAGCTCCGCCAGAACGGAAGGCGGAAAGCGAGAGAAGTCGGGAAGCGAATCGCCAGGCTCCAGGCCAAAAACCCGTCGCAAGTCGTCGATCTTTCGGACACCCGAGGGTGTCCGCGCGACAAAGTGGTCCGCGTTCTCCTCGGGTTGCAGCGGCCAGAGCTTGACGGCCGCGCCGAGCGCAGCGGACAGTGCGTCGTGTACGCCGGGTTCGTCGGAACGAACTTTCGAGCCATCCGGCAATGCAATTTCGACATGCGGCACGAGGCCGGCGGATGTCCCCTCGAGATAGCGCGCCGAACAATTGAGGAGATCGGGAATGTATTTCGCGCCCCGGATGGTCTTCTGGGATTCGTCGCGGACCGCCCAGCCGCGATCGAGCGGAATTCCCGTTTTCGTGACGACGCACGCGTCGAGGCGCTCTCCCTGCATGGATTTGACGGGATAGCGCCAGATCTCCGTCACGTGAAAGGCAGTCATCGGATCAACTGGTCAGTTCGGTGGAGCCGGGGTCGCGGCCGCACGTTCCAGCGGATCGGGAGCGTCTGCAACCCAGATACCGCGATAATCTTTCGACATGCGCACCAGCCAGGATCTCTCGCCGCAGACGTCATCGCTATAGAGCACGGCGGCACGGGTGCGATCGGCATCGAAGCCGGGGCGCGATATCCAGCCGCCGTCGCTTCTCCAGCAGGAATCGCGGCCGCTTCCGGGAATGCCGTGAGCCGGCGAGATGAATTGGACGCGATTGGAGACCGAAGCAAGCAGCGTTCCGCAATTGCTCACATCGATGGGCTGCGCACCTTTCGGCGGAAGCAGTCCCGTCAGCCTGGACTCATAGTCATTGTCGATGAAATCGGCCGAAATCGCGTAAGTGTCGACCTCAAGAATGCGCCGGCGAGGATTCGTGCGCCAGTCGTCGACGATTTTCTCCAGCGCCGTCGTCAGCACCGTGCACTCTTCACCGGTCGCGCTGGGGAAATCCGTTGGACCCGGTTCGAACCAGGCGCAACCGCCCAGAACGAACAGCGCCGCCGTCGCCACGACAAGGCCGATCGTCCATCTGTCCAGCATCAAGATCCGGGCCCCGGCATCGCGCGCGCCTCGCCGCCTTCGCCACCGGCCACCAAACGCCTGGAATGCTCGGCGCTCGAAAGCTTTGCATCGGTCTCGGGGAAATCCGTCCGGGTGAGATAGAGCATGTACCGCGCGGCTTCATCCATCGGGTCCATATGTGGCACGCCGAGGCCCGCCTGTCTGCTCGAATGAATTGTGAATCCTGCGATTTTTCCGTCCGGCGTGAGCCATGCTTCCAGCACAGGACCAAGCCCGGACACGGCATAGGTCATCACGCCCGAATAGGTCCAGAAGTTTCCAAGGCTGTAGGCAATGAGGCGATCATGATAGATTTCCACCGCGCGGGGTACATGCGGGCCCTGACCGATTACGAGATCCGCGCCCGCGTCGATCACGCCACGGGCGAATGAGGTCACGTCCCCGCGGTCTTCGCCGTCGAAGAATTCGTTGCTCCTGGCGACATGGACGAAGGCCCAGCCCTCGCCGCCGCCGTGGAACGAGACAATGACGAGATCGTGCGTTTTCTTCAGTTCGCGCACGAGCGCCTGCGCGCGCGGAATGTCGTTCAGGTTAAGTGTACCGCTGTTGGGCGCAAATGCGACGACGGCGGCCTTTTTTCCGTCGGGCAACACGAGTGTTGCGAAGCGCGCGCCGTCGCGATCGAGACCGGCGAATCCGATGCCGTGCGAGCGCAAGGCGGCCATGGTCGAATCCCGGCCCTCTTCGCCGTAATCGCCGCTGTGGTTGTTGGCCATGCTGACGACGTCGACACCGAGGCTCTGCAGAACGCCCGCGTAGTAAGTCGGGCTGTGGAACGCGAAGCAGCTGCCGCAGTTTTTCGCCGACGGGCCAGGACCGTCATAGAGCGGACCTTCGAGATTGACGAACGCGATATCCGCATGGCGGAAGACGCTCGCCAGATCGCTGCCGACAAGCTCGGCCGCGTCGGTGCCGGGCCTGATTGCCGGATTGAGGCCGACATCTTTCGTTCCCATCATGACGTCTCCCGCCGCCACAACATCGACAAGTCCGGTGCTGCCTGGGTGGTAGGCACTCGAAAGCCAGAGCATCGTCGCCGGAGGCCGTGTCGTATCCGCGGGGATGCCCGGTTGAAGTTGCAACGGCGGTTGCAGCACCGACGGATCCTGCGCCGCCATTCGGGGCGGCGGCGCAAAGCGCGCAAGGATGTGTGCCGAAGGATGAGCGATCGCGGCGCCGACATCGCTCGGTCCCGGCGGCAGCCGGAGCGCATTGCTGTCCGTGGGCAGAACCGGCGGGGGCGAGACCGGCAATCGCAATTCCGAGAGCGCGACGGGATGCACGATCTCGCCGTGCGCAAGTTTCCACTGGTAACGGTCGATCAGAAAGTCGCAGGCCGACACGCTGACTAGCGCGACCGCAATCAACGCGGTCGCCACCGACATGAACTGGCCGAACCAGGTCTCAATGCTCCACCCGAAGCGCTCGCCCATAGCAGTTCCTCCCGCGCCGGGAGCTTGCCGGAGCCCCGGTCTCAAGTCGAGATATGGCCGGTTTGCAGTTAATTGGCTGGACGAACACTTGCCGCCAGACCATTGTTTCGATGGCTAAAATCGAGACTCTTCATGGTCAAGTTGAGCTTCTGCCTCCACCGCCTGCCGCATCTGACGCGCGAGGCGTTTCAGCATTACTGGTTCGAGAAGCATGCGCCTCTGGTCGCGAGCCATCGCGAGACGTTGCGCATCCGCCGCTATGTGCAGATGCATGCCGCGACCACGCCGCTCAACGATCTGATCCGCGCCGGCCGCAACGCGCCGGAGATGTATGACGGCGTCGCGGAACTGTGGTGGGACAGCCTCGACGACATGCGGGCCGCCAGCGGAACGCCGGCCGGTCAGGCGGCGGGCCTCGCGCTTCTGGAAGACGAGCGCAAATTCATCGACCTGGCGCGCTCGCCGCTTTTCTTCGGTGAGGAGAAAACGATCATTGGCTGACAAGGTCAATCTGGCGGAAGCCTTCGCGCGCTTCGGCGATCATTGGAGCCCCAAGATCGTGGGCGAGATCAACGACAGCCACGTCAAGCTGGTGAAGCTGCACGGCGAGTTCGTGTGGCACCATCACGACCTTGAGGACGAGTTGTTCCTCGTCGTGCGTGGGCGACTTCAGATGCGCTTCCGGGATCGCGACGTGTGGCTCGATCCGGGCGAATTCATCATCGTGCCCAAAGGTGTCGAGCACATGCCCGTCTCACCCGATGAGTGCGAAGTCCTGCTGCTGGAGCCGAAGACCACGCTCAATACGGGAAATGTCGTCAACGAACGGACCGTGGCGGAACTGGAGCGGCTTTAGGCGACCTACCCACCGGTTTGATGCAGACCGAACTGGATTCCACCCGGGTCCTTGCAGTTGACGAAGCGGCCAAATTCGCCTTCGTCTTTGATCTCGCTGGCTTCGCCGCCGGCTGCTCGCACGCGCGCCGCAGCCGCGTCGAGATCGGAGACGGCGAAGTAGACATAAATCTGCGGTGTCTTTTCGTTCCCGTGCAATCCCGCTTTGATCGTCGGTGTCTGGAACCACATCTCGTCGTGGCAAGGCCAGTCGAAAACCGCGCCGAAAAACTTCCGCGTTGCGGTCATTTCGGTAGAGCCAATTTCAAGGAACGACACCGTGCCGGGCGCCGGATCAGCCATCGAAAATCTCCAATGTTCAAGCGCCCGGGAGGTTGCGCGCACGCTACTCTACAGGAAGCTCGAAACCCCCAGCGGTCAAAATTGCTCAGCTAGTGGATTGAATCTAACACTTGGTGCCCACGGCGGACAGCGGCGATGATTTTATTGGGGTCTGCGGTCCAGACGAATGGCTTTGGTGCCTGGTTGGTATCGTCGATGAAGCGGTTGATGGCGG
>Ga0302324_100001378_pt1 | contig 59426 bp, 48 predicted proteins | sample Palsa_T0_1_FD_201949 | JGI IMG/M metagenome (GOLD analysis project Ga0302324, IMG submission 201949) | Peat permafrost microbial communities from Stordalen Mire near Abisko, Sweden - Palsa_T0_1 | ecosystem: Environmental > Terrestrial > Soil > Palsa > Peat permafrost | place: Sweden: Abisko...
GCGCCTCGCCGGTTGCCCGCAGCCACAAAGAGATCTCTCGCCTGTTGCGAAAGTTGCATCGATTTCTGCGTTTGCCCCAAACGCTCCCACGCGTTCGCTTCCAGCCGAAGGGCTTGCGCCTCGATCAGCTTTGCGCCAATCGCACGACCGCGGTTGGCAGCCCGCTCGGCGAGGGACTGCCCCTGACGGAAGTCCCCCAGAGACAGCGCGATGTTCGCTTGCCCCAAATCGATGCCGGCCGCGTCCGCCTCGGATACGACCAGCTTGCGCATCTGGGCCACTGTTTTTTGTGCGTCCGACGCGTGCCCTCCAGCAATCTGGGTACGGATGAGAGCCAAACCATAATCGACGTTGTCGGGGAAGAATTCCCACAAAGCGCGATAGCTCTCAATGGCTTGCGCAGTTTCAGCCGAGAACTCATGGGCTCGCGCCTCGATCAGCAACCGCTCTTCCCGGGATGTTCGGCTGGAAAGCTCCAGCGCGCGCTGAGCCTGCGCTTTCGCCCGGCCTTGATAACCCAGGGCTGACCAGGCGGCGGCCAATGCCGAAGAAGTCGGGGCATGTTCAGGATCAAGCGCCGCCGCCCTCTGCAAGAGGTCGCTTGCGGAGAGCGAATCAAACACGCGCAATCTTTGCAAACCTTCAGCATAGAGACGGGCAGCCTCGGGATTCGAAGGTAGAGAGGCCTTCACCAGCGTAGATTGCGCCTGGGAAAGAGGACCAATATCGAGCTTGGCACGGAGTTCGGCGCCCGCTCTGCTGACCAGCTGATCGATTTCAGATTCTTTTCCCTTCTCCGAGACGGAGACCAGCGTTTCGCCGGCAATCGCATCCTGGAGCCGCAGATCGAGCCGCAGCAGTCCATCGCCCAGGGGAACGTACGAACCGAGTACCACATCGTCGCTGCCGAGATTCTGACGGATGCGATTCAAGGTTTCGCGGCCATAGCTGTCGGCATCCGGAAGGGAGAGGCTGAGCTTCATTTGCGCTACGCTCTCACCCGGAATCGTGCGTAACCGGTCTCCCTGGCTCAGTTCGGTGGTGAGCATCTCGGAGAGCGCGGTCGAAAGCCACGACTGGTCAGGCTTCCCAGAAAGATTCTGGAAACCCAACACGGCGATGGTACGACGGCGATTCACTGGCGAGGAAGCGGCTTGCTGAGGTTTTCGGCCATGGAAATATAGGACTGCGGCGCAGATGAATAAGAGGACGCACCCTACCAGGGAGGCAATCGTGAGCGGTTTTCGCCAGACACGCTGCTTGTGTTCGGGCACGGCGATCCCACTCGGATCCCGTTGCAGGCGCTGCAGGTCGGTCCGCAAATCGGATGCGCGCTGATAGCGCAGCTCGCGCTCCTTCTCGAGCGCCCTCTCAATGATTCCGTCGATGCCAGCAGGCAGGCGGGTGTTGGTGCGGGTGGCGGGAACCGGCTGCCGGTTCAGGATGGCATCGAAGATGGTCGCGGCGGTTTCGCCACGAAACGGCGGCTGACCTGTCGCCATTTCATAGAGCACGGCGCCGAAGGAAAACAGGTCTGTGCGGCAATCCAGTTCTTTCGCCCTGGCCTGCTCCGGGGACATGTACGCGATGGTGCCGAGCATGAACCCGGGAGCTGTGAGTTCCACAATGTCATCGGCGCCCCCGGGTTCGGTTTCAGTTGATACCCCCTGGCTGCCAGTGGGGCGCGCGGCCAGCTTGGCTAAACCGAAATCCACGACCTTGGCGTGTCCACGGTCGGTGACAAGAATATTCGCCGGTTTGATGTCGCGATGAATGATGCCCTTTGTATGGGCGGCGTCGAGCGCATCGGCGACCTCAATGGCCAATGGAAGCAGAGCATCTATATCCAGCGGTCGGCCGGAGATGCGATGTTTGAGAGTCTGGCCATCGATGAACTCCATGGCGATGAACGACGCGTCCCCAGACCTTCCGATCTCGTAGATGGTGCAGATATTTGGATGGTTGAGAGCGGAGGCTGCGCGGGCTTCGCGGCGAAGGCGTTCGAGGGCCTGCGGGTCTTGCGCCACTGCGTCGGGCAGGAACTTAAGCGCGACCAAGCGGGCAAGTTCCGTGTCCCTCGCCTTGTAGATCACCCCCATGCCGCCGGAGCCGAGAGGCGCGATGATGGAGTAGCGACTGACCATCGTCCCTGGGGGAAGCTGGCGGCTGGTCGCAGAGCCGCCGGCAGATGGCTCGGAGTTAGCCTGCGCGGCAAGTAGCGGCTGGGCCAGGAAACTACCGGCGCGATCGTGCTCGAGCAGCAGCTCCTCCACTAACCGACGGAGCGCAGGTGCTTCCTGGCATGCCTGATCCAGAAAGGCGCCACGACTCTCCGGCGGCAAATCCAAAGCGGCACCGAACAGTTCCTCTGCGGATTGCTCCAGGTTATCCATCTTTCCTATCCAGAGAGGTGAGGACCGCTTGCGAAAGTATTGCATCCCGGCCGCGCGCCTGCGCCGTATTAATAGATGAAGGGGTAAGCAAAAGAGGCTCCGCCAATCCCCTCAAGTGGCCACTTGACACACAGCTTCGAAGACAACGATCAGCGCTTCCGTACTCTGATGCTGGAACACCAGTCCATGGTCTTCAGCATCGCCCTCCGCATCCTGGGCGACCGCTCGGCGGCCGAAGAAGCTGCCCAGGATGTATTTATCGAACTGCACGCCAAACTTGGAGCACTTGCCTCGGACGAACACGTCCTCTATTGGCTGCGCCGGGTCACCGTGCACCGCTCCATCGATCTCGTCCGCCGGCGGCAGCGCCGGCCGGAGGTCGCGATGGATTGGAATGAATTGCCTGATCTACCGGATTTGTCGAGCGCCTCGACCCAACCAGACCCGTTGCTCAGCCGCCGGCTGCAGCAACTCGTCAGTTCCCTTCCGGCAGTAGCTCGAACCATCCTGGTTCTTCGTTATCAGGAAGATATGAGCCCGGAAGAGATCAGCGGCACGCTCGATATGCCGGTCGCCACAGTCAAGAGTCACCTACAACGCACCCTGCGCCTGCTGCGCGAAAAGTCCACGCGCGCTTTGCGCTAGAGAAAGGGAGAACTTATATGTACGACGCCGACACTGAACTTGAGCAAGCGCTTTACTCCACATTCGTCCGGGTGTCCGCGCCAGACGATCTGATCGTGCGGGTCGAGCAACGGCTCCTCGCCGCACGCCGTCAGACCGCGGTCCCAACCTTCCGTTTGCTACCGCTACAGACACGCAGCGTGTGGTCAAGCGTGTGGTCGATTGCAGCCCACGCCGGCGCCTTCGCCCTGATCGTGCTTCTGTTCTTGCACGCGAGAAACCAGGGCATAGCTAAGAGGCATGCCACGCTCACCCAGATCGATGCGTTCCTGCCTATGAGCACTCCGGCGAAGCAATCTTCAGGCGGCGGTGGAGGTGGAGGAGCGCACGACATTCTGCAGGCGCCCAAGGGCAGGCTGCCAAAGTTTGAGCAGCAGCCGATCGTTCCGCCCATAGTGGCGAAAAACCAGCATCCCACACTGACGCAGGAAGCGGCGATCATGATGCCGAAGGACCTGCAGTTGCCGAATAACAATATGCCAAATCTGGGAGATCCGCGGACGAGCGTAGCCGGGCCGGCGTCGAATGGAACCGGTGAGCGGAGCGGCATGGGCACAGGATCGGGCGGCGGAATCGGCTCGGGCAGAGGTAATGGATATGGCCCAGGCGAGGGCGGAGGCTATGGGGGCGGACTCTACCGCGTAGGTGGCGGGGTTGCGGCTCCGCAGCTGATCTTTGCCCCGGACCCGGAATTCTCCGACGAGGCCCGACGGGCCAAATTTCAGGGGGTGTGCGTGGTTTCGGTGGTGGTCGATGTCCAGGGGAACCCGCAACAGGTGCAGGTGGTCCGTCATCTGGGAATGGGACTGGACCAAAAGGCTGTTGACGCTGTGAAGCAGTACCGGTTCAAGCCGGCGACGCTCCAGGGCAAGCCCGTGCCGGTTGAAGTGAACATTGAAGTAACTTTTAGAATTTATTGAGCCTAATCCAGTTCTCCACTGTTCTTGCACATTCTGGATGGACTATAGTGTCCACGTGCCGAGTTCGGGAGGAGTTCGATCGCGCCCCGGACGCTTCGATACGCGGTCAGGAGGGTTTGATGCGAATCTCCGACACGATTGGACAGGTGCTGCAGAGCAAAGACAAGAACAGGGTTCTGTCGATAGCACCCGATCAGACGGTCTACGAAGCGCTGGAGAAGATGGCAGAGCACGATGTCGGCGCCTTACTGGTCCTTTCGAACCACCGGGTGGTCGGTATCCTATCGGAGCGGGACTACGCGCGCAAAGGTATCCTGATCGGCCAGCCTGCCAAGGAAACCCCGGTCCACCAGATCATGACCAGCCCGGTTTTCTTCGTAAGTCCCCAACACACGGTGGATGAATGCATGACCATGATGACCCAGCATCGTTTTCGCCATCTCCCGGTGCTGCGGGATGAGACGGTGGTCGGCGTGATCTCGATTGGCGACCTGGTGAAATGGGTGATCACGGGCCAGGCGCAAACTATCCAGGAACTGGAAGGCTACATTACGGGGGCGTATCCCGGGTAGGTTCCTCTTAGGTTCAAGCGACTCTTGCGATCGGCAATCGCCGCATGCGCTTGCCGGTTGCGGCGAAAATTGCGTTGGCCACGGCGGGGGCCAAGGGAGGCACTCCCGCTTCTCCCACACCATCCGCAGGATCACCCTGAGCGGGCACAAGATGCACCTGGATCTCGGGCGCATCTTTCATGCGCAACACTTGATAGTTGTGAAAATTGCTTTGCTGCACCGCGCCTTCCTTGATGCTGATCTCTCCGCTGAGCACCGGGGTCAGCGCGTAGTTAATGCCGCCCTCGATTTGCGCCCGCACGCTGTCGGGATTCACGGCAAAGCCGCAGTCCACGGCGCTCACGATGCGGTTGACGCGTAGCGAACCGCCTTTGTCGATGGACACTTCGGCTACTTGCGCAACGTAAGTGCCTCCAAAGACAGAACAGGCGATTCCGCGGCCTTGATTCTGGGGCAATGCTTTACCCCAATCCGACTTTTCCGCCGCGATTTGCAATACGGTCCGGAGCTTAGCCGTTTCTTGCGGTTGCTCGAGATGCAACAGGCGCAGGCGAAAAGCATATGGATCCTGGCCCGCGGCGTGCGCCAGCTCATCGACAAAGCATTCAATGCCAAAGACATGAAATGGGGCGGAGACAGATCGCCACCAGGCACGGGGGACGACGGAAAGAACGGGAGCGTAGTCGGAGCGATAGTGAAGCGCTTGATATGGAATGGTACCGGTGACGTCATAACTCGCCACATGTTTGGGATCCTTCAACTCCTCCGGTGAATCAAAAACGGCACGAATGGGGGTGGAGACAATGCGATGCGACCAGGCCACGACATTACCTTCACTGTCCAGCGAGCCGGTCAGGCGCTGATACGAATATTGCAGGTAGAAATCGTGCTGCATATCGTCTTCCCGGGTCCACAACAGCTGCACCGGAACTTTCATTTCTTTCGCTACCTGATAGGATTCGGCCAGGTAATCCCATTGATAGCGGCGGCCGAACGATCCGCCCGCGAACATCATATGAACGGTGACGTTCTCCGGCGGTATGCCCGCAAGGTGAGCCATCTCGGCTTGCGCGATGTTTCCTATTTGCGTGGGCGTCCACACTTCGATATGACCGTCCGCGCGCACATGGGTGGTGGTGTTCATCGGCTCCATGGTGGCGTGCGCCTGGAAAGGCATCTCATAATCGGCCTCGATTTTCTTGTCCGCGGCGGCCAGCGCCTGGGTAACATTGCCGCGATCGGCGGAGACGACGGTGGCCGGACCGGCTGCCTTATCCCGAAGTTGCGCTTGTAAGCCGGCGGTACTCTCCTGAGCGCCGGGTCCTTTATCCCAGACGATCTTGAGAGCATTTCGGCCCTGCAATGCGGCCCAGGTGCAATTCGCCACGACGGCAATGCCGCCTGCAACATTGAAATTGATGCTCATTCCCGGCACATAGCCAATGGGCGGAACAGCGAAGACCGCTTTCACCCCGGGAACCGCCTTCGCGGCCGAGTCATCGCAGCTTATTAGCTTGCCGCCGAAGGTGGGACAGCGTGCGATCACGGCGAACAGCATCCCGGACACACGAACATCGATACCAAAGAGCGCAGTGCCGTCGACCTTGCCTGGCGTATCGACCCGCTCCATGGGTTTGCCGACGAAGCGGAAATCCTTGGCATCTTTCAACCGCACCTGATCCGGATTGGTGGTGGGAATCTTCGACGCGGTCTGGGCTAACTCGCCGTACAGCAGGCGTCGTTGTGTCGGGGAATGGACAATTGCTCCGTTTTCCGCTCTGCAATCCTTTCTCTCTACGCCCCATTGCTGAGCCGCGGCGGTCAGAAGCAGCTCCCGCACCTGTGCGCCCGCTTGGCGCATGGGGAGCCAAGTGGCCTTCAATCCGCCGCTGCCGCCCGTAGAGAGGTGTTTGTAAATGGTGGGAATGGTAGGCGCCTGCTCCCAGTGGATGCTGGACCACTCCACTTCCAGCTCATCGGCCAGCATCATCACGTTCGCGGTACGCGTGCCTTGACCCAGCTCCGGTATCTCGGTCAATACGGTGATCTTGTTGTCCCGTGTGATCCGCACCCAGGCGTTTGGCTTGAACACTTCTGAATCGGAGGAGACGCTTTGTGGTCCTTGACCGCGTGCTGGCAGGTAGAAACCGAGAACGAAAGCCGCGCCAGCTTTTATGGCTTCGCGACGGCTGAGGCTGGTTGTCATACTTCTTCACCGGCGGCCCGCTCAATGGCTCGGCGAATTCGTTGATAGGTCGCACAGCGGCAGATGTTGCCGGTCATCGCCTGGTTGATTTGTTCACGCGTCGGATGCGGAGTTTTCGCAATGAGCGCGGCGGCCTGCATGATTTGCCCGGATTGACAGTAGCCACATTGCGGGACCTGCTCGGCAATCCAGGCGCGCTGTACCGGGTGGCTGCCATCGCTGGACAAACCCTCTATGGTGGTGACCTTCCTGCTCCCAACCGCATTCACCGGTGTTTGACAGGAGCGAACTGCTTGTCCGTCAAGATGGACAGTGCATGCTCCACAGGCACCGATCCCGCAGCCGTACTTGGTGCCGGTCATGTTCAGGAGATCGCGCAGTGCCCATAACAAGGGCATCGCCGGCTCCGCATCGACGGCTCGCTCTTGATTATTGACCTGGAGTACAAAGTGAGCCATTTGCCGAACCTCCACTCCAACCTCAGCTTTGCCGAGGAGGAGTGCGACGCCTATGCAGGGTGGCCTGGGAAAAATGCAGGGAGTGTATGCCGTTGTGCAGGGAATGAGCGCAGGGCCGGAGCTCGCGTCATGACCCAGGGGTTGGTATTGGACCGTTCCCGCCGTGATGGGAATCTTGACCGGTTGGTTTTTTCGGCCGCGAGTTCTTTGCTACGCCGGCCAGATTTGCCGGCTCGAGGGATGATGGTATGCTTCCCAGCAACGGACACGGGGCTCTCCGGCGAATTGACGGCTATAGAGGCTGGGAAAAAACTCTGTACCGGCAGGAAAGCAATACCTCAGGGGCTAAAGCCCGGCGTATTCTCAATCATTTGCGGCCCGACTAAAGTCGTGCCCTGATACAAAACAGAGTGTTTCCGCAGCCTGTACACCCGTGCAACTCTCATTGCACTCTGCATCGCGCGGTACCACTTGATCGGATTGGGATCTCTATGCCAAAGCTTATCCATACAAGGTTGCGCCGGCTCTGTCGTGGCGCGGCGTTTTGCCTTTTTGCCTCGATTTCACTCTCCGCGAGAGGCCAAGGGGATCTCCACCGCGGCTACTATCGCTTTCCAGCCGTTCACGGAGACACCATCATTTTTACCTCTGAGGGAGACCTGTGGTCCGTGAGCACGCACGGAGGTTCTGCGCGGCGGATCACTTCAAACAACGGCACAGAGGCGATGGCGGCCATTTCTCCGGATGGGGAGACCGTCGCTTTCGTGGGCGAGTATGAGGGACCGACCGAGGTCTATACGATGCCGGTGGGCGGCGGCTTGCCGCAGCGCCGGACCTGGGACGGCGACACGTTACCGGAAGGATGGACACCCGATGGTCGCCTGATGGTGCGGGCAACGCGTTACTCGACTCTGCCGGATCCCAAGCTGGTTCTGCTCGACAATCATGGCGGCCGGGAGATCGTTCCGCTGTCCTCAGCTTCGCAAGGGGTTTACTCCTCTGACGGCCACACCCTGTTCTTTACTCGCTGGGACAAGCAGCCCAGCTCTACCAAGCGCTACCGGGGAGGCAGCGCAGAGAGCATCTGGCGCTTCGATGGCCGCACCGAGGCCACGGCGTTGACGGCTGATTGGGCCGGTACGTCACACAACCCGATGTTCTGGAACGGGCGCGTTTATTTCCTCTCCGATCGAGATGGAGTCATGAATGTGTACTCCATGGACGACCAGGGGCACGACCTGAAGCAGGAGAGCCACCAGCGCCTTTTCGATATTGAGTCGGCTTCCACATCCGACGGACACGTGGTGTACGCCTGTGGCGGCGACTTGTGGCTACTCGACCTGAAAACGGGGCAGGAGGCAGTCATCCCCATTTCCCTCCTCTCCGACTTTGATCAGCTGCGCGAGCACTGGGTGAAGAAGCCACTCGACTACGTGACTGGCGTTCACCTTGCGCCGGACGGCAGCAGCGTTGTTTTTACGGCGCGTGGCGAAGTATTCAGTTTGCCGGCCAAGAGTGGTCGCACGATCAAGGTTGCCGGTAATTCAGCCGTGCGCTATCGCGAAGCGCAATTTTTGCCGGATGGCAAAAGCATCGTGGTTCTTTCCACAGAGAGCGGAGAAACCGAATTCTGGAAGTATCCGGCAAACGGCGCCGGCACGCCAGAGCAGTGGACGCATGACTCCAAGGTGCTGCGGTGGGAGGGCATTCCTTCCCCCGACGGCAATTGGCTAGCTCACCATGACAAAGATCGGCAACTTTGGGTTTACGACATCAAGACGAAGCAAAACAAGCGAATCGGTCAGTCGATGGCCGGTGACTTTGACGACCTCAGCTGGTCCCCGGACAGTCGCTGGCTGGCATATGTCGAACCAGCGGCGAACATGTTTCGCCAGATCAAGCTGCTCAATGTCAGTTCGGGCGACATTCAATTTATTACCTCTGACCGCTATGACAGCATGAGCCCAGTCTGGAGCTCCGATGGCAAATGGCTTTATTTCCTCTCCGACCGCATGCTGAAGACAACCGTGACTTCCCCCTGGGGCTCACGCCAACCTGACCCAAATTTTGACCGCGCAGTAAAAGTGTATGAGCTGGCCCTGGAGCCGGGTGTCCGCTCGCCCTTCTTGCCGGCCGACGAACTTCACCCGGATCCGCCCCCCAAGAAAGATGAAGAGAAGGCCGCTGACAACAAGGCCGATGAGGCAAAGAAGGATGCCGGCGACAAGAAGTCTCCCGGCGCGGAAAAGCATCCCGATGAAAAGAAGGATGAAAAGAAACCGGCGGAGGTGAAGATTGACTTTACCGACATCTCCTCACGTCTGAGCGAGGTCCCGGCACCTCCAGGAAATTACACAAGCCTTCAGGCCACGGATAAGCGCCTTTGCTGGCTGAATGGGAACAACGAGGTACCACCGAAACTAGCCTTGCAATGTCTGGATATAGCAAACAAAGGCGACGAGCCGGAGACGGTCATCGGGGATGTAAAGAGCTACGAGATCTCGCTCGATCGCAAGAAGCTTCTGCTTAGCAAGGGCGATGATTTTTACATCCTTGATTCGGATGTTAAGGCGGCCGCCGTGAGCGATCCAAAGACGCTCGCAAAGGCATCCATCAACCTGTCTCGCTGGACCTTCTCCACCAACCCACGGGAGGAGTTTCGGGGGATTTTTCTCGACGCCTGGCGGCTGGAGAGAGATTACTTCTACGATCGCAACATGCAAGGCGTCGACTGGAATGCAATGCGCGACCGCTATCTCCCCCTGGTAGATCGAGTCGCCGACCGGGACGAGCTCAACGATGTGATCGCGCAAATGGTCGGCGAGCTATCCGCATTGCATATTTTCGTGCGCGGAGGAGATTCCAGAAAGCCCACCGATCAAATCGATCTTGCCGCGCTCGGCGCCCGGCTGCGGCGCGACGACAAGGCCGGCGGCTATGTGGTGGAGCATATCTACCTGCATGACCCGGATTTGCCCGATACCGCTCCTCCGCTCGCACGCCCGGAGTCTATGGTGCACGAAGGTGAGGTGATCATCAGCATCGATGGAGTGAGTTTGCTCAGTGTTCCCGACGAACGCGCTCTGCTGCGGAGCAAGGCCGGCGTGCAGGTACTGTTGCGAGTGAAGCCGGTCTCCGGCGAAACGCGCGACGTGCTGGTAACACCCATGAAGGCTAAAGATGAGGCGAAGCTGCGTTACACGGAGTGGGAGTATACGCGCCGCCTCAAAGTAGAGTCAGACTCCAACGGCCAAATTGGATACGTCCACCTGAACGCGATGGGACCGGACGACATCGCTCAGTGGGCGCGAGAGTACTACCCTGTATTCAACCGGCAGGGTCTTGTCATCGACGTTCGCCACAATCATGGCGGCAACATCGACTCCTGGCTCCTGGGTAAGCTGCTCCGGCAAGCGTGGTTCTATTGGCAGCCTCGTGTTGGCGACCCACGGTGGAATATGCAGTACGCGTTCCGCGGACATATTTTGGTGCTGTGCGATCAGGAAACCGCTTCTGATGGCGAAGCGTTTTCAGCAGGCTTCCAGCATTTCACCCTAGGCAAGGTCATAGGCACGCGGACATGGGGCGGGGAGATCTGGTTGAGCGCAAATAACCTTGAGGCGGATGGAGGTATCGCCACAGCCGCAGAGGTCGGGGTATACGGCCCCGAAGGCAAATGGCTGATCGAGGGACATGGAGTCGATCCGGATATCGTGGTCGACAATCTTCCTTACGCTACGTTCAACGGAGCAGATGCGCAACTGCAAGCCGCGCTGGATTTGTTGAAGCAAGAGATTCAAACCGACCCCAGGCCGGTCCCCAAGGCTCCACCCTATCCCAACAAGGCCTTTAAATACGGACCCTGATCTGAGCATCGGACAACTTTGCTTTCTTCCCCATCTTCAGAGATACCTGTTGACATTCTGCCTATTCGTGGTCCAGTCTATATGTAGAACGACAACAGGGAGCAACCATGGGAGAAATGGGAGAAAGCAAATCCGACGTCTTGCAAGGCACCCTCGACTTGATGGTCCTGAAGACCTTGGAGACCATGGGACCGCTGCACGGCTACGGCATTGCCCGCCGCATTGAGCAAGTAAGCGGCGATACCCTCAGCCTCAATCAGGGGACGATCTACCCCGCGCTGCTGCGTCTCGAACAGCGGGGCTGGATCAAGTCGGAGTGGGGCACATCGGAAACCAATCGCCGGGCTAAGTTTTATTCGCTGAGCCGCATCGGCCGCAAGCAGATAGAAACGGCAACTGAGAACTGGGAGCGCGTCGCCACCACCATGGCACGCTTTCTCGCCCCCTCCAGCTAGGAGCCATAAATGGACCTGATACGCACATTGCTGAGTCGCTGCGTAGCTCTCTTCCGTGGGCAACGGCTCGATGATGATCTAGATGAAGAGCTGCGCAGCCACATCCAGCTCGCCACGGAAGAGAACCTGCAGCGAGGCATGTCTCAAGAAGAGGCACGGACAGCCGCCTTGCGCGCCTTCGGTGGCGTGACGCAAACCAGGGAAAGTTATCGTGCGCGGCGGGGACTTCCCTTCCTGGAGGTCTTGTGGAGTGATCTGCGTTTTGCTGCCCGGCAGTTGTGGAAGTCTCCCGGTTTCACGCTGACAACAGCGCTCACGCTGGCAATCGGGATTGGCATGAACACGGCGGTGTTCAGCATGATGGACGCGGTGGTGCTGCGTCCTCTCGCGGTGCCGGACATGAGCCGCGTGGTCATCGTGGCGGAAGAGCACGGTCGCGGCGGCGACGATTACCAGCAGGTGGCCCTGGGAAATTACCAGGACTGGAAACAACAGAGCCGCTCCTTTGAAGACTTGGCTGTCCGCAGCGACGCCTCCATGAGCCTGACTGGAGCAGGCGAAGCACTCCATGTGCAAGCGGGGTTGACCTCGGCTAATTTCTTCCAGGTGATGCGGACCAACGCATTGCTGGGTCGCGTATATGAGGATCGCGAATGTCAGCCCGGGCACAACACCGTTGCGGTGCTTAGCTACGCCTTCTGGCAGAAGCATTTCGGTCGAGATCGGGCGGTGCTGGGCCGGTCGATCAACCTGGACGGACAAGCGTACACCGTAATCGGCGTCATGCCCAAGAGCATGCAGTACCCATCGATCTCCGAAGTATTCTTGCCCCTGGCGCCTACTGCGCAACAACGAGAGAATCGCGTTGCCCACGACTATCTGGTAGTTGGACGCTTGCGGCGCGGGGTATCCGTCGATCAATCTCAGGAAGAATTGCGCGTGATCAGCGAGCGGTTGGCCAAGGCCTATCCTGCTTCGAACCTGGGGTGGTCGGCAAAAGTCGAGCCGCTACTGGATGGGATCAATGGACCCCTGACACCGCTCTACTACCGACTGATACTGGCAGCGACTGGATTTGTTCTGCTGGTGGTATGCGCCAATGTGGCGAATCTACAGTTTGTGCGCGGTATATCGCGCCGCCCCGAGATTGCCGTACGCACCGCACTCGGCGCAGGCCGCGGGCGATTGCTGCGGCACTTGCTGACAGAGAACCTGGTGCTGGGAGGGATAGGCGCGGCCGGTGGACTGGTGCTTGCAGCCATCTGTATGCATCTCTGCAAGATCGCCATGCCGGCACAAATCGCGAAGTATATCTCGGGGTGGAGCAACATCTCGCTCAACGGCCGCGCTCTCGCGTTTTCTCTCCTATTGGCAATGGCCGCAGGGCTGATCTCTGGACTTCTACCTGCGCTCAAAGCGCTGCGCCTCAATCTGGTTGACCAGCTCAAGGCAGGATCGCGCACCACCAGCGCTTCCCGTGAGACACACCGCCTTCGGGATCTCTTCTCGGTAGCGCAGATATCGTTCTCCGTCCTGCTGGTCATTGGAGCAGCTCTCATGTGCAAGGGCATGTGGTCGATGCTGCACGTTGCCGACGTCTATCAGCCCAAGCAGATACTCACTTTCACTGTAGACTTACCGCCGTCCCGCTACGCCACGGATGAGAGACGCGCCGCATGGTTCAACGACAGCCTGGAAAAGCTGCGCGCATTACCGGGCGTGACTCGTGCTGAAATCACGACTGCGCTTCCCCATGGCCAGGACGGCTGGAGCGACGATTTCCGCATCGAGAATCGTCCCCTGCTTCCGGGCAAGTTCCAAAGCGCCATGCGGCTCTCGGTCACCGGCGGTTATTTTGACGCTTTACATATCCCTGGAATAGCCGGGCGCAACTTCAGCCGCAGCGATACCATCAACACCCAACCAGTAGCCATCGTAAGCCGCGGGTTTGCAGCGAAGTATTTTTCTGGTGGAAGCCCAATCGGGCACCGCATTCAGATGGGCCCAGCCGGCAGTCCTCAGGAACCCTGGGTACGCATCGTCGGCGTGGTGGACGATGTGAACTATCTGTGGGTTGACCGGGACGTAGAGCCAGCGGTGTATTTGAATGCCGTGCAGATGCCGCCCGCCGGCACTATCTACGTCGTGAACACTGGCGGCGATCCCATGGCGTTGGTGGCCGGGGTTCACCAGGCGATGGCGGCGCTTGACCCTGCCATACCGCTTGACGGGGTGCAGACGTACGAGAAGTATGTTACGGTCGAGCTCACCGGCTTGATCTATGCTGCCGTCATGCTGACTATCGACGCTCTCATTGCCCTGCTGCTGGCCGCGATTGGCATCTTTGGCGTGATGGCCAACATGGTAGCCGAGCGAACCCAGGAAATCGGAGTGCGTATCGCTCTCGGAGCCAGGCCTGAAGTGGTGTTCGCTATGATTCTGCGCCGCGCAGCGCTGCTCACCGGCATTGGTGTGGCTGTGGGGACCGTCCTCGCTGTTGGCCTGGCACGGCTCAGTGCCAATCTGCTCTTTGGCGTGCGCCCCGACGATCCCGCAGTGTTTGTGTCCATCATCGCGGCGATTACTGTGATCGCGTTACTGGTAAGTTGGGGTCCGGCACGACGGGCGGCTTCCGTTGATCCCATACGCGCCTTGCGAACGGAGTAGCCCGTGACTTTTGGGTATTGACAATGGATCGTAGCCAGTTTACTTTGCAGTGTAAAGTTAATTGGCCATGGACGACCTGCACAAAGCGCTCGGAGACATCAGCAGCATACGCCGGCAGATGGCGCGCAGCACGGAGTTTCGCGGCTACGGCCCCGCGACCCTGGCGGTGACTGGTTTTCTTGCCATCTCCGCCGCCTGGGCGCAAGCCATCTGGCTTCCCGACCCCGCGCGTCACATTCCCTTGTATCTTGGCATCTGGATTTCCACGGCGATTGTGTCGGCTGCTTTGATTGGTGTGCAGACGGTAACCCGCACGCATCGCATGCACTCGGGCATGGCGGATGCGATGATCCGCATGGCGGTAGAGCAGTTTTTACCATCGGCCGCTGCCGGCGGGCTGATGACGCTGGTGATCATACGCGCTGTTCCGTCGGCTCTGTGGATGCTTCCTGGGCTGTGGCAGATCATTTTTGCCCTCGGCGTGTTTTCCTCCTGCCGCTTCCTTCCCCGACCTATGGCTGCAGCGGGCGTGTGGTATCTGCTTACCGGCCTGGCGTGCGTTGCGTTGGCCGACAATCGTGCCCTCTCGCCTTTGACCATGGGGATTTCTTTCGGAGTGGGGCAATTGCTGGTAGCGGGAATCCTGTTCTTTACTGCACGGGAGAGCAGCGATGAAAGCTAAGCCTGCGGCGAGCGAAGCGCGTTTCGCATATGAAGGGCTCGACCGGGTGATTCACGAGCGGGCACGGCTCAGCGTACTCACTTCTTTGATCAGCAATCCCAAAGGATTAACATTCGGCGATCTCAAGCAGTTGTGCGCGCTTACCGACGGCAACCTGAGCAGGCATCTGAGCGTGCTGGAGAGAGAAAAGATAGTGCAGATTGTGAAAGGACATGACCGCAATCGTCCCCAGACCGTCTGTCGCATCACTCCGTCAGGCCGCAAACGCTATCTCGAATATCTTTCCACGCTCGAACAGGTTGTGCTGGATGCGGCAAAAGTTACTCAGGAAGAAAGTGCTTACAGCCTGGCCGGCAGGATGACTCCGCGCCAGGCTTAGTTTTTTTTGTGCAGTTACTTTGCAGTGCAAAGTAACTTTAGCGATAGGGGGTTACAGATGGACGAGATCTCGCCGTTGCCATCCAGCTTGCTCTTGGGAATCAATTTTCGGTCCATGGGTATGAAACTCATCGTGGTTTGCGGCCTGGCTCTTTTCATGACCATGCCCGCTTTGTTTGTTGAGTCTTTAATCGAGGAAAGGACGAGGCGATCCGCAGACGTAGTAGAAGAAATCAGCAGCCATGTCGGCGGCCAGCAGATCTTCCTCGGACCAACGCTTGCCGTTCCTTACACCATTCCGCCTCAGTCTCCGACTGATACGGCAAAGCATGGCCTGTACCTGGTCTTCCCCGCCACTGCTTCAGCCGCTCTGAAGACGGTGACGGAAGAGCGACGCCGTTCGCTCTTTAAGGTCCCTGTGTTCCAGGCAGATCTGAAGCTGGATGCGAGATTCGATTTGAGCGGGGTTCCTGCTGCGGCCCCGCAAGGCGCCCTGCTCGACTGGAGCCGCGCCGAGCTTGTGGTTGGGGTCAGCGATGCACGCGGAGCGCAAACTGACGCCTTGTTGACGACGAATGGAAAAACTTCAACGCTAACCCCCTCGGCCATTACTCAGTACCTCAATATCGGGGGAGAGCAAAAGCCGCCTATCGAGCTGACTCTCTTCGGCGCCAAGGCCGAAGGCATAGCCAGGCCAGATGCACGATTCGATGTAACCTCCGCGATGCGCTTTTCCGGGGCTCAGCGGGTTGCCGTGCTGGCGTACGGCAATACTACTCATCTCACTGCCCAGGGCGACTGGCCAAGCCCAGGATTCGATGGAGGATTCCTGCCCGTGAGCCGGGAGGTCTCGAGTCATGGCTTCAGCGCAGAATGGTCTGTACCCTTCATCGCCCGCAGTGTGCGCGCAGAAGGAACTGAGGACTCAATCACTGGTCTCGACGCGCTGGGTATCTCGTTTGTTGAGGTGGCAGATCCTTATCAGTCCGTGAACCGGTCGCTCAAATATGTAGCTCTCTTCCTGGGACTGCTTTTCCTCTCCTACTTCGTATTTGAGGTGACGACGGGCAAACGGGTTCATCCCGCACAGTACATTCTGGTGGGTATAGCCCAAATCATTTTTTATCTACTGCTGTTATCCCTCGCCGAGCGAGTCGGCTTCGAATTCGCCTTTATGCTTGCGGGTATCGCCACGGTTGCCCTGCTTTCGGCCAATGCGGGATGGGTATTCGCCAGCCGATTGCAGGGGATCAGGGCCGCGGCCATCTTCACTTTGCTATATACGCTCATCTATCTGCTATTGCGGCTCGAGGACAATGCGCTGCTGGTAGGTGCTATTACCAGTTTCCTGGCGGTTGCAGCCGCCATGTACTTCACGCGCAGGATCGACTGGTATAGCTCGCTTGCGGCAGGCCAAGCGGCGAGTGGTAGCACTGTTCCGAGGTGATTTACGACGAACCTACTGGGAATGCATGTGGCCATCATCATGGACGGCAATGGCCGCTGGGCGATGCGGCGCGGCCTGCCTCGCGTCGCCGGCCATCGTGCCGGAGTGGCCGCGGTGCGGCGCGTGGTGGAGCGTGCTCCGGATGTGGGTATCAGCCGGCTTACGCTGTACGCGTTTTCCTGCGATAACTGGCGCCGACCCAGTGCCGAGGTGCAGAGCATCTTCTGGTTGTTGCGGGCTTTTCTGCGCTTGGAAACGGAACGACTTCGGCAGCGCGACGTACGGGTCCAGATCATCGGCCGGCGCGATCGCCTGGCGGCTTCCGTGCTGCGTGAGATCGAGAAGGCCGAATGCGCTACCGCTGATGGGACCGGCCTTCATCTGCGCGTTGCCATCGATTACTCGTCACGCGATGCAATCACGCGCGCGGCGGCGGGTGCGAATGCTGCTCTCTGTATGGAAGGACCGCCCACTCCTGATGTGCTGGGACCGATGCTCACGCGAGCGTTAATTGGGGAGAGTGGAGAGGTGGATCTACTGATTCGGACTGGTGGTGAGACGCGGCTCTCGGATTTTCTGCTGTGGGAATGCGCCTATGCCGAACTTCTGTTTACAGACCGGATGTGGCCTGATTTTGACCAGGCTGACCTCGACTCCGCGCTGGAGGAATTCAGGCGGAGGGAGCGTCGCTTTGGCGGGTACCGGCGATCGCGTCGCAGTCTGCCGCAATCTAAGATGATGGATACCGCCATGGCGCAACCTGATGCTCTTCGACGGATTCGCTTCTGGCTGGGTGTCTTCATCATCGGCCTGGTGGTCAGCGGGGTCACGGCCTTCCCGCTCCAGACGGAGCTCAGCTGGCTCGTTTCCGCTCTCCGGGCAAGCTCCTTGCAACCGCTTGCTGATTCCACTCACCTACTGCCGTGGATCGAGAAGGTGAACGAGGGCCTCGTGGCTACAAACGCTCACTTCCCTTTTCTCGCTTACGGTACAGACTGGCTCGCTTTCGCTCACTTGGTCATCGCCGTGGTGTTTGTGGGTCCCTACATCGATCCCGTCCGCAACAAATGGGTGATCACCTTCGGCCTCATTGCGTGCGCTGGCGTGCTTCCGCTTGCCTTGATCGCCGGCCACATCCGCGGGATACCGCTCCCATGGCGTCTGATCGATTGCAGCTTTGGCATCCTCGGAGCTGTCCCGCTCCTATTCTGCAGGCAGTCGATTCTTGCTCTCGAACGGCGAGGCCGCTTGTAAGACACCTCCCGCGTCAGGCAAGCTGTCGGTCAGTTGGCTTGAGCAGCCGCACGTCTCGAAGCGCGTGTTATAGCAGAACTCAATAGGACGGGACGGGTGCCCCATGTTCGCCTCAGCGTACATGGGCCGAAAATGGTGTCTTCGAATGCTTTCCCATGAGGAGTAACTGAACCCCGATCCGGATCTGACTCATGCAAGTTCTTGGTTCTCGGCCCCACAGGAAAGACCGTGGCGGGTCCGCCCGGTGCGGGCTTTCGTGGTTGAAAAGTTCCGAGCGGCATGGGTAAGATAAGCACCGCCGGGGTTCCCTCGGCTACGTTCGGGACAGGCTCTTCGACTCCGCGCACAAGCGCTGTGTCACGCGTTAAATCTGTGAGGCGCTCCGCTCAGGATGACGATTTTGTGGGAGTTTCGACGAAAAACATCCTAAACAAGTTAGCGCTTATGGGGCTACCCCCGGATTTCCTGTGAAGCGTTGTGGCTTCGGCGCACTTCATGCGGTCCTATCCAGTGCAGCGTTCAGGAAAATCCGGGTCGCCCCGTCATTTTCGACCCATCTACGCTCCACGGTACGCTCCACGGCACGCCGGGACAGGCGGGGCGGGTGTGGCGAGGGGCACCCATCCTGTCCCATTGGAATTGAGGTGCTTCGAATGTGCGCCCAGCCATGCGTGCTTGGATACTCTCAGCCGTCCCTGCGGGTCTCCATTCCGAATCAGGACGGCTTCGAGCTAGCGTCAGGCAGGTTTCTCCTGCTTCGCTTTCAGGTCTTTCAGCAGCGTCTCGATATGCTCCTCCCGATCCAATGCAGCGAAGCGATCTTCGAGTGAGTCCCCACCTAGCAATTCCACCTCCGCTTCATTGCGCGCCTCGCGGCCTACAATGCGCGACTTCATTCGGTCCAGCGATACCGAGTTATGCTGCTTGGTGATGGTTTGGCGGGCCTCGGTGGCCCGGCTGACCATTCGTGTTCTGCGGTCTTGTGCGATCAGCAGTTCGCAGCGGCTGCGCGTCTCCACCAACTTCTGGTCCAGCTTGCGCAGCGCGGTGCGCAGCGTGTCCGCCTCCGCGTGCTGATCTTCAAGCTGCTGGGAAAAGCCTTTGGCAATCTGGTCCTGGCTCAAGGAACGCTCCAACGCTGCCCGGGCCAGGTCATCGTGTCCTTTCTTGACTGCCAGCTCAGCCTTGTTGCGCCATTCCGCCGCACTGTCCATGTGCTCCTTTCGCTTCTTCTCCAACAGGTGCTGGTCGGCAATCGCGATCGCCACCTGGGTTTTTACCTGCATCAACTGGTTCTCCATATCCAGCACCAGCTGCCGCAACAGCTTTTGCGGATCTTCGGCCTTGTCGATCAGGTCGTTAAGGTTCGCCCGAAGCAACGTACTTACTCGTTCCAGTAGTGCCATACCATCCTCCTTCAACTGCTGTTACTTGATCGCCGAGTTGTTTCCGTCGTGACGTGGCTGCATGCTCTTGACGTTCGCCATCAACTCAGCCACGTTCATGCCGGAGAGCGATTCGAAGAGCGCCGGAACCTGGGACGCGATTTTCATCATGTCCCCGGTTAGTTTGTTGGCCCCCGTAACTCCGTCGCTTCCAGTAGAGACGATGGTGATCTTGTCCACCTTGGACAAAGGCTCGGCGAGTGCACGCATCATGTCGGGCATGGCTGCAATCAACCGGTCAACGACTGCTGCCTGCGACCACTCCTGATACGCCTCTGCCTTCACGTTCATGGCCTTGGCTTCCGCCTCGCCCTTCTGGAAGATGATGGAGGCTTCCGCTTCACCCTGCATCCGAATCGCTGCGGAACGGCCTTCGGCTTCCGCGGTCAAGCGCGACTTCTCGGCCGAAGCCAGGTTCTCGATCCGCTGACGCTCAATCTCCGCGCCCTTCAACACAGTCGAGATCAGTTCCTTCTCATGACGCAGGATTTCCGCATCCTGCACCTTGATCTGTTGCTCCTTCTCCACCTGCTGGATCTTTACCTGTTCGGCAACCACCCGCTGCTGCATTACGTTGGTCTGCAACTCGTAGGATTTATCGGCCGTTGCCTCCTGCTTGCGGCTCTGCTCGGTGAACTGCGCCTTCTGGATATCCAGGTCGCGCTGCGCCTCGGCCTGCTTGGCCAGCGAAGCAGTCTCTGCAATGACCCGCTCCTGGTCGGCCTGGGCTTTGGCAATCGCCGATTCGCGCAATGCGTTCGCCCTGCGGATGGCGGTGTCACGCTCCGCTTCCGCCGCCGCTACATCGGCATCGCGCTTGATCCGCGCCACGTCGGGGCGGCCCATGTTGGTGATGTAATCATTCTTGTCGCGCACCTCTTTAATAGTGAACGAGACAACTTCAAGGCCCATCTTGCTCATGTCATCGGCGCAGGTGGAGCGCATGCGATCTGCAACCATCTCCGGCTCTTTGACAATCTGCTCCACCGTGAGCTGGCCGATGATGCCGCGCAGGTGACCTTCCATTACCAGCCGGATCAACCCTTCCCGCTGGGGAGGGGTCTTGGTGAGGAACTGCTCGGCAGAGGTCAGAATCGATTCCTGATCGGAACGTACCTTGATTTGCGCCACCGCCTCTACGGTTACGGCCACACCCTGCTTGGTGTAGAGATCCTGTTGCGGGGCAACATCAAACGACATCAGTTCCAGCGAAAGCTGCCGGCTGCTTTCCACCATGGGAAAGATCACCGTGCCGTGCCCCTTGACCACCCGCGGTCCGCGAAAGCCGTAAACGATGATCGCCTCGTTGGGACCTGCCTTGCGAAACATCTTGGCGATCATACCCAGCAGCAGGATGAGAGCAAGAACGCACAATCCAACTACAACCACAACTGTGTTGATCATAAGAGCCTCCTGATCCTTTCATCAGGGACCATCTAAGTTCGTCCAACTACGTTTGTGCTCTCTTCATGTCGGTCGAGAGCGATTCGCCACCTGAGACATCATCCCAGCGGCGCACATAGGCAACGCCCCGTTCGTAGCGCATCACCACCACCTCCGTATCCCGCGGAATCGGCAGCCCGTTGTCGCTGCGCGCTGGACTCGAACGCCGGGCGCCGCTCTGGGAATAGAGAATTTCCCCTGTGCCGTCGCCGCGAATCGTTCCGCTCACGCGCCCGATTACGCCGGTGATCTCCGTCTCCTCCGCCGTGAGCGCCTTATCATGCGGCGCCAGCACCTTGGCCAGGAACCAGAAGATCAACATTCCCCCGGCCAGGCCGCAGAGCGTGGCCAGGACCAGAATGGCCGGCGTTACGAAGCCGCCATAGCGCTCGAGCAGATAACCGGCTCCGCCGAACCAGCAGAGAAAGGCGGTAAGGGTAAAGCCATTCACTGGGGAAACACCACCCCGGGTGCCGGTTCCATGGCCGTGGCCAATATGAAGCCCGCGATGCAGCCCAAAATGCAGATGGTGGTGGAAACCGCCGGCCAAGGTAAGCACGGTCATCACTAAGCCAACTGCAAAACAGATGAGGTAGAACATTTCCCAGGTCATCGGCTTTTCTCCTTTCCGCCGCGCTTGGTTTTTCCTGCCACCCCTGGATCCTTTACTTGAGCGTTTGCGTCCGGATGGCGGACTCTAAAATGCTTAGCGCTCCTGGCCGCCGGCCGCAACACTTCAACCAAGCGATCAACCAGCCCCGGGGTCTCGATCAATGCCTCCATCAACAGCAGGCATTGCCTCGACTCCGGATGCTTCGCAAGGGCTAGCAAAGCCTTCTTCAGCTCGGGATCTCGGGGGAATCGCTCTGCCCCGTTGACTAACCAAAGGTCCAGCTTGTCGTCCAACACCCGCGCCTCACTCATCAGCTCGGCGTGGTAGCCCTCGGGGTCATCGACCAGATAACCGGGATGCACCTTGAAGAATTTCGCCAGCATTTGCCGCGTGGTATTCGTCAGGTGCGGGCGGGCGCCGCTTTCAATCTGCGACAGGTAGGACTGGCTCATGGAAGTCTTGAGCTCCCCCTTGATGGCGCGCACCAGCTCCTGCTGAGTCATCGCCCGGCCCTTGCCGCGCAGGCTGCCTTCCACTTCCCGCAGGTACCGTAATTTCTCGCCCAGCTTCATGGTTATTGCGATCCGGGATAATCATATCGCAATCTGCGATTCTGTCAAGCGAGACCGGTCCCCTTGGATACGCAGCACTTCACGCGCGCAGGTAGGCAAGCACGGCTTTCGTGATCTCGGCTTTCGCGTTCTCGAGTGACAACCCGGCAGGGCGCCGGAGGACCGCTCCGTGGCAGAGGGCCTCAACCATGTGAGTGACGACAAACACTACCTTGTCGAGGCCACGCTTGCGAAGCTCAGGGGCTGCAGAGGAAATTGCCAGCAGGAAGGCTCCGTGGAGACGCACGGAGAAATCTTTGCTGCCTCCCTTTCTGTGAGCAACCTGCGTCGATAGCAAGTCAAAGAGTTCCGGATCGGTTGCGTGGGCTTCAATCATAGCGTCCACCAGGGCGCGAATGAGTTGATCGAGTGGCGATCCGGCATGCTCCATAAAGCTGGCGGCGAACAGGCGGTCGATCTCCTCTATGTGGCGTTGGTGCAGGGCCTCAAAGAGAGCGGGCCTGTCAGGGAAATATTGGTAGAGCGAGCCGATGCTAACCCCCGCCACCTCAGCGACCCGGTTGGTGGTGATCGCCTGGAAGCCCTCACGCTTCAATATCCTGACCACAGCATCCAGGATCGCCTCGACGGTCTGCCGTGCCCGCCGCTGCTGCGGCCGCCGGCGAATGGATGACTTTGCACTTCTCGGTGCCATGAGGGTGAGTCTAGAGCAAATGTGAGCATTCGTTTACTTTTTATTTCATCTTGCTTGTTTTTCAGAGAGATAAGATCGCGCCGAAGGCGAGTTTACAATGCCTGCCATCACTACGTAGGCTTGATGCAGTTTATGAGCGACAGAACATATTCTGTCGCTGCTAAGGAGCTTTATGACATACCTCATCACGGGGGCGACGGGAGATGTAGGATCCAAGGTGGTCCACCATCTACTTCAGCGCGGCAATCGGCCGCGGGTTTTCGTGCGCAACGCGGAGAAGGCGCAAGCACAGTTTGGTCATGGCGTCGACATCTTCGTTGGCGATCTTCAAGAACCTGAGAGCTTGCGTGCAGCCCTGGAAGGAGTCGACGAGTTATTCCTGGTTAACTCCGGTCCGCAGATTCCGGTTCAGGACGAGTTGGCGGCGAAAGCGGCGAAGGCCGCCGGCGTTCGCCACCTGGTAAAACTGTCGTCGATGGATGTGCAACATGGTCTGGCCATCGGCGCATGGCACGAACTGGGGGAAGCGGCCATTCGTGCCAGCGGGATATCGTTCACCTTTGTGCAGCCAACCGGCTTCATGTCGAACCTGCTGGCGTGGGCCAGGTCCATCAAGACCGAAGGGATTGTTCGTTCCTCTACGGGGGAGGGTAGGCGCGCCTTTATCCACTCCGACGATATCGCGGCTGTCGCCACCGCGGCTTTGATCAGCGACGAATATGACGGAGAGTCTGTGCCTATTACCGGACCGGAAGCCTTAACCTTCGCCCAAGCGACGGAGAAGATCGCATCTGCGATTGGGAAGGAGCTCAGGTTTCAAGCGATCTCCGACCAGGAAGCAGGTCAACGATACTCAGCCGTCAGCGGTTCGGTAGCCGAGACTGAGGCGCATGTCTCGCTCTGGCGTGCGATCCGCGAAGGCCGGCTGGCGGCCGTTACGGACAACGTGGAACGGATCCTGGGGCGCAAGCCTATCTCCTTAGATCGGTGGGCAATGGAGAACGCGCCCGCTTTTTGCTGATGAGAATGAAGGTTCGCGGGGCGAATCGTTTGCTCCCTGGAGAACATCAACATTACGGGTGAAAACGCCGGCCAGACGAGGCGGCGATTCGGGCTCTGCGATGGTGCGCATACTTCACGCTTTACCGCTTTGCTGTCTGCTCCTCGGCTTGCTTTGCGTGCTGCAGCCCGGACCAGCGCATGCTGCTTCGATCAACAGCAATGCGCTGGATCCGGTAACTGCCGATCTGACGGCGGGCCGGGCGGACGATGCCATTGCACGCCTGAACTCATCCCTTAGCGAAAAACCCGCAGACGCGGAAGCGCACAATCTGCTCTGCCGCGTCTACTACCAGGAACAGCGCTGGGATGATGCGATCCACCAGTGCGAGGCGGCAGTCCAGCTTGCACCGCTGGATAGCGGATATCATCTCTGGTTGGGCCGTGCGTATGGCGAGAAAGCCGATAGCATCCATTCCATAAAGGCCTACGGTCTGGCCAAGAAGGTGCGAAGCGAATTTGAGCATGCGGTCCAACTCGACAACAAAAATGTAGACGCGCTCTCCGACCTGGGCGAGTTCTACACCGCTGCCCCAGGGATCGTCGGCGGAGGCAAGAACAAGGCGCAAGGAGTGGTTCAGGCGCTCGAAGCCCTGGAGCCAGCGCAGGCTCACCAGCTCAAAGGCCTCCTGGCGGAGAAAGACAAAAACTATCCCCTGGCGGAGAGTGAGTTCAAAGCGGCGGTCGAGGCCTCGGGGCCGGCTCCCGATGCATGGATGTCGCTGGCCTCCTACTATGCGCGGCATAAGCAATGGAACCAGATGCTGCAGGCGTTACACGCAGGGATCGATGCCGATGCCAAGGCAGCCAAGCCGCATGGGCCCGCGCTGGTAGATGGAGCCGGCATTCTTGGCCGCAGCCATCAAGAGCCACAACTTGCCGTCCAGCTCCTCGAGCTCTACCTGGCATCGCCGAATCAATCGGCCGATTCTCCCGCTTTCCAGGTCCACGCGCAATTGAGCCGCTTGCTGGAGCAGCAGGGCGATCACGCAGAAGCCCAGCGGCACATCGAAGCCGCCGCTGCCCTCGCACACGAATATCATCCCGTCGCACCGCGGGCGAATTGAGGTTAGTTGTGTCGCTTTCTCAACACCCAGGTGGTCATGCAGCGATAATCCTGCACGATGGTGGTTTTGAGTGGATCCACCAGCACCGCGTTCATCTTCCCGGTCAGCTGCAGGAGCATCTCCTCATCGACCAGAAACCACTCGGAGCCATCCCCCACCACGAAGATATTCCCGCGCACGTGCTCGAAGTCCATTCCGATTCGGGAACCCAGGCGGCAAAACAACATGCCGCCCGGACGTAGCACCCGCCAAAGTTCCCGGAGCATGGCATGGAAGTGGCGCTCGTCGCGGGCGAAGTGAAGTACTGAGCTGCAGATGACGACATCGGTGAATCCATCTGGAAACGGCATCCGTTCGATGTTTCCCACCTGGAAGTTTTCCGGCGGCAGTCCGGTGGTGAGCGACGCAGACAACTGGCGCACGTGCTCGACCGCGTCGGTGTCTCCGTCGAGCGCGAAGATCTCGCATCCCTCGCGCAGCAGATGGACAAGATTGCGCCCGTAGCCACATCCCGCATCGAGCACGCGCATACCAGGCGCGATATTCCCGCGCAGTATCTGGTCGAATACGTAAATGTCGATCTGCCCGAACTGCTCCTGAACGCTCAGCGTCACCCCATCACCGTCCTAAGTCATACCTGTTCTGCTGCGGCAGTCCAAGGAAACCATACCTCAGTTTGGATGATCCGCCCCCGGCTGGAATGTAGAAGCTCCATGTACGGGCTATTCAGCCTACTTTCATCAGTTTGAGTGGCCCTCGCAAGCTCTTGTCCTCACGCCGTCCACTGGACTGCCCTTCCGTCGCGGTGCTATTGTTTCCAACGGCGTCAGAAGTCGGCAGCGCCCCCCCTCCACCCAACTTCCTGCCGATCGCGCCGGAGGCATTTGATGGCAACCATCCCCGTTGATTCTCGTTTAGATTCCAAAACCGCCGAGTTTTTCTCGCGCCAACACCGCATGCTGATCGATGGACGCTTCGTCCCAGCCGCATCGGGCAAAACCTTCCCGGTCTATAATCCGGCCACGGGCGAAGTGGTGGCGCGGGTCCCGGAAGCCGAAGAGGAAGATGTAAATCGCGCCGTTTCCGCAGCGCGCCGCGCCTTCGATGAGGGCCCATGGAGCAAGAAGCTGTCCCCCTCGGACCGTGGACAACTGCTCTGGAAAATCGCCGACCTGCTGCAAGCGAACCTGGAAGAATTCGCCGAGATTGAGTCCCTCGACAACGGCAAGCCCTTGTCAGTCGCGCGGGTCGCCGATCTTCCCTTGGCCATCGACATGTTTCGCTACATGGCGGGCTGGGCGACCAAGATCGGCGGCTCCACGCTTTCGTTCTCGACTCCGGGTGCTTTCCACTCCTACACTTTGCGCGAGCCGGTCGGAGTCGTAGGGCAAATTATTCCCTGGAATTTTCCCCTCCTGATGGCCGCTTGGAAGCTGGCGCCGGCGCTGGCTGCCGGCTGTTGCGTGGTGCTCAAAGTTGCCGAACAGACACCGATGTCGGGCCTCCGCCTGGCAGAGCTCTTCGATCAAGCAGGATTTCCTCCCGGCGTGGTCAATGTGCTCACCGGCTACGGTGAGGGCGCGGGCGCACCACTGGCTGCGCATCCGCTGGTCGACAAAGTGGCCTTCACCGGCTCCACAGAAGTGGGCAAGCTGATCGTGAAAGCCTCCGCCGGCAACCTGAAAAAGGTCAGCCTGGAACTGGGCGGCAAGAGCCCGGCCATCGTATTTCCCGATGCCGACCTGGACCGCGCCATCGCGGGCACGGCCAGCGCCATCTTCTTCAACCAGGGACAATGCTGCTGCGCCGGCTCCCGCCTCTTCGTGCACGAAAAAATCTATGACAAGGTTCTGCAGGGGGTCAGCGACATCGCCGGAGGCATTCACATGGGCCCTGGCCTCGATCCGCAGACTGCCATGGGACCGTTGGTCAGCGAGGAGCAATTCGATCGGGTGACCGGCTTTATCGAATCCGGAGTCAAAGAAGGCGCAAAGGTTGCGGTGGGGGGCAAACGGTATGGAGATCGCGGCTACTTTGTTCAGCCGACCGTGCTGACCAACACCAAGCCGAGCATGAAGGTCGTGCGGGAAGAGATCTTTGGGCCTGTGGTGTGCGCGGAATCCTTCTCCGATGCCGACCTGGATCGCGTGGCCCGCGAAGCCAACGACTCCGTCTATGGCTTGGCCGCCAGTGTGTGGACCCGCGACCTGAGCACCGCCCACAAGATGGCGCGGCTTATCCGCTCGGGGACGGTGTGGATCAATTGCCACAACGTCTTCGACGCCTCCCTGCCCTTCGGCGGATATAAACAATCCGGCTGGGGACGCGAGATGGGCGAGGAAGTGCTCCATAACTACACAGAAGTGAAGGCCGTCACCGCGGCTCTATAACCAAAATGATCCTGGGGGCCGGAGATGCTCCGGCCTCCAGGCTTTTTCCGTACAACACCGCGAGCAAAAGCCTCATCCTTTAGGCACGATGGCAAAACAAGAGCACCCTGACAGCGATATCAAAAAGGGAGCGGTCGAACAAGAAGCCCCCAAACGCTCCAGCAGCGCCGGGCCGAATCTTCATGACCAGTTGGGTCACCGCGACCAGGATGAAATGCTTAAAGACTCTGATAGCGATTTTCCCGAGCCCGGTTCCAATCCGGAGCACAGCGGAGAACGCCGCTAGAACGTTTTTGCTGGGCGCGTGTTTTCTCGGCCTGTCTAGCGCAGGCGCGGCGGCTTCCTCCACATTCCAGGTCCGTCTTTCTCCGGGCCCACGCCTGGTAGGCACTCGCGCCGATCGTTCGGGCAGCGGTTCCGTCACAGTCACGCTCCAGGGCAATACGCTCACACTGGAGGGATCGTTCAGCGGGCTGCTCGCGGTTCCCACGGGCGCGCATCTGCGCATGGGCTCTTTGCCTGGGGTGCGTGGACCGCTCATCGCTGATCTCACCATCTCCCCGAGCACTAGCGGCAGGTTGAGCGGCAGAGTGCAACTCAATGCCGAGCAGCTTGCGACCCTGCCCAAGGGCGGCCTGTATGTGGAGATCGACAGCGACAAGGCGCCCGAGGGCGACCTCTGGGGATGGATCATGCCGTAACAGCCTCACGTGCGATACCCTAGGCAGCGGGAGAAACGTCCATGCGGGGCCGAGGGATTGCGTTGGGGGCGTGTGCTTTCGCCTGCTGGAGTTGGATCGCGCTGGCGCAGCAGGACACCGGTCCCTTCACCGCGGACCAGGCGGCGCAAGGCCATAAAGACTATTCCTCTGCTTGCGCCTCCTGTCATCACGAAAATCTATCAGGGGGCGGCGAAGCTCCTTCGCTCGCCGGCGGTAATTTCCTCAAGTCCTGGGGTAGCCGTTCGACGCGGGAGCTCTACGACTATATTCACTCGGCCATGCCTCTGGGCAAGGGCGGCAGCCTGAGCGATGAGAGCTACGAAAACATCGTGGCCTTTCTGCTGGAAGCCAATGGCGCAACGCCGGGTGGCAAACCGCTTACCAAGGACACGGAAGTAAAGATTGGCAACGTCACCAATGGCGAGATGCCCCCTGGGATTGCCCATGCAGGAGAAGCATCGCCGCCCCTGCGCAGCGGGCTCACGGTCGCGGGCCAGTTACCCCACTACACGCCCGTCACCGACGCCATGCTCACTCATCCCGCCGATGGCGACTGGCTTATGTTTCGCCGCACTTATCAGGGTTGGAGCTTCAGCCCGCTGCAGCAGATCAATACCGGCAACGTAAAAAACCTTCAGCTGAAATGGGCGTGGGCAATGAACGAGGGCGGGGCCAATGAAGTGACGCCTATCGTGCATGACGGCATCCTGTTCCTTTCCAATACCGACAATATCGTGCAGGCATTCGACGCCAAAAGCGGCAAGCTGATCTGGGAGAATCGCATCGGTCCTAAATCACCCATACTGTATGGCGGCAATCGCAGTCTCGCGCTCTACCAGGACAAAGTATTTGTAGCAACCACGGATGCACATCTGGTTGCACTCGACGCGCGCAGCGGCCAGGTGGTCTGGAATGTGCCCATCGCCGGCAAGGGCCACAACCAAACGGGTGGAGTGATGGTCATCCACGGCAAAGTGCTCACCGGACTCACCGGGTGTAGCTCCTATGGCAGCGAAAAGTGCGCCATCACCGCGTTCGACGCTACGACCGGCGCGCGGGACTGGCGCTTCTCTACCGTCGCTCTCACAGGAACACCTGGAGGCGATACCTGGAACGGCCTCGATGATCTCTATCGTGCAGGTGGAGAGACCTGGATCGCAGGCACCTACGACCCCGACCTCAATCTCACTTATTGGGGTGTGGCCCAGGCCAAGCCCTGGATGCGGGCCAGCCGCGGAACCGGCAACGGCGCCGCACTCTATAGCAGCACCACGGTCGCGCTCGATCCCGACACGGGCAAGCTGCGCTGGTATTACAGCCACTCGCCGGGCGAATCGCTCGACCTGGACGAGGTCTTCGAGCGCGTGCTCATCGACCATCCCAGTGCGCATGGCACTCAGAAGACGGTCATGACCATCGGCAAGGCCGGCATCCTTTGGAAACTGGACCGCAGCAACGGAAAATTCCTAAGCTACAAAGAGACAGTGCTGCAAAACGTCTTTGTACACTTCGATGCCAAGACCGGCGTGCCGACGTATCGCGACGACATCCTCAACGCCAAGACCAACGAATGGATTCAGTCCTGCCCCAGCGAGGAGGGCGGTCACAACTGGACCGCAACCAGCTACTACGCGCCCAGTGATCTGTTAATCATTCCGCTCTCGCAAAGCTGCAACGAGCTGAATGGCCATGATGTGGAGAAGAAAACGGGCTCGGGAGGCGTCGCCGCGGCCGTGCGGGTCTATGAGATGCCAGGCAGCAATGGCAATATGGGCAAGCTCGCGGCCTATGACACCGCGACCATGAAGGAGGTCTGGTCTTTTCAGCAGCGCGCGCCCTTTCTGACAGCGGTGCTTTCGACCGCCGGAGGCGTCGCCTTCGTAGGCGATTACGACCGCACTTTTAAAGCGGTGGATGCCAGGAGCGGGAAGATCTTGTGGCAGACTCAGCTGGGCACGACGGTGCAGGGCTATCCTGTCTCATTCAGCATCGACGGCAAACAATATATCGCGGTGACCACGGGCCTGGGAGGCGGCAGTCCGGAGAACATGCCCAACGTGATCCTCACCGAAGTGCATCGCCCGGACAACGGGCAGGCACTTTATGTTTTCGCTTTGCCGGATGGTCAATAACGGTTCACGGAGGACCACGATGGACATAAGCAAAAGGAATTTTCTGATCTCGGGTCTCAGCGTGGGGGCGGGGCTAGTGGCCAAGCAGGCGTTGGCCCAGGGGCAAGCGCAGCATCTGGACGCCGCACCGCCGCCGCCGAAACGGGAGTTGCCGCATCGCAAGGTGAAGACCACTCCCCTGTTCAAGTCGCCGCCTGGGTATCCCAACGCGGTCGCCATCGCCCCGGACGGTCTATGGGTCGCGGAGCAAAAAGCGCAGAATTACGGCCCCGGAGTGAAGAGCTCGTCCGAAGCCTGCTGGCTACTCGATTGGAATGGCAAGCTGCTCAAGACGGTGCTCACGGAATCCTGCAACACCAGCGGCATGGCGTACGGCGATGGCTTCATCTGGATGGGCGCCAATGGCGGCCCGGAGGGTATCTACCAGACCGATATCAAGTCCAAGACGGTCTCCCACCGCCAGATCCCGCTGGGTCCACCTGACGACGGCGGCGGCTGCCACGGCTTGATGTGGCATGACGGCAAACTCTGGATCGTAGCCAACCGCCTGCGCGCCATTCTGCGCGTCGATCCTAAGACCTGGGAGCCGGAGTTCATCATTCCGATCACAACACCACGCTGGCATGGCATTGCCTGGGACGATGGAGCGATCTGGATGGTGACGGGCAGCTCCGACGTGGATCGTTATATAGAGCAAGACGGCAAACTGGTTCACACCACCACCCCGGGTTTGATCAAATACGATGCAGCGACGGGGAGACCATTGGAGACGGCGGAGTTTGTCGAGGGATCAGCCGATCCTCATGGCTTGGCCATGTACAACGGCAAGCTGATCAGCTGCGACGCCGGCGTGGGTCCGCCGGGCTTCGATCTCACCCATAGCCCGAATAGCGGGTACATCTTTCAGATTGATTTCATCTAGGAGAATGGCAGGAAGGGAAAGGTGGGAGAACTCCATCCCGATCGCTCGCCCGCGGAAGCCCGGTGGGAGCCCCCTGCTTCAGCAGGTGGGAGCGACGCTTCAGCGTCGCTGAAAGAGTCGCAATTCGATCAAACGGCTTTACAGGCTGCGGAAAAACTCATGTTTTGTATCAGGGCACGACTTTAGTCGGGCCGTAAAAAGCCACAGCATGAGGGCTTTTAGCCCCGGTTTCCCCGATCGTTCTGCCGTGGAAGGAAACCCCGCGGCTGAAGCCGGAGGAGAATAGTCCCAGTCGAGCCGCTCGGCTTGAAAGCCGAGCTCCCCCGCATGAATGCGGGGGCTCCCAACCACTCAGCCGATCTTGGTGAGTTGGCCCTGGTTCAGTTCTTTCCAGTTCCGTCCGTTGTCTTCGCTGAACTCGGTACGGAAGTGCATTACCTTGTCGGAAAGAAATTCGTCGTTGGTCAGGAACATGATGGTCTTGTCCTGATTCCTGACCTCGGTGCCAAAGCTCCAGACGTTTCCCTTCACCTGCATCGGGACTTCGCGCGGGGAATCGTCTTTGTCGACCCCAAAGAACTTATAGGTCTTGCCCGCTTCGTCGTAGGTATATACCGATAGGCTATTGCTGACACCGTTAACGCCGTTCATCAGATGGTCACAGAGGATGAAGCCATGGTGCGGCGACCACGCACATGTCATTTCAGAGGTTACTGAAGCGGCTTCGCTGTAGGGCGTGGTCAACACCTGGGTCTGGGACTCCCAGGTGCCGACCCAGACGTCCATCTTGGTTAATTCCGGAGCAATCGGGGGCACTGCCAAATGGTCGCTGGCAAGCGCTAGGGTGCTAGCAGCCAAAACCGTGAAATAGATCCCTTGTAGGAAATTCTTACGCATCCCGTCCCCTTGCTCTGCTGAGAGAAACGAGCTGATGATACAACTTTTAGGGGACAGTTGAACAATATTCGTTGCAGATTATTGGTACCCCAGACCGGCAAAACTGCGGCGCTCCGGTAACGTAACGGAGCAATATTTACCCGGTCTAAAGCACTTTTCCTAAGACTGTGGTCTGGTGAGGCCGGTTATGTGCGGCCATTCTTGGACGGAATGGCCGCGTGATGTGCAGTTATCCGGTCTATACCATTAGAAAAAATGGTCTAGCGGTGCTTCTGCATGATTTGCTCCAAAATCTGGCGGGAAGGACGTACCCGCGACTCCGGCAAGGTGGCCAGGGGCTCGTCCACCAGGTTCAACATGTCGGTGAAGCTGGGCTTGGTGGTATCGACGTAAAAGACTCCGGTCAGGACCTCGCCCTTCTCATGGGCCTCCATCAGGGCGGTGACCGCGCCGATGCGGCTGGTCGGGTTGTAATCCGGGTGGAGCTTCCGCAGCCGCATGTGGGATCCGTCGTGCATTTCCACTTCGTAGGTCGATCCTGGGTCGTAATCGACGGAGATCTCTTCGAACGAGGGCACAAAGCCAACCTCGTTCACCGCCTCTTCGTGCTCCTGAACGTACTTGTAGCTCTTGGTCGATCCCTCGTGGTCGTTGAAGGTCACGCAGGGCGAGATCACGTCGAGCATCACCGTGCCCCGGTGGGCAATCGCCGCCTTGAGCATGGCCAGCAACTGCTTCTTATCCCCGGAGAAGGACCGGCCCACAAAGGTGGCACCCAACTCCACCGCCATCACACAGGTGTCGATCGGCGGCAGGTCGTTGATGACCCCGGTCTTAAGGGTGGAACCGAGATCCGCGGTTGCCGAGAACTGACCCTTGGTCAGCCCATAAACACCGTTGTCCTCGATGATGTAGATCAAGGGAAGGTTGCGCCGCATGAGGTGGGCAAACTGGCCAAAGCCGATCGATGCCGTGTCACCGTCGCCGCTCACACCCAGGCCCATCATGGTGTGGTTGGCCATGAGTGCGCCGGTGGCCACCGAGGGCATGCGCCCATGTACGCTGTTGAAGCTGTGCGCGCGGCTCATGAAATAGGCCGGGGTCTTGGAGGAGCAGCCGATCCCAGAGAGCTTCATCACCCGCTCGGGAGCAACTCCCATCTCATACATGGCATCGACAATGCGCTCGGAAATGGCGTTGTGCCCGCATCCGGCACAGAGGGTTGTCTTGCCCCCGCGATAGTCCAGCACCTGTAGTCCCAGGCGGTTTTTCTTAGGACCGGGAGCCACCGGTGGATTCAAAGTCGTCGCCATTAGAGTTCCTCCTGAAGAACCAGCTTGTCGGTCACGGTGCGGGCATCGAGAGGCAAGCCGTCAAAGTGGCGAATACTTCTCAGTTTGGTGATTTCGGCAGCGGGAAGATCCAGCTTGAGCAAGCTGAGCATTTGCCCATCGCGATTCTGCTCGATCACGTAGACCTTGGTGTGGGCGGCCACAAAAGCATGCACTTCGGGAGAAAAGGGGAAGGCCCGCAGGCGCATGTAGTCGGTTTCGAGCCCGTATTCCTTCTTCAGCTGATCGCGGCTCTCGCGCACGGCGAAATCAGAGCTCCCAAAGGCAATCAGGCCGATCTTGGACTTGCCCGTCTGCACCACTTCCGGTGCAGGCACCAGGGTGCGGGCGGTTTGGAATTTGCGGTCCAGGCGCTCCATCAGGGCCTGATACTCGTCCGGCCGCTCGGTATAGAGCGCCTTCTCGTTGTGGCCGCTGCCTCTGGTGAAGTAGGCAGCCTTGGGATGGTCGGTTCCGGGCAGCGTACGGTAGGGAATGGCGTCGCCGTCTACGTCCTTATAGCGTTCGAATCCACCCAGCCGCTCCAGATCCTCCTTGGAAAGAACCTTGCCCCGCTTCAAAGGCTTCTCGGGGTAGACAAACGGGTCGGACATCCAGTTGTTCATGCCGATATCGAGGTCGGAGAGAACGAAGACGGGCGTCTGCAGTTGTTCGGTAAGATCGAAGGCCTCCATCGCGAATTGATAGCACTCACTAACGGAAGCAGGGAGCAATATAACGTGCTTGGTGTCGCCGTGCGAGAGGTAGGCAATCGCCAGCAGGTCTCCCTGCATGGTGCGCGTCGGCATACCGGTGGAAGGACCAACCCGCTGAATATCGAAGATGACACCGGGGATCTCGGCAAAATAGCCCAGGCCGGCAAACTCCGCCATCAGGGAAATGCCGGGACCGGAAGTGGAGGTCATGGAACGCGCTCCCGCCCAGCCCGCGCCCATCACCATGCCGATCGCCGCCAGTTCGTCTTCCGCTTGCACGATGGCGAAACTTGCTTTGCCATCTTCTTCCACGCGGTACTTCTTCATGAAGTCGATGAGGCTTTCAACTACAGAAGACGAGGGCGTGATGGGATACCAGGTCACAACCGTAACCCCGGCGAACATGGCGCCTAGAGCGGCTGCGGCGTTGCCGTCGATGATGATCTTGCCCTCGGTCGCGTGCATGGGCTCGAGCGCCAGGGGGTCCTGCTTGGTCAGGGACTTTGCGGCGAAGTCGTAACCGGCTTTAATCGCCCCCCAGTTCAGATCGGCGGCCTTCTGCTTTTTGGCAAACTGGCGTCGCACGGCGTTTTCGACCGCAGCCAGATCCATCGCGAGCAACTGGGCCACTACGCCTACATAGATCATGTTGCGGACCAGCTTGCGCAGCTTGGCTTCAGGACAAACCGCAGCCGTCAGCTTGTCGAAAGGGACGGGATAGCAGACCACATCATCGCGGTACTGTTTGAGGTTCAAAGCCTCGTCGTAGATAGCGGCGCCGCCGGTGGGAAGGGAAAGAATATCGTCCTTCCCTGTCTCGGAATTCATGGCCACCAGGAGATCGATTTCTCGCTTGCGGGCGACGTATCCTTGTTTACTGGCGCGAATGGTGTACCAGGTAGGAAGACCCGCGATATTGGATGGGAAGAGATTCTTTCCGCTTACCGGGATGCCCATCCCGAATATGCTCTTGAGCAGCACCAGGTTCGCAGACTGCGACCCGGACCCGTTAACTGTCGCTACCTGGATGCTGAAGTCGTTTACGATCCGCTTGGATGTTGGCGCTTGTAGAACCGCTGAGCTACCCGCTCCGGGTGCTCCCACGGCAACGTCTCCTGTCGCCATTTGGCAGGATTCCTTCCCCGATGAATTGAGCGGCACCATCGCCGGCCAGACTCTTGACTGCGTCTGGATCAAGAAGGACCCTGATCTCCGCTCAGGTCATTATAGTTCAGCGCTTTCTCCTGCCTTTGCCTGTGGCGCTTAATGGCTCTAATTTGCCACTGGACGGGAGTAACTCTTATGTCAACGGCGACTCGCTGGTAAATCCCCTTTTGGGATTTTTCGACCGGTGTGGGAAACAAGAAATGTCATTTCTCAACTGCCCTGCCACCAGCAGCTGACTGCCACCGAACTCCGGAACTACAATCAAGACATGCTGCTTGAAGGTATTTTTGCCGCGGTAACCACGTGTTTCTATCCAGACGGCCGCCCCTACTGGCGCAAGCTGGAGCAGAATGTCGATCGCTACTCGCGCACTCCCCTGAGCGGGCTGGTGATGCTGGGCTCAACGGGTGAGGCCGTCATGTTGAGCGATGAAGAATCGCGCGAGGCGCTGCGCGTAGCCCAGGCAGCGACGGCACCAGATAAGGTATTGCTCGCCGGAGTGGGCCGTGAAAGCGTCTTTGAGACTTTGCGCCTGGCAGACTATGCAGCCGAGCTCGATTACGACGCGATCCTCGTCCGCACGCCACATTACTACCGCAAGCAGTTGCGGAACCGCGAGATGTTGACTTACTACCAGGCGGTTGCCGACCGTGCTCCGCTGCCGGTGCTTCTCTATAGCGTGTCCGGGTGTACGGCATACAATCTACCCGTCGAAGTGGTCACGGAATTGGCTATGCATCCGAATATCGTGGGCATGAAGGACTCCAGCGGCGACGTGGAGCGAATCGCCCAGCTGGTCCACGCGACGCGCTCCACCAGAAAGCGCAGCATTCCGGTAACCACCTTGTTTTCAGCGGTTACTTCGAGAATGCTAAGGTCTTCCCTGCAGGCTGAGAGCCACCCGGGGCCGACTTTTGTGGCTGCGGACAAGCTTGGTTCCGGAATGACGGCGCTGGCCGTGGCGCCCCCTCCGCCAGTGCTAAAGACCCGTTCCCGGGAAGTAGGATTTCAGCTGCTCTGCGGTTCTGCGCAAACGCTCTATCCCTCGCTCGAAGCGGGAGCCACGGGAGGTGTACTGGCGTTGGCCACCTTTGCTCCTCAAGCCTGCCAGGAGGTCTACACCGCGTGGAAGGAGAACGACGCAGTGCTGGCTGCGGACAAGCAGCGGCGCATTGTGCGGGCGGGTATTGAGGTTTGCGGACAAATGGGGATCCCGGGGGTAAAGTATGCGCTGGACCTCAATGGTTATTACGGAGGGCGGCCGAGGATGCCTTTGCTGCCCTTGGTCGCGGAAGAGCAGCGGCTGGTCGAAGAGCTGACCTTCGATATTCGCAACTGATGCTTCTATGAGAGGGCGTTGAGGTTGGGGGCCAAGAAGCCGCTCGAATGAGCAGCCATTATCCCACTCAAGCCCCACGGCACGCCGGGGCGGGCAAATGCGGCTTGAATGGGGCACCCAAGATTCACGTGACCGACAGAGGGATAGCTGTTTGCGATTGAGAACGCCGCAAGTCATTAATGCGCGACCACTGGCTCCCGGCGCAATTCCTGTAAGGCGTTGACGGTGATCTGGCGCCGTTGGGTCGCGGCGATTCCTTCCGCCGCCGCGCGGGCCGCGGCAATGGTCGTGATGGTGGAGATTCGCTGCGTCACCGCCGCTCGGCGAATCGCTCGCTCGTCAAAGAACGTGTCCTGCCCGTGAGGCGTGTTGACGATCAGCTGAATGCGCTCACCCTTGATCAGGTCGACCACGTTCGGCCGGCCCTCCTTGACCTTGTACACCCGCTCGACCACCAGGCCGGCCCGCTCCAACACATCGGCTGTACCCTCCGTAGCCACCAGGTGGAAGCCCAGCTCCACATACTGCCGCGCGAGGTCCACCACCATGGCCTTGTCGCGATCATTCACGCTGAAGAAGACGGTGCCCTTCACCGGCAACACCTGTCCGGCCGAGAGCTGCGCTTTGGCAAAGGCCTCGCCGAAATTATCAGCCACGCCCATCACTTCTCCGGTCGACTTCATCTCCGGTCCCAGCACCGTATCCACCCCGGGAAACTTGTTCCAGGGAAACACGGGCGACTTCACGAAAAAGTGACTGCCCGTCGCCAGATCCGTGCGCTCGGCAACCTGCTCCGGCATCAACTCGCGCAAAGTGCGCCCGGTCATGAGGCGCGCGGCTATCTTGGCCAAGGGCACTCCGGTCGCTTTGGAGACGTAGGGCACGGTTCGGGAAGCGCGCGGATTCACCTCAATGACGAAGACCTTATCCTGCTCTCCGGACTTACGCTGAATCGCGAACTGCAGATTCACCAGGCCCACCACGTTCAGAGCCAGTGCCAGCTTGCGCGTGTAGGTACGAATGATCTCGAGCGTCGAGGGCGCCAAATCTGCTGCCGGCAGCACGCACGACGAGTCACCGGAATGAATGCCGGCTTCTTCGATATGCTGCATGATTCCGGCAATCACCACGTCGCGGCCGTCACATAACGCGTCCACGTCGACCTCCACCGCATCCTCGAGAAAGTGGTCGACCAGCACCGGGCGTTCCTGGGAGTACTCCACTGCTTCCTTCATGTAGCGGCTCACCGCATCGGCGTCGTAGGCAATCACCATCGCCCGGCCACCCAGCACATAGGAAGGCCGCACCAGCACCGGGTAGCCGACGCGCGCCGCCCCTTCCACTGCTTCTTCGACGGTGGTCACCATCGCACCCGGCGGCTGGGGGATATTCAAGTCCTCCAACAGTCGCCCAAAGCGCTTGCGATCTTCGGCCAGATCGATGGATTCGGGAGAAGTACCCAGGATCTTTATGCCCGCTGCTTTCAGCGGAATGGCGAGATTCAACGGGGTCTGTCCGCCAAATTGCACGATCATCCCGATGTCGGCGCCCGAGGAGGCCTCGTGCTCGTACACCGCCAGGACGTCTTCCAGGGTGAGCGGTTCGAAGTACAACCGGTCGCTGGTGTCGTAATCCGTCGAAACCGTTTCAGGATTGCAGTTGACCATGATGGTTTCGTAATCGTCATCCCTGAGCGCAAACGCCGCATGGCAGCAGCAGTAATCGAACTCGATGCCCTGCCCGATGCGGTTCGGCCCGCTGCCCAGAATAATGACTTTGCGTCTCGCCGTGGGCGCGGCTTCATCTTCCTCTTCGTAGGTGGAGTACAGATATGGTGTGTCGCTATCGAATTCCGCCGCGCAGGTGTCCACCTTCTTGAACACCGGCGTGACGCCATGGCGGCGCCGCAGTTCCCTGACCGGGCCGGTTGCGTCCAGGCCCTCGAGGTTCCATTCTTCGGCGATCCTGGCATCGGAGATGCCCATCCGCTTAACCTTGCGCAGCAAATCCGCCGGCATGGTCTCCGAGGAATACTCGGCAAGCTTCTGGATGGTCTCCGTCACTTCCTTGATCTGGTAGAGGAACCACGGGTCCATCGAGGTCATGCGGGCTACTTCCCGCACCGAGAGCCCGCTGCGCAAGGCATAGCGGATGTAATTCAGCCGCTCCGGTTGCGGAGTCACCAGGCGCTGCGTCAGCCGCCGGGGCTCAATTACCTCAGATCGTATGCTCTTGCCCGTGTCCAGCGAACGGAGCGCCTTCATCAACGCTTCTTTGAAGGTACGGCCCAGGGCCATCACTTCGCCCACAGACTTCATCTGCGGTCCCAGGTTCTCATCCGCCCCGGGGAATTTCTCGAATTGCCACTTGGGAATTTTGACTACTACGTAATCGATGGAGGGCTCAAAGCATGACGGCGTCTTGCGCGTGATGTCATTGGGAATCTCATCGAGCGTATAGCCGATGGCCAGCTTGGCGGCGATTTTGGCGATAGGAAAGCCAGTCGCTTTGGAAGCCAGTGCAGAAGATCGCGACACCCGGGGATTCATCTCGATGACCGTCATCCGCCCGGTCGAAGGGTTTACCGCGAACTGCACATTGGAACCGCCGGTCTCGACGCCGATTTCGCGCATCACGCGGATCGCCGCGTCGCGCATCGATTGGTACTCGCGGTCGGTCAAGGTCTGGGCCGGCGCTACCGTGATTGAATCGCCGGTGTGCACGCCCATCGGGTCCATATTCTCGATGGAGCAAATGATGATTACGTTGTCGGCGAGATCGCGCATCACTTCCAGCTCGTACTCTTTCCAGCCCAGCACCGACTCTTCGATCAGACACTCGTGGACGGGAGAGAGGTCGAGGCCGCGAGCCAGAATATCCATCAGCTCTTCGCGGTTATAGGCGATGCCGCCGCCGGAGCCACCTAGCGTAAACGATGGCCGGATGATGACGGGGAAGCCGATCTTGGCGGCGAAATCCACGCCGTCGCGAATATTGTTCACCAGGGCGGAGCGCGGAACATCGAGGCCGATGCGCGCCATGGCGTCCTTGAACAGGAGCCGGTCTTCGGCTTTCTTGATGGCTTCGAGGCGCGCGCCAATCATTTCTACGTCGTATTTTTCGAGAATACCCGAATCGGCAAGATCGACAGCCAGGTTCAGAGCCGTCTGCCCTCCGACGGTGGGCAGTAATGCAAATTTGCCTATGCGGCGACCAGTGGCATCGGTCATCCGCTCGCACTCCCGGCGGATGATCTCTTCGACATATTCCCGGGTCAAGGGCTCGATATAAGTGCGGTCGGCAAGCTCGGGATCGGTCATGATCGTGGCTGGATTGGAATTCACCAGCACCACCTCATAGCCTTCCGACTTGAGCGCCTTGCAGGCCTGTGTGCCGGAGTAATCGAACTCCGCTGACTGCCCAATCACGATCGGACCCGACCCGATCACCAGAATTTTCGTTATGTCGTTCCTGCGTGGCATTTATTTTTCCATTCGATTCGCGCTGAGAGTCACGGCCTCAGGGTTTTGAAGGGGCGGGGCTTTAGCCCCGCCGTCAGACCTAACTGACACGAGCGGCTTTAGCCGCTGAGGGATCGGGTCTAGATCAACCATAAGGTATCGGTAATCCTCGGAACATGAGCAGAGCTTGCTTTTGACCGGGTTGCGACGAATGTAGTCAACATGACGATCCCAATCCTCAGCGTCTCGAATCCGATGATCGGAAAACCCCGCCTGCCAGATATTGTGCTTCCAATCAAAAGCCCTCCGTGCGCGGAATGAGAAGCCACCCTTGATGTTCTGCATTGCTCTCTCAAGAATGTCCTGAGGAGAAAGGATCATATGGAAGTGATCAGGCATGACGACATAGGCATGAAGCAAATAGGAGACGCCTCGATAATGTTGGAAAACCCCCTCCATCAGCACTGCCCACCGCTCGTGACGAAAGAACGGCCGCCGATCAACAGTCTGGGAGCTAACAAAGTATGTCTCTCCGCTTCTCCTGACTGTCTCTCTGGCCGGTCGCATATTTCCCTCAGTGGCTAAAGCCACTCAACTTGATACTTTAACGGACGGGCTGAAGCCCGTCCCCTTCGCGGGCTAAAGGCCCGTCCCCTTCAACGCCAGGGCCCGTCCCCTTCAACGCCAGCGTTCGTCCGGCTCTGCACTGAGGGCTCGTCTCGCTCCAGACCATAAGCTCGCAAGGTTCATTTGGGAGCAGCGCCCGTTGTGCAGGCTCGGACCACACCGGACTTTGAAGGGGCGGGGCTTCAGCCCCGCCGTTAAGCCTGCCCCACACGAGCGGCTTTAGCCGCTGAGGGATCGGATTTAGGTTCATCCCTTCCACTCTTCCATCATTTTTCGGAAGTCGCGGAAGAGATAGTTGGAGTCGTGGGGGCCGGGGCTCGCCTCCGGATGATACTGCACGCTGAACAGCGGCAGCGTGCGATGGCGCAGGCCTTCCAACGTGTTGTCGTTCAAGTCGACGTGGGTAAGCTCGACTTCGCTCTGGTTGATCGAATCAGGATCGACAGCAAAATTATGGTTGTGCGCAGTGATCTCCACTTTGCCCGTCTGGGTCTGTTGTACCGGGTGGTTGCCGCCGTGGTGGCCAAACTTCAACTTGTAGGTCTTGCCGCCAAGGGCCAAGCCGATCAACTGATGGCCCAGGCAGATGCCGAATATCGGCCTGCGTCCAACCAACTTGCGGATATTCTCCTGGGCATAGGTTACCGGCTCCGGATCGCCCGGCCCATTGGATAGAAAAATTCCGTCGGGCTTCAGGTCGAGCACATCCTCCGCCGAGGTTTCCGCCGGCACCACGGTCACCCTGCAGCCTTCACGCGCCAGCATGCGCAGAATGTTGTGCTTGATGCCATAGTCATAAGCCACTACATGAAGGTCCGGTTGGGGTAACTTGAGGCTCTCGTCGCCTTGCTGCAGCGGATCCCCGTTGAAATTGCGCCGGTCATTGAAGTCCCACTCGTAAGCGGCCTTGGTGCTCACTACCTTGGCCAGATCGGTGCCATCCATCTTGCGGATGCCGCGGGCCTTCTGAACAAGTTTGTCAGGATCGGTCTCGAGCGAAGAGATAACTCCGCGCAGCGCGCCATGGGTCCGCAGATGACGAACCACAGCGCGAGTGTCAATCTCGCCGATTACGGGAACGTTAAAGCGTTCCAGGTATTCTTCCGTCACTTGCTGCGAGCGCCAATTGGAGCTAATGGGCGAGAACTCGCGCGTGACCAAGCCCTCGATGTACGGGCGGCTGGCCTCGTTGTCGGCAGCGTTGGTTCCGTAGTTTCCGATTTGCGGATTGGTCAGGACAACAATCTGTCCAGCGTAAGAGGGGTCGGTGAAGATTTCCTGGTAGCCTGTCAGGGCGGTATTGAAAACCACTTCGCCAAAACATTCACGTCTGGCGCCATAGCTCTCGCCGCGGAAGATGCGCCCGTCTTCGAGCGCGAGGAATGCCTGCATGGCTTCTCCGTGGAGTGGATTCAGTCAAGTTTAACAGGTCTAGACCGCGATGGTACGGGGTGCTTAGTGGATAACCCCCATGTCCTCCGCCGGCCAGTAGACAAAGGCTGCCTTGCCATAGATCAGATCCCGCGGCACCGGGCCAAAATCGCGGCTGTCACTGGAAATCGAGCGATGATCGCCCATGACGAAATACTGATCCGGCTGAATCACCATCACATCCTGCGACCGGCTATCGTGGAACCTTCTGGGCACATAGGGCTCAGGCAGCAGCCTGCCGTTGATGTAAGTGCGGCCGTCGTCAATGCGCAGCTCATCGCCCGGCACCGCGATCACGCGCTTGATGTAGCTCTTTTGCGGATCGCGCGGATAATGGAAGACCACGACATCGCCGCGATGGATTTCGGCGAAGTGATAGACGAATTTGTTAATGAACAACCGGTCCTGGTCGCCCAGGCGAGGCAGCATGCTGGTGCCCTCAACCCTCACCGGCTGATAAAGAAAAGTGATGATGAAAAAGGAGACGGCGAGGGAAAACAACATGTCGCGTCCCCAGAGCCAAAAACTGCGTCCCGGCAACTCCGCCTGCGTCTGAGGTAACGGCTCTGGTTGCCCTAAGGGCTCGGACCCACGCTCATCCTCTACTGAGTTCATCCATCATCCCAATGGTTCACGTCTTAAAGATTTCAGTCGCAGCCCGGGCTGCCGAAGGGGCAAAGAATTCGCTGGTTCCGCTTCTGCATGGGTTGCTTTTGGCTGGCTGGAACCATCTGCGCCTGCCCGTTCGCTTCGCCATTGCCGGCGACTTGCGATTGCTGCAAAACCAACGGCCGCTGCAAAACCATCTCCACCGATGTTCCCGAAGGAATCACAATATCATTGCCGCGCGTTAACAAGGTGTAGATGGTGCCCGCAGCCGCTCCGGCAAGCGATCCGTACCCGACTCCCTTGACCACGTCACCCGACGCTGCGCCTCCGAACACGCCGGCCTCAGCGCCGATGGCCGCCCCTTTGGCTATGTTGCCTGCGTCACGCCCTTTGTTCCCAGCCTGCTCCACCGTGCCTTCACTGTCTTTCACCTTGGGCCCATCGGATCCCGGCAGGCTATTCAGAACGCCAGGGACTTCTACCACCGATCCATTAGGGAAGATCATGGTGGTGAAGTGCAGGTCGATCTGCGCCCGCCCCTTTACCCGGCCCGGCCGTTGCACCCGGTCCACGATGCCCTGCACGTAAACTCCAACCGGGATCATAATTCGCGAGCTACCCACCACAGGAAACGCGGAAACCAAATACACGCCATCTCCCTGTTGAGCCGTCTTGGTGTTGATGCCGCTCTTGAGCGACAGCAGCACCTTGGTGCCTGCGGGAACGGTGAACGTCTGGGAGGGAGCTTGGGCAGGAAGGGCAGGCGTTGCGGTGGTTGTCGCGGCCGTTTGCCCGAGTCCTTGCCCGGCTACCATTCCCGCTAGCAACCCGACTACGACGAACTGCCCGCGAACGCTCATCCCACCGGCCTCAGGTCATAAGTATAGACGGCTGCGGACTGCGTTGGGCGAGCGCATTCCTGGGATTTGTCCCCAAACGCAGTACCCCTGGAGTGTTGGTCAGCTAATATGGGCCGGCGGGGGGAAAGATTCGCGCTTCCCCACCATGCAAACCCTATGCCTCCTCCCCAGGTCACAATTCCCTCCTCCGCTTGCGCGCAGCGCCATCAGTTTGCCGCCGCCTATTCGGTCCTCGAGCAGGGAGTTTCGCAACAGGCTTTTCCCGGGGCGTCCTTTGGGGTGCTGGTGCAAGGCGAGGTACTGGCGCTCGATGGTGTGGGCGGCTTTACCTACGGGCAATCCCTTGAGGCGGTGAACGCTTCCACCGTCTACGACCTGGCCAGTGTTACCAAGGTGATCGCGACCACATCCATGGCCATGCTGCTGTATCAGAGGAGACAGCTTTTACTCGACCAGTCTTTGGTGCAGATTTTTCCCGCCTTCGCCCAAGGCGAAGCTGCCGCAGGCGCACGACACCAGGTGACTCTCCGCATGCTGCTGGCGCACACTTCCGGATTAGCCGGCTACGTTCGCCTGTTTGACGCAGCTCGGGGGCGCGAGGAACTGCTCGACGCCTGCCTGCGCTTGCCCCTTGAATCTAAGCCTGGAAGCCGTGCCGAATACTCCGACCCCGGCTTCATTTTGCTCGGGCGCGCACTGGAAGTCATCGCCGGCGAGAGCCTGGAAGAGTTCTGCGCGCGCGAGATTTTCACTCCCCTAGGCATGACCAGCACCTGCTTCCACCCGCCGGCTAGTTGGCGATCGGCCATCCCGCCGACGGAAGAGGACTTGACCTTCCGCCGCCGCATCATACAAGGGGAGGTCCAGGATGAAAACTGTTTTGTACTTGGGGGAGTGGGCGGCCATGCCGGCCTTTTCTCCAATGCACTGGATCCGCTGCTATTTGCGCAAGGCCTGCTCCGCCGGCAGCTCTTCACCGCGGAAACCATTCGACTCTTCACCACGCGTGTCCTGCCAGCGGACAGCTCCCGAGCCCTGGGATGGGATACGCCCTCCCAGCCTTCCTCCTCGGGCCAGTTCTTCAGCCGGCACTCAGCCGGCCATCTGGGCTACGCGGGAACTTCCCTGTGGATCGATTTCGAGCGCCAGCTCGCCGTTGTACTGCTCACCAATCGCACTTGGCCACACCGCCAGAGCCAGGCCATTCGTGCTATCCGTCCCGCTTTCCACGATTCCGTCCTCGAAACATTGGGCAAGAAGGAGACTAAATTGCCATAACCCAAAAGTGTTTGCGTGGATGGCACGTGACGCCCTAATTTCAGAGCAAAGTCTTGGCAGTTGGAGATAAAATCAATTAGGTGAGTCGGAGCTGAGTAACCAATCATGGCCACAACAAGCGCTTTTCACACGGAGACAGGTAACGGCAGCGAGACAAGTAACGACCAGCCGCAAAACCTGCACGATCTGACGACAGAAAGTTCTAACGAAGCCTCAATGGGCTTCGATACAAAATCTGCCCTCGAAATTGCACGCATCATCAACCACGAAGACTCGAAAATTGCCGCCGCGGTTAAGAAGTCGTTGCCGGAAATCGCTTTGGTGATCGACATGGTGGCACGCAGCCTGCGCGACGGAGGACGCCTGATCTACGTGGGCGCCGGCTCCAGCGGCCGCATCGCCGGGCTGGACTCTTCCGAATGTCCGCCGACCTTCTCTACCCCTCCGCAAAGCGTCCAGTACATCATGGCGGGCGGGCCCAAGGCTCTGGCATCGGCAGTGGAAGTCAATGAAGATTCAACCGAGCTGGGACAGCGCGATATTGCGCGCCGCCGCCCGACTCGCAAAGACGTAGTCATCGGCCTCTCTTCCAGCGGACGCACGCCTTACGTGGTAGCCGCGGTGGAATATGCACGTGCCCGCGGCGCCAAAACAGCCGCCGTTACTTGCAATCACAACACGCCGCTTGCCTCTGCCGCAGACATCTGCATCGTTGCCGAAGTGGGACCGGAAGTTGTTTCGGGTTCCACGCGTATGAAGGCCGCCACGGCGCAGAAGATGGTGCTCAACATGATCACCACCGGCGCTATGACCCGGCTCGGCTACGTCTATGACAACCTCATGGTCAATGTGCACATGCAGAACACCAAGCTGGTGGAGCGTGGCATCAGTATTTTGATGCGTGCCTGCAATATCGACCGCGAACGGGCCGTGCTCACCATCAAGTCTGCCGGCCGCAGCGTGCCCGTTGCCTTGGTGATGCTCAAGGCGGGGGTCGACAAGCCTGAAGCAGTGCGTCGCCTGGCTAAGTCGGACGGGAATGTCCGCCTGGCAATCGAAGATACAACGCTCGAGTTATAGCACCACCACTTACGAGTTACCCAGCGCAAGTTACAGGCAAGGAGCACCCCAACGGGCCGATCATGGATAAGTTTGTCATTCGCGGCGGTAACCCGCTGCTAGGAACGATTCGGGTGAGCGGAGCCAAAAACTCCGCCCTGCCCTGTATGGCTGCGGCGATTCTCACCGAAGACGAAGTGGTGCTGGAGAATATCCCCCAGGTTCGCGACATTGAGACGGAGCGGAAACTGCTGACTTCGATGGGGGCCGAGGTGGAACTCGGCTACGGCCGTGCACAGCACCGCACCACGATCAGTTGCCGCGTTCTTTCTGACCCCACGGCCAAATACGAGATCGTCAAGACCATGCGGGCTTCTTCGCTGGTGTTGGGTCCCCTGGTGGCGCGTTGTGGCCTCGCCCGCGTAGCCCAGCCTGGCGGCTGCGCTATCGGCGACCGCCCCATCGATCTGCATCTCAAAGGCCTGGAAGCGATGGGCGCAAGCATCGTCCAGGAACACGGCTATCTGGAGGCGCGCGCGCAACGACTGCACGGTGCGCATATCGTCTTCGACAAAATTACCGTGACCGGCACGGAAGACCTGCTCATGGCGGCCGTTCTGGCCGAGGGCGAGACGGTGATGGAGAATTGCGCGCGCGAGCCGGAGGTAGTCGACGTGGCTGCGCTGCTGGTGGCCATGGGCGCGAATATCCAAGGCGCGGGCACGGCGACCATTCGGGTGCAGGGCGTGAACAAGCTGCACGGTGCCAAGCACCGCATCAACCCCGATCGCATCGAAGCGGGAACATTCCTGGTGGCGGGGGCTATCAGTGGAGGCGACCTGGTGGTGGCCAACTGCCAACCCGCGCATCTCTCCGCTCTGGTCTCCAAGCTTGAAGCCTGTGGGGTGCGGATCACACCCATGGGCTCCGATTCTTTGCGCGTGCGCAGCGAGGGCAACCTGCAGGCTAACGACATCTCCACCGAAGAGTATCCCGGCTTCCCTACCGACATGCAGGCGCAATACATGGCGCTGGCCACCCAGGCCGAAGGCACCACTACGGTGGTAGAGAACATTTTTGAGAATCGCTTCATGCACGTAGGGGAATTGGTGCGCATGGGCGCGAATATCAAAGTCGATGGGCGGACCGCTACCGTGCGGGGAAAAACACCGCTCTCTTCCGCGGTGGTCATGTGCTCCGATCTACGCGCCTCGGCTTCGCTGGTGCTGGCCGCACTGGTTGCTGACGGCGAGTCCATCCTCGACCGCGTCTACCATATCGACCGCGGATACGAGCGGATTGAAGAGAAGCTGCGCGGCGTGGGCGCGCAGATCCGTCGCATGGGCGACCTCTTCCCCGATGCCAAGCGCGAGGTCGCGCTGCAGGCCCAAATCTCGTAAGCGTCTTTCTGCGACCCCGTCGGGCATTCTCGCATCCGACTCACTATGCCAGACAAAGACGCTGCACTTCGTGATCATCTTGTCCAACTCCTTCGCGGCGGCAGCGCGCATGTTGACGTGCTGACTGTGTTAAAGGGTTTCCCCGCGAAACTCTACGGCGCAAAGCCGGAGAATGCGGCCCATTCCGGGTGGGAGATTCTGGAACACATGCGGATTGCGCTGCGTGATCTGTGGGACTTTTCCACCAATGATAAGTACGTGGAGAAGAAATGGCCTGACGATTACTGGCCTGCGTCTGCCGAGCCGCCTTCCAAGGAGGCATGGCACACTTCTGTGAAAGCTCTGGAGGAAGACTTGGAAGCCTTCGAAAAGCTGGTCAAGGATCCGCACAGCAACCTGTATTCACAAATTCCCTGGGGCGAAAAAGACCAGACGCTCTTGCGCGAAGTGCTGCTAGCTGCTGATCACAATAGCTATCACACCGGCGAGTTGGTATTCCTCCGCCGCCTCCTGGGCGCTTGGACAAGCTGAAGAAGTAGAGGTAATCGACGGGTGCCCCTCGCCTCAGCGTACCTGGGCGGAAAATGACGGGGCGACCCGGATTTCCTGTACACTGCGCTGGAAATAACCGCGTATGCGGCTTTCTTTAAGGAAAGCCGCATGAAGTGCGTCGAAGCCGCCAAGCTGCACAGGAAATCCGGGGGAAGCCCCATCAATCGCTTTAGAACTGTCCGTTCAGCCAAAACCATCAGGAGCCGCTGAGCCGTCGAACTAAAAGCAATCGAAAAATATCGTTTTCGGCCCAGGTACGCTAGGGCGAACCTGGGGCACCCGTCCAGTTCCATTACATTCGTTTGGCAGATGACTACGAGACTATTTCCAGCTGACGGCCAGCTGCCAGCGCATCTGGCGCTGCGCCGTCTTGCGCAGAACGCGCTCGAACTCTTCCATCTCCCGCAGAACCGCCGGAGTCTCTGTTCCCAGCGCGGTTGGCGATGCTTTGAGATGATCGAGCAGCGTGCATACGGTAATCAGGCCATCTTCGGGCGAAAACCACTGCGGCGGAGGTAACGTCTTGGCCCACTCCGGGTCGCCCGCGCCTTCTTCCAGCAGCAGGGCCATGGAGTTTTCGTCGGCAGAAAAGAACTCGAGCAGCGGCTTGACGCCGATGCGTTGCGCCATCTTCTCCAAAGCATCTTCGTTGCGGGCGAGCGCCCTGCCATTCACGAAAATGTCGAAGCCGGGGTCTTCTCCTTCGACGACGATGTACAAAGTGGCGCCCATGGCCAGCAGTTTATCGCATCCTTATGCGGGAATCGGTTTCCTTGCACGATCAATTACCAAGAAGGGAAACGGTATTGTCATCTTCGCCTCGCGCTCGCATTACCAACACCAGGCAAACCAAGGTAACTAAAGATCCGGCGACCATGCCGAACGACAAGCCGAGGCGCAGAAATAGGGCACTCTCGAGGATCGCTACCAAAGGCTCGATCCACTGCACCGTCCCGACCTGGTACGCCTCCAGCTCCTGCAGCAACCAGACGTAGGTGGCATAGGCTGGGGCGCCCGCCACGACCACCAGAAAGGCCACCGAGGCAGCGGCGCTGCGGTTCCATTGCACCGGCTGCCCATGCTCCAGGGCCAAGCTGGCCAGAAACAGCAGCAGCCCGGCAACGCCCAGCAGTAACGCAGTCACCGCGATGGGATGAAAACTACTGAGTTCGCGGCGAACAACAATCGAAGAAGCGCCGATGGATGCCACCGCGAGCAGCACGATCGCGGCTCCCCCAGCCTGACGCGCGGAAAAGGAAGCGCCTACCACCAGGGCGATCGCCCCCAGCCCTACGATCGACGCTTGCATGGCAATGCGCGGCACATCCCTACCCGCAAGTCCAGGGGTCAGGAATACTACCAGCAGGGGCATGCCGGCAAATAACACCGCCACGGTTGCTGATGGAAGCCATGGCTGCGCCCACAGGAGCAACACGGAAGGCAGCACGATCAAGCTGACAGAAAGAATAAATAGGAAGCCCAGAGCCCGCCCCCGGGGCAATTTCGGGCGCTTCCACAGAATGACCGGCATGCAGAGCAACGCGGCCAGCAGGAAGCGGATAGCTGCTCCACGCAGAGGCGGAAGGTACTCGGCCAGAGTGTCCGCGGCTACCCAGGTGGTGCCCCAGACAATCCCCAGCGCGCTAAAGGCCAGCCAGTGCCTGGGGCCGACTGCTGCTCTCGAATCCATCCCTCTACACCGCAAAAGAAAAGGGCTGCGCACTGCACGCAACCCCCTTCACTGACTGAAGCCCTCAGAATGGTTACTGTGGTCCGCGGCCACCGCCGCCGCCGCCACCACCGCCGGGCCCACGGCCGCGGCTGCGATGCCTTCTCCGGCGCTGACCTGCGGGACCGCCTGGACCACCCGGACCGCCGGCCCCTGCCGGCCTGCGAGCCTCTACCGGTACAGCATCGGGCGTACCATCCGCGCGATTGAAGTTCGGCTCGTCCCCGCCTTCGACAAAGGGCTCATCGTCGTCGAAGTCTTCCCCGCCCTCGATGGTAATGGTACTGGCGTTCGAAGCCGGCTGCCGTTCCACCGGAGATTGCGATTGCGGCCGCGGAGCACGTGGAGCCGACCCTTCGCCGGACTCCCCCGACCCGCCCCTCGATGGCTCCGGAAGCCCGAGCTTCTCCCGCTGTTCTTTAAGCAGCGCCTTGCGCGAAAGCTTGATGCGGTTGCCTTCGATGCCCAGGACCTTGACCAGTACCTGATCCCCTTCGCGCAATTCGTCCTTCACGTCTTTCACGCGATGCTCGGCAATCTCACTGATGTGCAACAGGCCGTCCGTGCCGGGGAAGATCTCGACAAAGGCACCGAACTCCGCCAGCCGCACCACCTTGCCCAAATAGGTCTTGCCTACTTCAGGCACGGCGGTGAGATCGCTGATCATAGCCAGCGCCTTCTTCAGACCCTCTTCATCGCTCGAAGCAACATTTACCCGTCCCGTGTCATCGACATCGATCTTGACCCCGGTAGCTTCGATGATTCCGCGAATCGTCTTGCCGCCCGGTCCGATCAGGTCGCGAATCTTATCCGTCGGTATCTGCAGGGTGTGTATCTGTGGTGCGAACTTCGACTTCTCGGTATTCGAAGTAGCCTGTACGGCGTCCATCTGGTCGAGCAGGAATAACCGGCCGCGGCGGGCCTGTTCGAGCGCCTCCCGCATGATCTGCCCGGTAACGCCGCTGATCTTGATGTCCATCTGCAGCGCGGTGATGCCTTCGCGCGTGCCGGCCACCTTAAAGTCCATATCACCGTAGTGGTCTTCTGCACCGGCAATGTCAGTCAGGATGGCGTAGTCGTCGCCTTCCTTGACTAGTCCCATAGCCACACCAGCGACGGCTCCCTTGAGGGGGATGCCGGCCTGCATCAGGGCCAGACTCGCGCCGCAGACGCTGGCCATCGAGGAAGAACCATTCGATTCCAGAATGTCGGAGACGACACGCATGGTGTAGGGAGATTCGTCCTCTCCAGGCAGCACTGCGGCAATAGCACGCTCCGCCAGAGCGCCGTGGCCGATCTCACGCCGGCCTACTCCGGTCATGCGGCCGACTTCGCCCACGGAAAATGGGGGGAAGTTGTAGTGCAGCATGAAACGCTTGCGCTGTTCCCCCTGGAAGGTCTCCAGGCGTTGCTGGTCGTCCGTGGTTCCCAGCGTTACGGTGACCAATGCCTGAGTCTCACCGCGGGTAAACAACGCGGAGCCGTGGACACGCGGCAACACGCCGACTTCAATCGTGATCTCGCGAATCTGATCGAAGCTGCGCCGATCCGGCCTTATGCGATCCTTGGTGACCTGCTCGCGGAAAATTCTCTCCCGCACGACCTCGTAATACTTGGCCAGCTTCTTCTTGGCTTCCGCATCCCCCTCGGGCAGTTCCTTCGCCAGCTCGTCCTTGATTTGCTTGACCAGCGCATAGCTTTCCGCTTTGGGATGAGTCTTGGTGTCGAGCGCATCCTTCAACCGGTCGCCCACTTTAGCCTGAAGCACCGCTAGGTACCCGTGATCAAACTCGACTGGAGGCACGACACGCTTGGTTTTCCCAGCCTTGGCAACCAGCTCGTCGATCACGGCACAAATCTTCTTGATCTCCGCGTGGCCGAATTCAATGGCATCGACTACGGTATCTTCGCTCACGCCAGTGGCGCCGCTTTCGATCATCACCACGCCGTCTTTGGTGGCCACGACAGTGATGTTCAGGGTGCTCTCGAGTCGCTCGGCATAGGTGGGATTGACGATGAACTCACCATTCACCTGACCCACACGCACCGCGCCGATCGGGCCACCGAAGGGGATGTCGGAAAGCGCCAGGGCCGCTCCCGCGGCATTGATGCCTATCACGTCGGGATCGTTCTCTTTATCCGCGGACATGACCAAGGCGATCACCTGGGTCTCATTGCGGAAATTTTTGGGAAACATGGGGCGAATCGGGCGGTCAATCTGGCGGCAGGTAAGAACTTCACGTTCGCTGGGACGGCCCTCGCGCTTGATAAACCCGCCGGGGATGCGGCCACCCGCATAGGTGTACTCGCGGTAATCCACAGTCAAGGGGAAAAAATCGAGGCCTTCTTTGGGATCGGGCGCGGCCACGGCGGTGGCCAGTACTACGTTGTCCCCTTGGGTCACGAGCACGGCGCCAGAGGCCTGCTTGGCCATCCGGCCTGTTTCAAAAGTAAGTCGCTTGCCACCGGCAAGCTCGACAGTCACTTCCTGTTTCATAAAATCCTCATTTCGTTGTGCACATAGGGCGGGACGCGAGGCGATGTCGTTGGTCGAACAATAGGCGGGGCAATCGGCGGCCCGGTAGTGTGGGATCGCACCCGCGCGAGAGACAAAGTGCAGACAGGGTCAGCGAGTGAATGCTGCTTCGCTTCCCATTCGCGACTGGCCATGCCTGACCAGTCGACGTGCGCTTTCCAGGCGGTGCGACCACGTATGCACCAGCCTGCTCAGCGTTCCATCCGATCCAGTCTCTTCGCCTAATTGTGGGGTACAAGTTGCTCGCTTGTTACTTGCGGATGCCCAGCTTACCGATCACATCCCGGTAGCGGTCAGAATTGTTCGTCTTGAGATAATCCAGTAGACGGCGGCGCTTACTCACCAGCATCAACAGACCTCGCCTGGAGGCGTGGTCTTTCTTGTGAAGCTTGAAGTGCTCAGTCAGCTCGCCAATTCGTTCACTGAGAATCGCAATCTGCACTTCCGGGCTACCCGTGTCACTGTCATGGGTGCGGAAGCGCGTAATAACTTCGGTCTTCTTTGCAGTTGCCAGCACGGCAGCGCTTTACTCCTCTACGTTAAATCGAGTCCACTCTCTAAGTGTCTGACTAAGAATAACATGCATTCGATTCTGGCGTCCATGCAGGTGGCGGCTGCACAAGCTGCGGAAAAACTCTGTTTTGCTAAAGATAGGGGCGGAACAAGCTGCGGAAAACTCTCGGTTGGGTAGGTCCGGGCTTCAGCCCGGACATCCATCATCAAGACCCATCGGCCTTCAGGCCCTGAGGTTTGCTTTTCTCCCTGCCTTTGCGAAAATTCTAGGAAATCCACACCTCAGGGCCTAAAGGCCAAGGAACTTGCCCCGGTTGATTGTCCGGGCTGAAGCCCGGACCTACCCATCGTCGGAGTTCTCACGCAGGTGCTAACGCTCGGATCCACCCAACAACGAGTTTTCCCGTCGCGTTTTCAGCCCCCGCCCTCCTACAGGCCAGAGCCTTACTCCATCATCACCGCTCCGCCGCCACCGGGACGGTTGCGATCAAGGAGAAAGGCCAGCGGCACCATCAGGATGGCTGCAAACGCCAGCACATAGTAAACATCGACGTAAGCCAGGGCTTGGGTCTGCGCCTGAAGCTGGTCATATAGCTGTCCCTGAGCCAGGTGAAGTCCGTTGGCCTTCCCCGCCGTGTTGTCAAAGGTGTGGCGCAACGCGTCAATTTGCCGCTGATAGTTACCATCCGCCAGCGAGGTGTTCTTGGAAAGCACGCTCTGATGCCACTGCGCCCGCTCGGTCACCAAGGCGTTGGTCAGGGAGATGAGAATGCTGCCGCCAATATTACGCACGAAGTTGATGAGCCCCGATACCTGGTTGTTCTTCTCCGGGGGAATTCCAAAATAGGCCGCCGTCGTCACCGAGATAAATACAAATGGAATAGCAATGATCTGCACGACACGCAGCTTCGACGCAAAACCGAAACTGATGAGCAGGCTGATGTGCCTCGCGGTGTAGAAGTACCCAACCGCAAAGATGACAAAGCCCAAGGCAATCAGGTTCCGCGCCGGGAATCGGCTCACCGCCTGCCCAGCCATGGGCATGGCGATGAGCAGTACGAGACCTCCGCCCGAGAGAGACAGACCGGCGTTCGTTGCCGTGTAGCCAAGTTGTTGCTGCAGAAACTGCGGCTGCAGGACGGTCGTGGCATTGAGTAGTCCCCCGGTCAGCAGCATGAGGAAGGCGCACACCGCGAAATTCTTGAACCGGAATAGCCGCAGGTCAATCAATGGCTTCTCAGCGTGGAATTCCCAAATGATCAGTGCGATGAACGAGAGAATGAAGGTGGTGGCAAAGGCCACGATGAAGTTTGAGCCAAACCAGTTCTTTTCCTCGCCCTTGTCGAGCGTGATCTGCAGCGCCGCCATAGCCACAATCAGCAGGCTGACGCCGATGTAGTCGATGCGGTAAAAGTTGTTCCGGTCGGCCTTTTGGTACGGGGGATCTTCTACCAGCCGGTTGGTGAGGAACAGCGTCAGGATGCCGACGGGGATGTTGATATAGAAAATCCAATGCCAGGAGTAGTTGTCTGTGATCCACCCGCCCAGGGTAGGCCCTATCGAAGGCGCCAGCACTGCGACCAACCCGTAGAGTGCAAAAGCGAGGCCGCGCTTCGACGGCTCAAACGAGTCCGCCATGATCGCCTGCGCCATCGGCTGCAAACCTCCGCCTCCCATCCCTTGAAACACTCGGAATAGCAGCAGGAGACCCAGCGTGGGGGCGATGCCGCACAAGAAGGAACTGATCGTGAAGATCACAATGCAGAGCATGAAGAAATTCTTCCGCCCAATTACGCTCGCGGCCCAGGCGCCCATGGGCAAAACGATCGCATTCGCTACCAGGTAAGAGGTGAGCACCCAGGTGCTCTGATCAGCACTCGCTCCCAGGCTCCCGGCTATATGGGGAAGCGCCACGTTCGCGATCGAGGTATCCAGTACCTCCATAAAGGCCGCAAGAGCCACCGTGGCTGCGATCAGCCACGGATTGGTCTTGGGCTTCCATGCGTACATCGCCGCGTTGGCGGCGGACGCGTTGGCTGTGGTGGTCCCCATCCTTCTCCTTGAGTCAGTCAGGTAGATGCGCGGCTCAACCGGGTTGACGCCATTTCTGCCGGATAATGCGCCTCAAAGATGCTTGTTTAAAAACTCGAGCGTCCTCGCCGAGGCTTCCTTCGCTGCTTTTTCGTTGTAGCTCCCGCGCATGTCGCAATTGAATCCATGCCCAGCGTCATACCAATAGATCTCGACCTCAGGATGGGCCGCCTGCACCTTGGCGACATCGGTCTGCGGAATGTGCTCGTCCTGCTTGCCGAAATGAAGCATGACAGGAACGCGCGGATTTTCCTGAGCGAAGCTCGCAATGTGGCCGCCGTAGTAGCCCACAGCGGCGGCTGGCGCCAGTCGCGTCGCGCTCAACCAGGCCAGCGTTCCTCCGTAGCAGTAGCCCACTACGCCGGCAGGTTTTCCGGTCTCTTTCGAGGCATACTGCAACGCAGCATCCACATCCTTCAGGGAATTGTCGATCCCGATCTTTTGCACGATGGCTATTCCCTTCTTTGCGCTCTCGCCGTCATAGCCCCAATCGACGTTCCTTTCCACGCGGTCGAAGAGCGCGGGAGCCACCACGTAAAAACCTTCACGCGCGAATCGATCCGCCACCGAACGGATATGTTCGTTGACCCCAAAAATCTCCTGCACCACCACCAGTCCCCCGCGAGGCTTACCCTCTGGTTGGGCCACATAGGCATCCAGTTCGTGACCATCACTGGCATGCAACTTCACTACCTTGCTCATTTCTCTCCTCCGCTCTGATTCTCTTGTCGTTCGATGCCATTTCATCAGGAAAAGATTAAGGAATAGGGGCAGTCACTTCCGCCTGCTTTTCCAGCGCCCAGTAGCTCGTCCTGGCTACCACCCGCGCTCCCAGATCGCGGGTGAGGCGAACCTCCAACACATGCAGTCCCGGAGTGCTATCCGTGGGGCGAAAACTCAGCAGATACCGATTGCGGGCATGTTTGGCCACCTCTTGCACCCTGGCTTCAAAGCCGCGCTCGGTAGTAAAGGGCGCATATTCCCCGCCACTCATGACGGCAATCTGCCGCGCTACATTCTTCCGCACTGCCTGGATGGCCATCATCAGGGGTGTGAGCAGATCTGCTACACCCGCGCTCTGGCCGCCATCTCTCAGATCGTGCAGCAGGAGAGCCTTGGAGGGAGAGAAAGTGACGCTCAGAACCAAAGTGTTGCTGATGCCGATCTGTTCCACCACGCGCTGTGCGTCCACATCCCGGCTGCCATGGTCGCGGGTCTCGCTGATCAACAGCAGCACCCGGCGGTAGTCTTTCGGCCTGTCTTGCAGCAGCTTCACCGAGAAGCCCACGGTATCGAGAATAGCGGCTCCGCCGTCGCCCGGTTCCATGCGTCGCAACTCATGACCGAGACGATCGCCGTCTCGGGTGAAGGGCACCACCAGTTGCGGCTTGGAATCGAAACTCACGAAGGCCGCTTCGCTCGACCCATCTCCCAGAAAAAGATCGATCAAAGGCGCCAGGCGATTGATCTTTTCGAACTCCAACGCTGCCATGCGGCCTTTCTCCACGGCGACCACAACGGAGACAGGCTCATTGTCCAGGTCGTCGTCGACGTGGAGTTGCTGCGGCACTCCGTTGTCCGTTAATTGGAAATCGGCCGGGCCTAGGCCATAGACCACTTCCCCCGATGGCATTTCGACCAGCGTCGGCACCAACACTTCCGAAGTTTGCACGCGAATCGTCGTATCCGGCGAGGGGGCCTGCTGGCCGTGCGCTTGTACGGCCAAGAGAAGCAGGTAGGCAATCAGCGGATGAAGGCGGTAGGCCAAGCGATGACCGGGGAAGCAAAGAGTCAAGACGGTTGCCGGCGCCGGGTGCCAAAATTTCTCGTCCAGCCGAGGAAACGCATCAGTTGCGCCCTCTCCTTCCAGAGAAAAAACCAGAAGTAAGCTGCATCGATGGTGTCAGCTTTGCGGCCGGAGTATGTTTCGATACGCCATTTGAGGTATTCGCTCCGCCACGGCATGAGCCTATGGCCTCGTGTCGCGTTCCACAAAAAGCGAATCGGCATACCAAGGCCCTCTTTACCAGAGTATATCCGGCGGCTTTATTCTTTAGGCTCCAGCATGTGCTCGATCAGCTTGCGGGCCACCTCATCGGCACTGACGTTGTAGGTTCCGTCGGCCACAGCCTTCTTTAGCTTTTCGATCTTCTCCCGCCGTGCTTCATCGATGGGCTGAGCGTCAGCTTCAAGATTCGATTGAATGAGAGATTCGCTGCCGCTTGGCTGCTTGCCGCTGTCGGGAGCCTCGCGCGATTCTATGTCGTTGGCTGGTTCAGCGGGAGCCTCTGTAGGCCGCTCGGCCATCCGCGGGTTTTTGAAGGGCTCCGTCACGGAACTTCAGCCTAGCAGCATCGGCAGCAGATAAAAAGGGAGTATTGGTAACTCGCAGCTCTCCTGGCTTGAATGCCACGCGCTGCGGAAAAGGCCGCTGTTGGGGAGGTCAGATCTAACAGCGACTTTTCCGCGGCATCTTCAGCCGCGGTTCTGCGAAATCGCAGGCCGCCGGGAAGAGGGCTCTTGCCGGGCCGGGTTGATCGCCGGCTCCTGGCGGGAGCCGAAGTCGGCAAGGCGGGCACGAAGGTGCAACACCGCGGAGGCATGAATTTGCGAGATCCTGGATTCCACCACACCAAGGATGAGGCCAATCTCCTTCATCGTCGTCTCTTCGTAGTAGTAAAGAGTCATGACCAGGCGCTCGCGTTCGGGCAGGTCGCTGATTGCACGCGTCAGCCGTTCGCGCATCTCGGCGCGCAAATAGCGAAAGAGCGGATCATCTTCGGGCCGGTTCGGAAGGTAGACCAGTTCCTCCTCGCCAGAGTCCTCCGAACGCTCGGAATGCAGGGTGCCGATCTCAAGACCCTTCAGTTCCCCCAACAACTGCTGATAGGAAGCCAGATCGATGTGCATTTGCTGAGCGATCTCGATGTCATTCGGGGAACGCCCGAACTGGGCGGTCAATGTCTGGATTGCCTGCTCAATGGCCCGCCCCTTGCGCCTTAACTCCCGCGGGCTCCAGTCAAGTGTCCGCAGGCTGTCCAGAATCGCCCCGCGAATTCGAAACTGCGCGTAACTACGGAACTGCACCTGCTTGGCCGGGTCGAATTTGCCGAAGGCATCCAGCAACCCGACCACTCCCGCGCTGTAAAGATCTTCGATTGGTACATGTTGGGGCAGCCGCTCGTGGATGCGCCGGGCAATGAAACGCACGATCGGTAGATGCTCGATCATGAGCTGTTCCTGTTCGGCAGTCAGCAGATCGGCCGGTGGAAGTCCGGACGTTTTTGGGGCCGGGCTGGGCGCAGCTTCCTTCTGCGCACCCGCGGGTACGACCCGATTCGCCGCGCTCACATCTGGCGCGGGTGCTTCCCTCCGCCGCGAACGCCTTTGACCTCTTCCTGCTTCCTGCATAATCACCATCCAGCCAATATGCAACCGAGTTCTGTTGAGGACCCATGGAGCGCCGGCGAAAGTACCATTGATTGTTTGGGGAAAGGCCTAGGCTGCTTGCAATCCCATTCGTGCCGATGAACGAAAGCTTTATGGAGATATCGGCATTCCCGAGGCGAACTGGATTTTCCCTGTTTACTTTTCAATGACCATCTGGCGGCTCAGCGAACGCTTGAGCAGTGCCACTCTCGCCGTCGCATCTCTACCGTGCATCGGATTGACTCCTGGCAACAAGCACCGCAGAGACATAACTTCCGAGGCGGTCTCATATCGGGATAAGTCCCGCCGATATTGGTCCAAAACGAGACACCGCGAGCCGCTCTTACTCAAGTGCCCAGCTCGATTCACAGGCAATCTAAAAGGTTTTTCATTGATTCGCTTTTTGTTCGCTATAATGCGGGAATGTCGGTGACGCGCAGACAGAAAGAAGTTCTCGATTTCATCAGCAACTTTGTGCAGCGCAACGGATACTCCCCCTCTTTCGAGGAGATTGCTCGCGGCTTAAGTCTCAAGTCGTTGGCCACGGTGCACAAACACATCACGAATCTGCAGAAGAAAGGCCTGCTGCAGCGTGCCCACAACCGCAGCCGCTCGATCGACGTTCTGCCGCCGCGGAGCAAGACGAGGCGCTCCGATCGGCTTCCTCTGCTGGGGCGGATCGCCGCCGGTCTACCCGTCGAGGCGTCGGAGACCAGCGAAAGCATCTCGCTCGGAGACGTGATTGGAAATCGGGAGGTGTTTGCGCTGCAGGTGCGCGGAGACTCGATGCGCGACGAGCACATCGTGGACGGCGACTATGTCTTGGTGGAGCACACCAGCACAGCGCGCCAAGGGGAGATCATCGTGGCCCTCGTCCGGGGCAGCGAAACGACGTTGAAGCGCTACTACATTGAGGGAACCATGGTCCGGTTGCAGCCCTCAAATACTGAGATGGAACCGATCTACGTTCCGCTTTCGCAAATCGCGATTCAGGGACGGGTTCTTGGTGTGCTCCGCCGTTACGCTTAAGACACAAAAAGAGCCCCGGCTTTGCCACCGGGGCTCTCTCATCTTTAGCAGCGGATCAGGCGCGTACGCTGCGATCAGCTGGCTGATCGATCAGCCTAGTGATGCTCTGGTCGATTTTATCTTTAGGAACAAACCCAACAATCTGCTCAGCTACCTTGCCACCCTTGAAGAGCAGCAGGGCCGGAATGCCGCGGATGCCGTAGCGCATCGGCGTGGCCGAATTCCGATCCACATCCATCTTCATCACCTTTAGCTTGCCGCTGTACTGCGCTGCTACCTCGTCCACGACGGGGGCTAACGCTCTGCACGGCCCGCACCAGGCAGCCCAAAA
>Ga0302324_100001379_pt1 | contig 59338 bp, 58 predicted proteins | sample Palsa_T0_1_FD_201949 | JGI IMG/M metagenome (GOLD analysis project Ga0302324, IMG submission 201949) | Peat permafrost microbial communities from Stordalen Mire near Abisko, Sweden - Palsa_T0_1 | ecosystem: Environmental > Terrestrial > Soil > Palsa > Peat permafrost | place: Sweden: Abisko...
CATTGGCTTGATGACCCCGCACACCGTGCACCACGGCTACGCCGACCAGCTCACCGAACAACGTGGCGTCACCCTGATGACGGCTTTTGCCGATCATCCGCAGCGCTTCAAGGGGCTCGCGCCCAAGGTCGTACGCAACAAGAGAACCCCCCTCTTCGAGGTCGCGGTATAGCTGTCGTCGCCGGTCTTCAGAAAAGTTCTCTCAGTGCCCATCGGGGTCGTGAACGAACTTCCGTCCGGCTTGAAGGTGTACGTTTGATCCGAATCCGTGTAGTTCAACGTGCCGGAGCCGGCGTCTGCATAACTCATGGTGTCGCCGGCAAGATGGCTCTTGCTGGTATTGAGTTTCCAAGTGCCATCAAAGGGACTTGCAGCGAAATCTGGAAAACTGAGCAAAAGCGCGAGCCCCGGGAGCAGGGCAAATCCGGGTTTCATTGTTGCTTCCTCGTTCGAGTGGTGAATTATTAGTCCATAACCCTGCAAGTATCGCTTCGAGCGATCGCGGTGCAACATCTTAAATCTTAGAAACTCATAAGATCGGCGGATCAACCCAGGGCAGCAACACGATCTTGCCGCCGACTCCACCCCTGTCGATGCGGGTATGGACCTCTCTCGCCGCTGCGAGCGGCAGTCGCTCGATCACGACCGGCTGAATGGCACCCGCGCGCAACAGTTGGAACAGCGTCGCCATGTCGGCCTTAAATTCCTCCGGGTGAGTCGATCGACGAGCCGTTATGCTGTAGAAGACGGCGCTACGGCCGCCGAAGAGGAAGCTCATTGCGCTCCACAGCTTGAGCCTGGCCAAGCCGAGGCCTGCGGCGATCAGGCTTTCGCGGCCAACTGCCATCGTTTGCGACCCGTAACCAACAAGCAACCCGCCGGGCGCGAGGCACGCAAACGATCGGCCGAAGTGCTCACCGCCGATCGCATCAAAAGCGATATCGACGCCGGCGCCGCCCCGCGTCAGTTGACGTACGGAAGTAACGAAGTCACCCGCGTGATAATCGATTGCCGATGCCCCGAAGCGCTCAACCACCGGTAGGTTCTTTGCGGAGCACGTGCCAATCGCCTCGAGGCCGAGGTGGCGCGCGAGATCAAGCAACGCCGTACCGACGGTGCCCGAGGCGCCTATGACTAGCATCGTGGCACCCGCCGGTAAATTGCGGAAGCGAGTCAACATCTGAAAGGCGGTGAGGTACGCAAGGGGGATACAAACCGCCTCGGCCGGATCGCTGGCACCCGGGACTCTCACAAGAAAGTGCGATGGGCGGATCGCATATTGCGCATAACCACCAACGACACACAAATCAGCGACCATCTCGCCGCTGAGCGGTGTAACCACATCGGCACCAATCTTCTCGACGACCCCAACAATCTCGTAGCCAGGCGTGAACGGCAGCGGCCCCTTAAAATCCGGATACCGGCCGCGCCGAATCATCGTATCGGTAAAACCCGTACCGGCGGCGAGCACCTTGATGCGAACCTCTCCCGGTCCGGGCTCAGGAATGGTCGACTCCACCACCATCTCCAGGACTTCGGGGCCGCCAAATCGCGAGATGCGCAGGTGCTGCCAAGACATCCAACCAGCATAGGCGCATGTGTCATTGCGCGTCGAGCCACATTGCAAAGGCCAACGCGCTGACACCTTATTTCTGCCGTGTCCTACGCATGCTGCACCACATCCCTGTACGGTTGCCGCTATATTGGCTCAACTCACCTACACGGAGCGTGCGACATGAAGGACTCCAAGCAACTTGATTCGCTGATTCAAGACGTCGAGGAATTGATCGCCACGCTTGGCGACGACCAATCCCCTGAAGTTCGAGAGCTAAGGCGTCGGGTGCAAGAGGCCGTCGACTCGCTCGAGGCGCAGCGCAAGAGTGTTACCCGGCGAATGCGCCGGTACGCCGCCTCGGTCGACCGGTACATTACCGGCTATCCGCGGCTCGGCTTCGCGACAGGTGTTGTCGTCGGCGGCCTGATCGTTTACATCGCCGGGCTGCTCAGCCCGAAAGATTGAATCGTGGACTTCTTAGCTGCTACTGAAGGAGCTGGCGGACGGCGCGCATTCGATTACGGCTCGCGGTACGTATGAGCCCTGACCGCGATCGGCTTGGCCGTCGGGTAGAACTGGGTAAAGGTGGTATCGACTGCGCCATGCGCTTGATGACAGGAATAGCAAGGTGCCTCAGCCGGGAGAAGCGATGCGACGCTGGTGCCGTTTGATGCGAAAAATCCCCAGCTGCCTTTGAATCGGGAATTGTCACGGACGTGGAACTCGAGCCCCATGAGTTCAGTCGTCTGATAGTGACCGTGCTTATTGATCGACCCGTTGCTATTGGCGCCGCGGTTCTCCATTACAAAAACCGTCTTATCGGGCCAGTGGCCGGATGTCTTGAAAGCGGCCCACGCTGCAGGGTCGACGAATACATTATCGAAGACCGAGGCGCCGGGCATTGCCGGCGCTTCGGTATAGCTCATATCGAGCCCGGAGCTCAGGAACACCCACTCTCGATAGGCGGCCGGCAGAATTAGGCGCCCTTCGGCCGTATAGCGCGGACCCGATTGCTCATTGCCGGCGCCAGAAAGTAGCACCGTCAACAAAGCGGCGGCGTACTTGAGGCCGCGCGAAATTGACATCCATCTTCTCCCTTGTCTTTAATCCTACTTATACCGACCCACCACCGGCACTTCCACCTCGTCGAGGCGGGAACACGATGCTGCGAGACGGAGGCTGCTATCGCAGCTCGGTGCTTACGCACCTGCGGCGGTCAGCCAGAAAATGCGGACCGCGGTCTAAAACTGAGGGACCCGATGATGCGGGCTCAGATACCGGCGTACCAAGCCCATCCGTTTTGTAGGTCACCTATTTTTCCGAGATCATCAAACTCGTCCTTGACGACAATCCGCTGGACGTACTTGGTACTCTTGTAGCCGACTTGCGTCTCGACACGCAGCCGCAAGGGGGCTCCGTGTGGAACCGGAAGATCCCGACCATTCATACCGTACGCCAAGATCGTCTGGGGGTGCAGGGCATCGAGCATGTCGATGCCGTCGGCGATGTCATCGAATGCGAAGAAGTTCACGAATCGCGCGCTGGGTAGGATCCCTGCCGCTTCCAGAAGGCTACGCAGCGGGACGCCAGTCCACTCGGCGATTGCCGACCAACCTTCTTCGCAGGTGTGCTTGGTGATTTGCGTGCGCGCCGGGAAGCGCTTGAGATCGGCCAGCGAGTAGGTTCCGGGCCGGGAGACTCTGCCGGTGATTGACAGACGGTAGTCGCCAAACCCACCGGCGCGCAGGCGCTCATAGGCCGGACCATTGTCGGCGTTGAAAGCTTCTTGATGTGAATCGGCCGGATTGGTCGTACCGACGGCCGGAATCGAGGTAATGTCTCCGTGCGCATATTCCTTCGCTAGCCGTCCCCTGGGTAGCAGAAGCCGATGAGCTGTATAGGTCAACAGGTCGCCCATTCGAAGAACGTTGCCGTAGGTCGGCGGCAACTGCTTGGAACACCCGCCGAGCAGCAGGCCGCCGGCGGAGGCGAGACCCGTCATGAGTGCCCGGCGGGTGGTGAGGATCTGCTTTGCATTCATGTCAATTCCCCAGGGTCATTGCCCGCATTTGGCGACGGAATCCCGACAGCACCACCATCAGCACGTGGACAACGAGAAACAGGATCAATGCGGCGAACGCGAAAAAATGAATCGTCCGCGCAGACTGCGACCCTCCGAACATGCCAGATAAAAAGGGATAAGCAATGGTCATTGCAGGCGACATCGCGAGACCCGTGACGATCATAAGCGGCAGCATGAGGAAGACCACTCCGGCGTAAGTCCATTTCTGCAGAATCCCGTAGGGTGGGCCGCCCGTTGTCGGTGCGAATTTGAAGCGCAGGTGGCTGATGAGATCCTCCCAGGCCCGTTGGGCCATGCGCCCGTCCGCACCGGGAAGCAGATGCCGGCGGAAGTGCCCGGTGTAGGCGCCGGCTACCAGGTAGGCTGTCCCTGTCAGCGCGAGGAACCATCCAGCAAGGAAGTGCAGGCTCCGGGCCCAGCTGTTCTCATTGAAGATGTCGTAGGTACGACTCGCGCTCTCGGCGGAGTGGGGTTGCGGAAAGAAGGCGACGCTCTGCTGCCAGCCTCCGTGCCGATAGTTCCGACCAATGGGCAATTCGATTAGCGCGGCCGTCAGGTCGTTGCCGGCCGCGCCCCAGTACAATCGCGGGTGGGCCATCAGGATCACGAAGCCACTGACGGCGAGGGTGAGCACACTAGCGGCCACAACCCAGTGAGAAAGCCTTACCCAGCGAGCGTGGCCGCCACGGGGCAGCCCGACGGCTCCGGGACGGCCGCTCGCGGCCTGGTCGTCGGCAGATGCGACAACCGATCCGGCAACTTGAGGCTCGATCATTCCCGTCAACAAACCACTCGCCATGTGGTCTCTCCCTGAGGCTATGGATGCTCGTCGAATTCCCTGCACTTGGCAAGCGACCTTGGACGTGGCGCCCGCAGTGCGAAGCGGATCAAGGCGAATCGGGCCACTTCGCGCAGAAATGCCAAGGGACGAAATCGGTGGCGGCGCTTTACGCTGTGGGCGGAGCGGGCAGAATGCTCGCTAATGAACGCTGCCGCGGCCTCGGCAATTAAGCCTGTGACCCGTTGGTGGCGCTAGGTGTGGGTGAGCAAGTGATGTCCAAGTCGGAATCAGCGAAAGACCAGAAGCTCTCGACGGATAGCGTCAGAGCACTTTTCTTTGACGTCTTCGGCACGCTCGTCGATTGGCGCCGAGGCATCGCTCGGGAGACGGAATCGATCTTAAAGCCACTCGGCTTTCACCTCGACTGGCGGGCATTTGCGGATGCGTGGCGTGATCAATATCAGCCCGGCATGGAGCAAGTGCGATCCGGCGCTATTCCGTACGCGAAGCTCGATGTGTTGCACTTGCAGATGTTAAAGAGGATTCTGCCTTCGTTCGGTCTCGAAAAGATCCCGCCGTCCGTGCAGGATCGGCTGACCCTGGCATGGCATAAATTGGACGCGTGGAAGGACGTACCGACGGGCCTCGGCCGACTTCGACGGCGTTATCTCTTGGCGCCCGTTTCCAACGGAAACATTGCGCTCATGAGCGATCTCGCACGGCGCAACCAGTTTCCGTGGGACGCAATCCTCGGCGCGGATCTGGCGCGAAACTACAAGCCTACGCCGGAGGTTTATCGAGCGGCTGTGGAGGCATTCAATCTCGAGCCCAGCCAATGCATGATGTGCGCGGCGCACAGCAGCGACTTGAAAGCGGCATCCGAGAACGGGCTACGAACGGCCTTCATCGCACGTCCGGACGAACAACCCGGTAGGAGCGAAGAGTCTCCATCGGTCCCCGTCGATTTCAGTACGCAGTCCGTTGACGAACTGGCCACTCGAATGGGCGCTTAGCTTAGCTAAGCTAGCGCCAATGCGGCCTGATCGCCTTAGAGAGGACGCGCTCACAACTTCTCCATGGAGTCGTTGCTAGCGCGCAGACCATTGGGCGCTTAATGACCCTCGTCGCCCATCCGTTCAACCCACTGAGCGCGCCACGTGCTGGCCTCGAACGGATCCGCAAAGTACTGCGTTTCCCGTGCAACCTTGTCGCCGCTGAACTCCATGATGCTCACGGTGTAGGAAGGCTTGCCGTCATACGTCAGAATATACTCGGTGATCCAAAGATCACCGCTGCCAATGACTCGCCGCACATCGAAGCGCTTTTTGCTCGGCTGATTGGTGCGCGTGATCTGTATGTTGCGCCGGCCGCGGATTCGCTCGCCTGACTGGGGGTATTCCAGCACCGCATCCTCGAGATAGATGTCGTGCTCCGTTTCAAAATCGCCGGCATCGGATGCCGTCCAATGCCGATCCAGTGCCGCGCGTATCTCTTGAGCTCTCATATCGCCCTCGGCTACCAGAGCGTTACGCGCTTCTCGGGAGCGAGATACATCTTGTCGCCCTCCTTGACGCCATAGGCGTCGAAGAAGGCATTTTGATTCATCTCGGGCACCGTGCCGCGAATGGCCACCGGCGAATGCGGATCCGTCTTGAGCGCCACGATCTCATCGTCGGTGCGCGACTTGCCGCGAAACGCCTGCGCGTACCCGGCAAAGAAGCGCTGATCGCCGCTCATGCCATCGATTTGCGGTGCTTCCCTACCATTCAGCGAAAGCTTGTAAGCCTTGTACGAGATGGCGAGGCCGGCGTTGTCCGCGATATTCTCGCCCAACGTGAGCTCGCCGTTCACGTGATAGCCGGGGACGGGCTCGTACGCGGAGTATTGGGCCACCAACGCCTTGGTCTTTTCCTTGAACTTGTCGAGATCGGCTTGCGTGAACCAGCCGGGTGAGTCGCGCAGATTGCCGTCGCCATCATACTGGCTGCCTTGATCGTCGAAACCGTGACTGATCTCGTGGCCGATGATGCTGCCGATACCGCCGTAAATTGCCGCGTCATCGGCCCGCGCATCGAAAAACGGCGGCTGCAGGATGGCGGCGGGAAACACGATCTCGTTCATCTCGGGGTTGTAGTAGGCGTTAACCGTTTGCGGTGTCATGCCCCACTCGCTGCGATCGATTGGTTTTCCCAATTTATTCAGATTGCGATTGTAATCGAACGTCTGCGCGCGGATTACGTTGCCGACGAGATCGCCCTTGTCGATTTGCAGGGCGCTGTAGTCGCGCCACTTGCCCGGATAGCCGATTTTTGGCGTGAGCTTTGCAAGCTTCGCCCGGGCCTTTTCCTTCGTCTCGGGCGTCATCCAATCGAGCGTGCCGATATCGGCGTCGTAGGCGGCCAGCAGGTTTTTCACCAGTTGATCCATGCGCGCCTTCGATTCGGGGGGGAAATATCGCGCCACGAAGAGCTTGCCCATGCCTTCGCCGATCGAGTTCTCGATCAGCTCGATGCCGCGTTTCCAGCGCGGCCTATTCTCGGGGATTCCGCGCAGGGCGGTGCCGTAGAACGCAAAATGCTCGTCGACGAACGGCTTGCTGAGATAGGGCGAGAAATCACTCAGCAGGCGCCAGCGGAAGTAGGTCTTCCATGTCGACAGCGGCGTCTTTCGCAGCAATTCGTCAAACCCGCGAACGTAGGTGGGTTCCCCGATCACCAGGTAATCGGTCTTGCCTTGCACACCGGTGTCGGTGAGGTAGCGGTTCCAATCGATGGCGGGGGCCATCTCGGCCAATTTGGGAAATTCCACCTTGTTGTAGGTCTTGATCGGGTTGCGAAGCTCGACTCTGGTCCATTGTATTTGCGCGAGCTGCGTCTCGAGCGCGACGATCTCCTTGGCTTTCGCCGCCGCCGTCTTGTCGCCGGCCAATTCCAGCATCTTTTGCACGTGCTGGCCGTAGCGGGTCCGGGCTTGCTTCAACTTGTCGTCGTTCAGCAGGTAGTAATCGCGGTCCGGCATCCCCAGACCATCTTGCTCGAGGTCGAACACGTATTTGGTGGAATCCTTGGCGTCTTGGTGCACGACCGGGCTGTAGGGTGCCGCCACTCCGATCTCGTTGAAATGCGCGATCACGCCGGCGATGTCTTTTTTATCCTTCAGCGCATCGATCTTGGCGAACTCGGCGTCCAGCGGCTTGATTCCCAAGGACTCGAGCGCGGGCTCGTCCATGAAGCTGAAATACAAATCGGCGATTTTTTGTTGATTGGGATCGCTCGGGTCGACGGATTTCTGCAGGCCGTCGATGATGGTGTGCAGCTTGGCTTCGGAGTCGTCACGCAGTTTCATGAAAGTGCCGTAGCTACCCTTGTCGGGGGGAATCTCGGTATCCGCCAGCCACTTGCCGTTGATGTGCTTGTAGAAGTCGTCTTGCGGACGCACCGAGCCATCGAAGTACTGGGTCTCGATGCCCGAAGACAGCGGGGGCGCGGCGCCCGGGGAGGGTGGGGGCTCTGGTGCCTTGGCGCATCCGCACAACATAAAAGCCCCCGCAAAAGACAGTAGGGTTATCTTCATTGACAAAGTTTACCGCGGCTCACGCCGCTCCTGCGTGCAAATTCTATAGGGGACTACCCGAGGCGCAGGTAGTTCCCTTCAATTCGCACCCCTCACTCCGACGAGTCTATCGGCCGGCAGTCCAAGACGCGCTAGCGCTTCGCGATATGCGCGGTGACCGTGTGCGAGACGTCCGTCACCGCGCCGCGCGTGTTCCGTTCTTCGAGCTCGAGAAATACGAGGTCCGGCACCTCGGTAATCCGTCGCAATGTCCCCTCCCAGGTAGTCATGCCGCCGTACTGAGTGATGAGCTTTTTGTACTGCCGCCAGTTTGAGATCTCCGCGCGATCGGTCAGGAAGACACCCTGACGCCGAAAGTTCTTCACGTCCACGAGCTCTTCCAGCTGCGCCCAATCTGCGTCATAGCACCGGAGAGGCGCCACGCTCGGGATGCTGCGACCCGGGCCAGGGATGCTCGGACTTGCCGTTGAAGATCGCCTCTGAATCCGCGCGCTCGAGGTTCCAGGCGCCGCGGTTGATCTCGGCCTCGAGCTGACCCGGCGCCCAGCCCGCGTGGCCAATGAAGATCTTGAGGCCATCCATGGGCTTCGCGCGGCCGAGCAGCCGCAGCAGCAGTTCTCGATCCGCGCTCAAGTAGACGCCGTCAAAAGCTTGAACGGCGTGCTCGGGTGGCGTGGCTGCGCGAAACAGGAACCAAACGGACCCGAACTCGACGGGCCCGCCGAAGTACACCTTGTCGTGTAGCGGCGCGAGGCGCTTCACATCCGGAAAAAGTTCCGCGACGGCAACGTGCGTGGGTTTATTGACGATGATACCGGCCGGGGCGGCACCTAAGTTGTTCATCACGAGCACAACCGAGTCGGCGAAATCGGGATCAGGGAGCTCGGCTCGACCGATGAGGAGGATCGCGGTCACAGGCCGCGCGTCATCGGCCGACGTCGGCGGCGATGCCCCGTAGAGCGATGCCCCGTAGAGCGATGCCCCGTAGAGGAGGAGCGCGCAAAGTGCGCCTGCCACGCCACACCGTAGGCAGAGCCCCCTTTTCGCTCGCGACACGGGCCTCGGTGTCATCGCACGTCGTCCCCCGGCTTTCAACCCGATTTTACGCCGTCGGGGCGGTGGCTGCCCAGCCGCCGATCGCCCTCGTTCAGCGCGGCTTTTTGCCGCCCACGTATGCCTTACGGCGAAATCGCAGTGCCGACCAATCCTCGTCTATGGCCACGAGGCGAACTGTTTCGAAGCCGTCGGACTTCAACGACTCCCAGCCGGTGTCGCGATTGATCTCGCTCCTATAGCGTTTCGAGGTGCCCTTGGGGTACGCGAACCACAACACGACGTCGCCGGCGGCTTTGGGCGCGATCAGCTTCACTGCCGCGTCGACCTTGGCGCGTGTGGTGACGAACACGACCGCGAAGTCGATCGACTTGGCCTTGCGCGCATCCCTGATGATGGAAACACCTGCGAGCGCCTGAATCTCAGGTTCAAAGCTCGAGGGAGCCGCTACGATGAGTAGTTGCGATTGATCCTTGAGGTTGAGCTTTGCGAATACCGACGGCACGCAGCGACCCTCCGTGAACCTCAATATGTTAAAGCGATTGCACGCGTGGCACAGCGCGGGCGCTCGGCTCCTGCGAATACTATACTGGCAGAGTCCAGGCCAAATCTGTTCACACACCATGTCCCGAGTGTATCTAAGCGCGTTGCTGTGCTTGCTCGCCGCCACGCCATTCGCTATCGGATCGACCGCCGACGATCGAGGCCTTTCTTCCGATCAGGCCGTCCAGCATGAGTTCGACATAGCGAGGCCGGAAATTGTCCGCCTCAATCAACTGTTGAATGCCGAGCTTATCCGTGCGCTCGCGGGTTCGGCCGGCGCCCCCTCACCCGCCATGAAGCGGGTGATCGAGGAATCATCGAACAGCCACCTCGCTCTGGACGATACCAGCGTTCCGTTACATCAGCGGCTGATCGAGCGACAGCGTCTCGAGGTGATCGCGGGTTTCAAGTGGGTCGCCGCTACCATCGGTCATTGCGATGAAAAGGGCTTTGGCCCCGCCGATCTTCTTGATGATCGGTCTCGGCTGCGCATCAAGTCCGTGTCTCGGTGCCACCAACGGAGTCTTGATCGTGATCAGCTCGAAATACACCAGTTGAACTTGGCGAACGAGGCCAGCGTTCTCGAACTCAAGTTACCGCACGCCTTTCAGGAAAGAATGCTTACCGAAGCGCGCCGCAACATGGCGCGACAGGATGCCGAGATCGCATCCACGTACGCGCATCGGCGAGCGTTCTGGGAGGCGACCGACAACCTCGTCGAGTTTTTCGACACGCATCCGGCCCATCTCGCGGCCAACCAGATAGTCATGGAAGATGCGTCGGACGGGTTGGCCGCACAGGACCTGCTCAGTCGGTTCATCGAGACTGCCAAGCAGCAATAGATCCATCGCTCCGCGGATGCCGCTTCGCCAGCACCCCTCAGCTCCTCGGATCCAGCTGCGACTTCTGATCGAGCTGGGCGCTGCGCCATAGATAGAGCCCGAGCAACGGCTCGCTCGAAGTTCGCATGGCGTGCGGCTCGTTGCGTTCGTGAACGATGACGGTCCCGGGCGGCTCGTTGCGCCAGATTCCGTCGCCGCGTTGCCAGGCGGCGGTTCCGCTCACAGGCACATAGATCTCTTCCGCCTCGTGCCGATGACGCGGATAGTGCGTCGCCGGCCCGAGCATCAAGAACCCGACCGCGACGTGCTCACTCGGAATCGGTCCGTGAAGTCCCGCAACCTCGGTCCAGCCGTAGTTCTCGAGGAACTGCGCGCCGACCGCGGACGCCGGATAGGACTGTCCCCAGCGCAGCGAGGGGGCGAGTCGAAACAATTCGTCGGTGACGCTTTTTGCCCAGGGCGGAGTCTTCGACTCGACCACCGATTCGTACTTGAGGACGGGAAGATTGCTCGGCGTGATGCGGCGAGAGGGCGCCTCGCCGGGCCACTCGGCCAGGAACGGCTCGAGCCGCGGGGCCCGCAGCGATTCCAGAAGCGCGTGGATCCGATCCAGGAGATTCCGCCCGAAGGAGACCTCGCGCTCGGGGTCCCCGAGCTGCTCCTCCGCGATTGCGCCATGGCCCACCGCGAGGAGTACGGCGCTCAGCAAGGCTTCGGCGAGGCTTCTGCGATTCATGTCATCGCTCAGTGCATGTACGGCCGGCTCTCGACCTGCTCAGCTTCCTGGTTGCGCCCCTGCGCGCGCAGCGCATCGACGAGCACTCGGCCCGCTTGGGTCTGCGCGGCGGGATCGCCGCTCGCGAGCGCGAGCGCCTTGCGTGCACACACCTCGGCCTGATGCGCGTTGCCATCCACCAGCCGTACCCGTCCGAGCTCGATCCACAGCAGCGGATTGGAGGGCTCGATGCGCAGCGCCCGGTCGAGAGTCGCGGATGCGCCGTCGATGTCGCCGTGCGTGAGCAGCGTGTGCGCTTGCGCGACGAGCGAGCGGGTCGCGGGCGACAGATGATTCTCGCGCGGCGGCGCCTGCGGCCGCGGCGAAGCCGGCGTGGGAGCGGACGGCGCCGCGGGTGCAGGTGTGGGTTGCGGCGGGACCACCGGCGCATTGCCCTGTGGCTCGGGCCGCGTCCACGGCGAGGGACAGCCGCCGAGCAGGAGCGATAAGTTGACCGCGAGGCCGAGCGCGGCCACTCGCCTCAATGCACGAGACTCTTGATCCATTCCTTCACCTTGTCACCCACGCTGGGTTTCGGCGTCGACATGCAGCGGGGATTGCCGGGCAACTGCGTGTCCCTGGGCACGGCGATCTCTACCGCATCCGCGCTGCACGTCGCCGTCGTTTCCAGTCCGTCGTTGAAACCGATCCAGCGCTCCTCGACCGTCTCGGGTGCGACCGGGTCGAAGGACAGGGGCTTCAAGCTCGCCATGGTGTCCGCCCACACCGGCAGCGCTCCCGCCGCGCCCGTGAGTCCCGTCTCGCGATTGTCATCGTAGCCGACCCACACGACGGCGAGATAACTGCCTGTGAATCCGGCGAACCAGCTGTCGCGGGTGTCCGAGGACGTGCCGGTCTTGCCGGCGATGACCAGACCATGCGGCAGCCGTGCCGCCGCGTCGCGCGCCGTGCCGTGCGTGGGCACGAGCATGAGCATGCGATCGAGCTCATAGACCGCGGCCGGCGGCGCCACCGCCTCGACCTGCACTTTGAAGCTCTTGAGCGGCCGCCCCTGCTCGTCGAGCACCGCCCGCACGGCGCGCAGGCGCGTGCGGAAGCCGCCGTCGGCGAGCGTGGTGTAGACCTGCACCACCTCGAGCGGCGACATCTCTACGGTGCCGAGCAGCAGCGAGGGGTTGAGGGTCGGGGGCGATTCGAGTCCCAGCTGTTCGAGCGTCGCGGCCACTTGCGGCAGGCCCAGATCGAGTCCGAGCCGCACCGTGGCGAGGTTCATCGATTCGGCGAGCGCGCGCGCGAGCGGCACCTGGCCGTATACCTGGCGCTCGAAGTTCTGGGGTGCCCAGACGCTGCCGTCGGCGAGCTTGAGCTCGATGGGCGCATCCTCGATGAGGCTCGCCGCGGTGTAGCGGCCGCTCTCGAGCGCCGTCAAGTACACGGCGGGCTTCACCAGGGAGCCGATGGGCCTGCGCGCATCGAGCGCGCGATTGAATCCGCTCGCGTCGCCGTCGCGTCCTCCGACCACGGCCACGACGTCACCCGAGTTCGGCTCCACGACGATCACGGCGCCTTCCAGATGCCCGGTGCGTCCGTGTGCGCGGGCGTCCAGACGCTGCAGATTCTGGGTAAGCGCGCGCTCGGCGGCGGCCTGCGCATGCAGGTCGAGGCTCGTGTACACGGACAGACCTGCGGCGGCGAGATCCGCCTCGGCATAGTCGCGCTTCAAGTGTCGGCGCACGAGGTCGATGTAGGCCGGCACGTAAGTGCCGCCGGGAGGCCGCAGCCCGAGCGGGCTCGCGAGCGCCCGCTTGGCGGTCTGCGCATCGATGAGATGCGCCTCCGCGAGCTCCTCGAGCACGAGATTGCGCCGCGCGAGCGCGCGATCGGGATGCTTGCGCGGGTCATACAGCGAGGGCCCCTTGACGAGGCCAATGAGGAGCGCGAGCTCCGCGGGCTCGAGCTCGCCCAAGGGCTTCGCGAAGTAATACTCGCTGCCGAGACCGAAGCCGTGGATGGCGCGCGCGCCATCCTGGCCCAGGTACACCTCGTTCAAGTACGCGACCAGAATGTCCTGTTTCGCGTAGTGCGCCTCGATCCGCATGGCCATGACGGCCTCGGTCGCCTTGCGGCCGAAGGTCTGCTCGTCGGACAGAAAGTAGTTCTTGACGAGCTGCTGGGTCAGCGTGCTGCCGCCTTGCACGACGCGTCCGGCCCGCAAGTTGGCCCAGCTCGCACGCAGCACGCCGTAGAAGTCGACGCCGTGATGCTCGTCGAAGCGGCGATCCTCGATGAGCTTGATGCCGCTCCTGAGGAGCGGCGGCACGTCGGCCGGGGCCACGACGAGGCGGTCCTCGCCGTGAATCGGAAAGACGCTCCCGATCACCGGAGGATCAAGACGGAACACCGGCAAGTCGGCGCCGTTCGAAAGACGCATGCCCGTGATGGCGGTATTGTCGGCGTGGATGGACACGCGCTCCGGGAGGCGCAGCTCATCGATGAATCGCACGCGCCGCGCCTGGATGTCGAAGGCGTTGCCCACGCGCTGATAGATGCCGGGGCCCGCGGACGGATCGCCGCGGCGGTAATGCAGACCGTGCAGCTCCTGCTCGAGCTCGTTGGCCGTGACCGGCGCACCGACATAGAGCTCGAGCGGCGCGGCATACACGCGCGCCGGGATCGACCAGAGCCGTCCCTGGAACTCGCGCGTCACCACGCGGTCGAGATGGGCGATCCAGAGCGCGGCGATCGCGGCGAGCACGATGACCAACAGCCCCGAGACGATGAAAAAAATACGCCAACGGCGAATGCGGGAACGGGCCACGCTCGGCATACTAGCGCATGAGCCCAGTCACGATGAGCGGTAGCCGGTGAACGCATCTCCCGTACGCAACGTCATTTTCGATTTCGGCGGCGTGCTCGTTCGCTGGCAACCCGAGGCCGTCATCGCGGGCTTCTACACGGACCATGCCTTGCGCGAGCGCGTGCGCGAAGCGGTATTCCGCCATCCGGATTGGGTGGATATCGATCGCGGCACGCTGAGCGAGAATACGGCGATCGAGCGCTTTGCTGCCCGCATGCACCGTCCCGCCGCCGAGATGCGCGAGCTCATGCAGCACATCAAGGATTCCCTCACGCCTTTGCCCGATTCCGTCGCGCTCCTGGACGAGCTCGTGGAGCGAGGGGTTCCTGTCTATGGTCTCTCCAACATGTCCGCTCCGATCTTCGCGCTCCTGCAAAGCCGTTACGATCACTGGAACCGCTTTCACGGCATCGTGATCTCGGGGGAGGTGGGCCTGGTGAAGCCCGAGCCCGAGATCTTCCATCACATCGCGGAGCGCTACGGCTTGATCCCGGCCGAGACGGTGTTCATCGATGATCATCTCCCCAATATCGAGTCCGCCCGGCGGCTGGGGTTCCGCACGATTCATTTCGCGAATGCTGAGCAATGCCGGGGCGAGCTCGATACGCACCTGCCCCGCTAGGCACCTGCGCGCGCACCGGGCCGGTATAATCGCGCGCTTCCCAATACTTCGGAGTTGCCATGCTCGACACTCGCCGGGGCGCCGCGACCGCGGCCTGTGCGCTTACCTTTCTTTGCGGAGCGTACGCGCTCGCCGGCGCGCCTCAACTGAAGACTCAGGCGCCGGGCTGGTACCGTATGATGCTCGGCGACTTCGAGGTCACCTCGCTCAGCGATGGCACCTTTCCCATGGACGTCGCGCAGCTCCTCACCAACGTTACCCCGAAGCAGCTCGACGAGGATCTCAGCCGCTCTTTCCTCACCAACCCGGTCGAGGAGTCGGTGAACGGGTTTCTCATCAACACGGGCACGAAACTCGTGCTCATCGACACCGGCGCGGGCACTTTCTTCGGAATCGGCAAGCTCGTGGCGAATCTGGAGGCTTCGGGATATCGGCCGGAGCAGGTGGACGAGGTCTACATCACGCACATGCATTCGGACCACATCGGCGGCCTGATCGCGGGCGGCAAGAGGGTCTTTCCGAACGCCGTAGTACGTGCCTCTCAACAGGAGGCGGACTACTGGCTGAGCAAGGCCGGGTTGGCGGCGGCCCCCGCGGCCGCGAAGGACGGTTTCGCGAATGCGCAGAAGGCGCTCGAGCCCTACGTCGCGGCGGGACGGTTCAAGCCGTTCCACGGTGACGTGGAGCTCGTGCCGGGCATCCGCGCGGTCGCCGCGCCGGGACATACTCCCGGCCATACTCTCTATATGGTGGAGAGCGGCGGTCAGAAGCTGCTCCTGTGGGGCGATCTCATGCATGCCGCCGCCGCACAGTTCCCGGACCCGTCGGTCGCCATTCGCTTCGACACCGACTCGGCGGCGGCGATCGAGCAGCGCAAGAAGGTGTTCGCGGACGCGGCCGAGCACCGCTACTGGGTCGGCGGCGCCCATCTGCCGTTTCCGGGTATCGGACACTTGCGGACCAACGGCTCGGGCTACACCTTCGTGCACGTCTATTACAGCTCGCTCACCCTGCATTGAGCTGACGCGGCGCCTCGTTACTCGGCGCGGGCGCCCGCCAGGCGGGCGACGGCCCCGAGCGTCGTCTGCGCGGCGTTCAGCCCAAGGCGGAAATCGGCGTCGCTGAACGTCGCGTATAAGTCCGTCGGCTGATGCCAGTGCGGATCCCAGCCGGCTCCGATCTGCGTGCCGCGCTCGTTCTCGCGCACGCTGATCGCGGGGACGAGATCCATGAAGGGTGTCGAGTCGGTGTTGGTCATGTGCGGGCCGATGGCCGCCGGGTAATCGGTCGCGTAGGCATCGTTGGCAAAGTACAGCGCCCAGGCCAGTGTCTGTGCGCCTTCCGCCTGCTTGGCCTGCGACTGGAACTCGATGTTGACGTCGGCCTCCGGCCGCTGGTCCTTCGAGACAGTGCCGTCCGCGTGCGGCATCCCGTGGTCGAACAGCATCATGTCGTGCTGGATCATGCCGAGCCAGCGGGGCTCGGGATACTGCTTGGAACCGCGCGGCGACTCGATCCCCTGGAGCTTCGCGCGCTGCGCCACGTAGGCGTAGGACCCGTTCAAGCCGGTCTCCTCGTTGTTCCACAGGATGAAGCGGATGGAGCGCTCGGTTTTGACGTCGGGCGATGAGAATACCCGGGCGAGCTCCATGACCAGCGCGGCGCCCGAGCCGTCGTCGTTCGCTGCCTCGCCCCAGCCGTGCCCATCCATGTGGCCGCCGACGATGTACATCCCTTCGGGGTGCGTCGTGCCGACCTTGGTGCAATACACTTCCTCGCGGGGGCCGGGCACGCTCGGCTGCGTGTTGAGCGCCCGCAGCTTCTCATCCGGCTGGCGCAGGGGGTCCGTGTTCACGCCGGTCGGCGCGCGATTGCCGCGATAGTGTCCGCCGCCGACGGCGCCCTCGGGCCCCGGCCCGTTCGGCGTTCCGCTCGGCTGAGGCTTCTCATCCGGAGAGTAGGTGTAGTGCAGGCGCTCGGTGTTCGAGCATCCGTAGCTCTTCAGCCGCGCCTCGATCCAGTCGATGGCTGCCCGATTGCGGTCGGTGCCTTGCCGGCGGTCGCCGAACTGCGTGAGCCCCTTGATCGTCGCCTTGTAGCGCTCGAGATCGAGACGTCCGACCAGAGTCGCGACGGGATCACTCGGCGGGCTACCGGCCGAGGACTGCGGTGTCTGTGCAAGTGCCGCCGGCAGCGAGCCGGCCGTGCCGAGGGCGCAAGCGAAGCCCGCGGCGATGAGGCCTATACGCATGAGTGATGATAGGCAGTGGGCGCGCCGCCCGTCAAAGGCGCAGCGGCCGCGCGCGCTTCACGCGCTTGAGGCTCCGGGCGGAGCGTTAGGTCGAGGTTCGCGCGCGCAGGATGTCGGCGAGACTCACCGACGCGACTTGAATCTGGCGATTCGCGGCCTGCCACCGCTCAGCACCGCCGTTCCAGAGCTTGCCGATCATCTCGGTCGATGCCTTCCAGCCTTGAGCCAAACTCTCGACGCCGTCCGCGAGAAGCAATTCGCCGAAGCGTAGATTCCGCCAGGTGTCGTCGAGCTCGTGGTTCATGCTGAAAACTCTACGTCCGCTTGACAATAATTTTCAATTGTCGGCGTATCGAGACACTGTCATCGGCGCGCCGTCCCAAAAAAAACGGTGTACATTTTTAAGGACTCCGCGCGCCGCGTTTTGTTTCATTGCGTTTCGTTCATTCGCGCACCGTCGTCGGTCCGATGCTGAGGTGGAGCTCCAATGCGGCCAAGATCCGGGACGAGCAATGACGGATGAAGTGCCGAGCCTCGCCACTGCCCTCGAGCGCGCTCGCGCGCTCGGCCGCGCAGGGCAGGACGATGCCGCCAAGCAAGCCTATATCGAGGTGCTGCGCCAGGATCCGCGCGATTTCAATGCGCTCAACGAGCTCGGGACGCTCGCCTGGGCGGGCGGCTATCGATCGGCGGCGCGCACGGCGTATACACAAGCCGTTGCGCATCATCCCGACAACGTCGTGGGGCGCGTGAATCTCGGCAACCTCCTGCGCGAGGAGCAGGACGTCGCCGGCGCGCGCGCGGAGTACGAAGCCGCGCTCGCTCTTGATCGAGAGTTGCACGAGGCCCACCAGGGCATGGCCTGGGTGCTCGGCGAGCTCGGGCTCGACGGCGCGGAAGAGCACCGCCGGCGCGGATTCACCGGCCGGTCTCTGGTCACACAGCCCTATCGCGGCACGGGTCAGGGCGTACCCCTCGTGCTACTCGTCTCGGCGCGGGGCGGCAATATCCCGACCCGGCTGTGGATCGACGATCGCCGCTTCACGATTCATGCGATTTATGCGGATTATTTCGATCCGGATCAACCGTTGCCGCCGCACGCGCTCATCATGAATGCAATCGGGGACGCGGACTTGTGCGGACTTGCGCTCGAACGCGCCGAGGCGCTCGCGGCACGCACCACGGCGCCCGTCATCAACCTCCCAGCCCGGGTCAAGGTCACGGGACGCGCCGAAAACGCCCGCCGCTTGGGCTCGATCTCCGATGTGATCGCCCCTCGCATCGAGACATGGACGCGAGCCAGCCTCGAGCCGGGCCAAGTTCTCGAATCGGGTCTTGGCTTTCCGCCCGGCCGCGGTCTCGAATTTCCGCTGCTGCTCCGCAGTCCCGGCTTTCACACAGGAAGGCACTTCGTGTACGTCGAGCGTCGCGAAGCACTCGCCGGCGCGGTCGCCGCGCTCAGGGGGGAGGAGCTCCTCGCGATCGAGTATCTCGACGCGCGCGGCGCGGATGGGAGGGCCCGCAAGTACCGGGTCATGTTCATCGACGGCGTGCTCTACCCGCTGCACCTCGCCGTCTCGACCGACTGGAAAGTGCACTATTTCAGCGCCGATATGGCGCGCCATGCCGCCTTCCGCGAAGAGGAGCGACGATTCTTGCGCGATATGCCGGGCGTGCTGGGACCTCGTGCGATGCGCGCCCTCGAGCGGGTCTGCGCCGCGCTCGCGCTCGTTCCCTCCGCCCCCGGCGAGATCTGGGACTACCGGCGTCCCGCCATCGAGACCGCCCTCGAGGCTGCCCGGCGCCTGCTCGACACGCACGCCGGCCCGCTCCGCGCTATAACCCGCTCCGCGCTATAACCAGGCGATCGCGTCGGAATCAGTGCTTGACGCACGCCGGTCGCGAGGCACCATATACAGCTGAAGGAAAAACTGCTTCAGCACGACACGCTGTCCAAGGAGTGCCCTGGCCTGCGGTCGAGCGCGGGGTCATCCGAGACTCACCGTCGTCGACTCGTCCAGGTTCCCCTGCGTTCACGCCCGGTACGGTTGCAATTTTCTGCAGCCACCTACCCGTCGGGAACCCTGGATGGCGCCCACCGGCCTCACCGGCGGCCGTCGCTATCCGGGAATCAGCATCCTCACGGCAGCGGCGCCCATGACCGCGGTGGCGATCCAGCCGAGGACGACGAGCGTGCGGCTCGCGGTGAAGGGTCCCATCACGGATTTCTTGGATACGAGCAAGATGATCACCGCCATGAGCGGCACGGCCACGACGCCGTTGATGACGGCGCTCCAGAAGAGCGCCTTCATGGGGTCGATGGGCGAGTATTGCAGCACCAGCGCCGCGAGCACGCTCGCCGCGATGACGCCGTAGAAGCCGGGGGCGTCCGACAACTTGCGGCCGAGCCCGTAGCGCCAGCCCATGCTGTCGGCGAGCGCATACGCGCCCGAGCCGGCGAGCACCGGGACGGCGAGCAAACCCACGCCCACGATTCCTATCGTGAATAGGAGGAATGCGAATTCCCCCGCGAGGGGCCGGAGCGCGCTCGCTGCTTGTGCGGCGGTCTGGATGTTGGTGATTCCGGCGGTGTGTAAGGTGACGGCGGTGGCCAGGATGATGAAGAACGCCACCAGGTCCGAATAGAACATGCCGCTCCAGGTATCCCAGCGAATGCGGCGGAGCTCCTTGGGCGCCGCGGCCCGATCCTGCACCAGCGCCGCTTCGCGAGCCTCCTCCATGTCCTCGATTTCCTCCGAGGCCTGCCAGAAAAAGAGGTACGGGCTGATGGTGGTGCCGAAGATGGCCACCACCACCGCCGCGGCCGCGGCATCGGGCTTGAATCGGGGAATGAACGTGTGCAAGGCCACGTTGCCCCAGGGCACGTGCACCACGAACAGCACGGCCACATAGGCGAGCAGCGAGAGCGTCAGCCATTTCAAGAAGGACACGTAGCGGTCGTAGGGCACGAAGATTTGCAAAAGGAGTGTCACGGTCACGAACACGGCCGTCATGCCGTGTCGGTCGATACCCGTCACGAGCGCGCCGGCCTCTCCCATGGCGGTGAGATCCGCCGCAATGTTGAGCGTGTTGGCCACGAGCAGGGTGAGGACGACTCCCTTCAGCACGAGCGGCGGAAATGCCACCTTGATGTTGGCCGCGAGCCCCTTGCCCGTGGTGCGGCCGATGCAGGCGCACATGTACTGGATGGCCGACATGAGGGGATAGGCGAGCGGCATGGTCCAGAGCATGTCGAACCCGAATTGCGCGCCGGCCTGCGAGTAGGTGGCGATGCCGCTCGGATCGTCGTCCGCCGCCCCGGTGATGAGGCCCGGCCCCACGCGCGCCAGAGGATGCGACTTCACGCGCTGCCACACGGCGAGGTATCCCGTCGGTGGGGGCGGTGCGGCGATTTCCGGCACATCGTCCATGGCTTACCCTAGCACGGGGCAGAGTGCGATGATCACCTTCCCGGCCGGGATCGTGTGTGTATCATTTATATTGCAGGCAGATGAATGCACGGCGGGACATGCGCATGACGGATCGAACGAGTGCCGGATTCAAGCTTCTCGCGGACGATGAGCCGCCGGCCGTACTCGAGGAGCACCAGCAAGGGCGATCGAACTTCGTGATCGTGGTCGATCATGCGGGCGCGCGCATTCCGCGCTCGCTCGAGAACCTGGGGCTGCCCGCCTTGGAGCTCACGCGGCACATCGCCTGGGACATCGGCGCCTTAGGTCTAGCAAGGCGGATGTCCGCCATCCTCGATGCGCCGCTGGTGGCGCAGAACTACTCGCGCCTCGTGATCGATTGCAATCGCGATCCGGGCGTCGAGGCATCGATCCCGCGGCTGAGCGAGTGGGTCTCGATCCCGGGCAACTTCGATCTCAGCGAGGCGGAAATCGCCGCGCGGCGCGCGGAGGTCTTCGAGCCCTATCACGCGCGCATCCGCGCGCTCCTCGATGAGCGCAAGGCGGCAGGCCGGCGCACCATCCTGGTGGCGCAGCACACCATGACCGACCTCTACAAGGGCGCGAGGCGCGGCATGCACGCCGCGGTGCTGTACAACCGCGACCGGCGCTTCGCCGGATTGGTGCTCGAGATGCTGCGCCGGGAGCGGGATCTCACGGTCGCGGACAACGAGCCTTACTTCGTGAGCGACGAGACCGATTACACCGTCCCGCAGCACGGCGAGGTTCGCGCGCTCCCCCACGTCGAGATCGAGATTCGCCAGGACCTCGTCAAGGAGGAGGCGGGGCAGGCGGCGTGGGCCGAACGGGTGGCGAGGGCGCTGCACGCGGCCGAGGCGGCGTTCTGGCCGGGAAACTGAATGCCGGCCGGCGTGCTCCGCGCCTGGGCTACTTGCCGTAACGCTGCACCGTCCCGTCGCTCATGATCCGATCGCCCGGATTGATGCCCGCCGGGCATTCGCCGATGTACCGTTGCTCCTGCAGCAGCGTTTCCTCCGTCTTGCCGTTGAAGGCGGGGGTGTAGGTGGCGTGCGATTCGGCGTGCGTCAAGGTTGCGCTGTCGTAGGTGTAGGTGCCCTTCGACACGATGACCCGGCCGCCCAGGGTGCAGCTCGAGGCGGCGGTGAATTTGCCGCTCCCGAGGTCGTCGAACGAGGTGCTGCACTCCTTGGCGTTCTTCACCTGCGCGTCCATGGCCGAGTCGAACGCATGATTGCGGCACAGCCGGTAGCTGAAATTCGTGACCCGGGCACCGGGATTCTCGACACTACGCCCACGCACCTCCCACAGGCCTTCCTGCAGCGGAGGAGGGTCCGCCGCATGCGCGACGGACAGGAGGAGTACCCCCGTGACGAGGGTCGAGGCCTTGCTCATGGGCTCGAAATGATAGCCGCGGCCAGGAGCCCCGGGGAAGGGAATAAAATACCGCCGGCGCGAGTCCCTCTCAACCAGGGTCACTGATGAGCCAAAGCTGAGCACCGTGACGGTCGAACCGAGTTTCACAGCGGCCCGGCGCGTCCGCTTCGACGCCCAGGTGCTGCCGCATCTCGATGCGGCGTATCGCTTCGCGCGCTGGCTCGCCCGTTCTGCGGCCGATGCGGACGATCTCGTGCAGGAGGCGATGCTGCGGGCGTTCCGCGGCTTCGACGGATTGCGCGGCGGCGACGTCAAGGCCTGGCTCTTCGCCATCATGCGCAACTGTCACTTGACGGGGATTGCGCAGCGCGACCGTCGCGGCTTCGTGCCGCTGCCCGAGGAGGGGGACCCGCAGCATGGCGCGCTGGTCTGCCCAGCACCGGGGCCGGAGTCCGCCTCGATGCGCCGCGACGAGGAGCGGAGCCTCGCGCGTCTGCTCGAGGACCTGCCGCCGGAGCACCGGGAGGTCTTGATTCTGCGCGAAATCGAAGAGCTCGATTATCGAGAAATCGCCGCAGTCACCCAGGTGCCCCTCGGCACCGTCATGTCGCGGCTCGCGCGCGCCCGCGCGGCCTTGAAGGTCCGCTGGTCGATGAGGAGCGAGGAGGAACGCGATGCCATGCGCTGAGACCGAAAGCCGCTTGCACGCTTATTTCGACGGCGAGCTCGATGCCCTCGCCGCCGCCGCCTTCGAAGGGCACCTCGAGAGCTGCGCCGAGTGCCGCGCGGCGCTCGAGGCTCTTGAGGCCATGCGCTCGGCGCTGCGCGCCGAGCTGCCCTACGAGCGTGCGCCGGCCGCGCTCGCCGCGCGCATTACCGCGGCGCTCGATCGCGAAGCCTCGGCGACCGCGCCTCGGCAGCAAAGTGCCGAGGACGAATTGGCGGGCGACCCGCTCGCCGCGCTCGCGACCCTCGCCGCGCGTGGGCGCGCCGCAAGGCACGGGCGGCGGCCGGCAGGCGGGCGGTCCACGCCATCCTTCGGACGTGGTCTGCTCACGGGCGCGGGAGGCGGGTTGCTCGCGGCGGCCCTGGCCTTTTTCCTCATTTCTCCGCACGTCATCTCCCCGCGCGGCGCACTCCTCGACGATCTCGTCAATGCGCACGTCCGCTCGCTCCTGCCCGCACATCTCGTCGATGTGGAATCGACGGATCGGCACACCGTGAAGCCCTGGTTTGCGGGGCACGTCGACGTCTCGCCGGCAGTGTACGACTTCACGGCGCAGGGCTATCGCCTGCTCGGCGGACGCGCCGACTACTTCGAGCACCAGCGCGCCGCGGCGCTCGTGTATCAGCACGGCCCGCACGTGATCAACGTCTTCAGCTGGGCGGGCGAGGGGGCGCTGCCGGCGGACACGACGCGTAACGGCTATCACCTCGCCTTCTGGGAAGAGGGCAATCTGCGCTACTGCGCCGTGTCGGACACCGGCTGGCCCGAGCTCTTGAAGCTCGTGAGCCTCATCCGCGCCGCCGAGGGCCAGGAGAGTCACGGCTGACCCTGGAATAAATTCGACCCATGCGAAGTCTACCGTCCGAACCTCAAGAACCAAGGAGACGGACATGACGGATGACTCGCTCGATTTCCCCTCGCGCCGCAGGGCGCTCGGCTGTCTCGCCTACGGCGGGGCGGGCACGCTATTCGTGCTCGCGGGCGGCGTATTCACCCCGCTCGATCTCGCCGCGGCGGCCGCGGACGCCGATCGCACCGCCCGGCTCGGCCGTCCCTTGTTCGTGCAGCTGAGCGACACGCACATCGGCTTCAACAAGGAAGCGAATCCGGATGTCGACGCGACGCTCACGCGCGCCATCGATCTCGTGAACGCGATGCCGGAGGCTCCGGCGCTCCTCATTCACACGGGCGACATCACTCATTTGTCCCGGCCGGCGGAATTCGACCACGCCCAGCAGCTCTTCTCGCGGATCAATGCGGGCGAGATGCACACCGTGCCCGGCGAGCACGACACCAGCGATGCAACGGTGAGCGAGTACTACAGTCATTTCGGCAAGTCCTCGAACAACAAAGGCTACTACAGCTTCGACCATGCCGGCGTTCACTTCATCGCGCTCGTGAACGTGCTGCAGTTCAAACCCGGCGGCCTCGGTACCTTGGGCAGCGATCAACTCGAGTGGGTCGAGGACGACCTCAAGGGCCGTTCGGCCAGCACCCCGATCGTGGTGTTCGCGCACATGCCGCTCTGGTCCGTCTACGAGCCGTGGGGTTGGGGCACGGGCGATGCGCCGCAGCTCATGGCGTATCTGCGCCGCTTCGGCTCCGTGACCGTGCTGAACGGTCACATTCATCAGATCGTGCAGAAGGTCGAGGGTCACGTGACCTTTCACACCGCGCGCTCGACCGCCTATCCGCAGCCCGCGGCGGGTGTGGGCGAGGGACCCGGCCCGCTCAAAGTGCCCGCCGATCAACTGGCCGGCGCGCTCGGCATCAGCACCGTGTCGCTCGTGAAGCATCCGCGCACCCTCGCGCTCGCGGACAGGACGCTCGCATGAACCTCAAGATGTTCCTTGCCGCCGGGATACTGGCGGCCTCGCTTTGCGCGGCGAGCAATGGGGCGGGGGCGGCTGAGGCGACCATCCAAGTGTCCGCCAAGAACTTCATGTTCACTCCCGGGAGCGTCACGGTGAAGGCCGGCACGACCGTCACCTGGGTGAACCTCGACGAGGAGCCTCACACCGTGTTGAGCGATGCGGGCCTGTTCCGTTCTTCCGCTCTCGACACGCAGGAGCGGTTCTCGTTCAAGTTCGACAAGGCGGGGACTTATCGCTACCTCTGCACCATTCATCCGCGGATGCTGGGAACGGTGGTGGTCGAATAGCTCAGCGCGCCAGCCCGCGACGCTAGCGCTTTTCGCCCGGCGGCAGCTCGCTCGCCTCGAACACGACCTCGGACGGCTGTTGCGAGCGGAGCGTCGCGGCGAGGTGCTCGCAGTCGGCCATGACGCGCAGCACGTTGCCGCCGGCCACCTTCGCGACATCGCTGTCGCTAAAGCCGCGGCGCATGAGCTCGACCAGAAGATCCGGGTATTTGTCGACCCCCTCGAGGCCGCGCGGTGTGTCGGGAATTCCGTCGAAATCCGATCCGAGCCCGACGTGGTCGATGCCGGCCACTTGCCGGATGTGCTCGATGTGATCGGCCACCTGGGCGAGCGTCGCTGCGGGCTTCGGATGCTCGCGCTCCCAGGCGGCGAGTGCGGCCTTGGCGCGGTCGGGCTGGCCGATATAGAGTCCGCCGTAGGGCGGGCTCTCGTAGCGCGCGAGCTCCGCCGAACGGTCCGCCTCCCAGCGGTTGACCGCGTCGGACACGTAGGCCGTCGCGAAATTCACCATGACCACACCGCCGTTCGTCGCCACGAGCTTGAGCACATCGTCCGGCACGTCGCGCGGATGGTCGACGAGCGCGCGTGCGGAGGAGTGCGAGAAAATCACCGGCGCGGTGCTGACGCGGAGCGCGGCGCGCATGGTATCGGGCGAAACGTGGCTCAGGTCGACCAGCATGCCGAGGCGGTTCATTTCTCGGACCACGTCCTCGCCGAACGGCGTGAGTCCGTGGTGGCGCGGCGCGTCGGTGGCCGAGTCGGCCCAGCCGGTGGTGAGCACGTGGGTGAGCGTCATGTAACGGGCGCCGAGATCGTACATCTGCCGCAGTACCGCGAGCGAGTTGTCGATCTGATGTCCGCCTTCGATGCCGATGAGCGAGGCGATCTTGCCGGCGCGGTGGATCCTGCGCACGTCTGCCGCGGTGTAGGCGATCTCGAGGTCCGCCGGATAGCGGGCGACCATGCGCTTGACCAGATCGATCTGCTCGAGCGTCATCTGCACGGCCTCGGCGCCCTTCACGTCGACGGGCACCCACACCGACCAGAATTGTCCGCCGACATGCCCGGCGCGCAGGCGCACGATGTCGGTCATGAGCGGCGCCATGTCGGGCGGCGCCGGCAGCTTCGAGGTGTCGGTTTTCAGATCGATGGAAGCGAGCCGGCTTTTGTAGCGGTCGCGGATCTCCCACGCAAGATCGTTGTGGCCGTCGATGAGCGGCGTTTGCTCGAGCACCTTGAGCACCCGCGCACGGTAATCCGGGCCGGCGGCCCCCGCCGCCGAGGCGCGCGCCGCGACGGCAAACGCGATCAGGGCGGCAGCGAGCAAAAGCGCCGCCGGTCGGCGAGCGCGGAGCGCATTCTTCATGTTCGATTCCCCAAAAGACTCCCTCGCACGGTGCATCCGCCGCCGCGCGTTGTCATCAATTTGCCATACCCGGCCGATGTGTGGCGGTTTTATTTCTTCCACTTGCGGATAAGCCTTAAGCTGTGGTCAAGTCGGGTCGTAGGTTTTGCGAATTGACACCCACTTGCGCATCGCGTGCGCGGTGGGTGCACACATTTCAATAATCGAGGGATGATCCGCGCTCAAACCGTCCGGCTGCGCGGCCGGCGTAGTCCCGTGCCGGCACTGGAAGCCCGCGGGCTCACGCGTAACTTCAAATCTTATAAAGGGGATGTTCGTGAATAAGCATTCAGGGTTTCGAATCATCGTGGGTGGCCTCGTGTCCGCCGCATTCGCCTGTGCGGCGATGGCGGCAGAGACCTCGACGGTCGCCGGCAACGTGGCCACTTGGGTGAAGAGCGCGAAGCTGCTGAGCTCCGCCTCGGCCAACACTTCCGTGACCATCGCCGTGCATATGAGCGTCAAGAACTTGGCGGGCCTCAAGTCGCTGGTCGCCGAGGTCTCCAATCCGAAGAGCAAGGAATACGGCCGCTTCATCACGCCGCAACAGTTCGGCCAGCGCTTCGAGCCGGCCGGGGCCGATGTCACGGCGGTCAAGGCGCTGCTCGAGCACTCCGGCATGACCAACCTGACCCAGGGGCCGCACGGCATGTACGTGACCGCCACCGCGACGGTCTCACAGCTGCGGACGGCGTTCAAGGTGACGCAGAACCTCTACTCCTATAAGGGCAAGACCTTACGGGCGAACAACAACGCGCCGACCATTCCCGCCTCGCTCGCGGGCAAGATCCTCTTCATCGAGGGCCTGGACGATTCGGCGACGCTGCGCCAGCCATTTCACCAATCGGAGAGCATGGGTCCGCTGTACGCTCCGGCATCGACCGAGAAATCGAGCGCCCCGAAGACGACCCCGCCGCCTGTGGCGGCCTCGAACCCGCCTGCCTACTGCAACACCAACTACGGCAGTTCGGAAAAGATCGCCACCTTGACGACGGCCGCGGATGTGTACGGCGCCGCGATCCCCTGGTTGAATTGCGGCTACACCCCGCAGCAGATCCAGGCGGCTTATGGTTTGAACAAGGTCAAGTACACCGGCGCCGGCGTCACCGTCGCGATCGTCGATGCCTACGCCTCGCCGACTCTGGAGTCGGACGGCAACCGCTACTCGGCGAACCACGACTTACCCAAACTCACGAGCGCCAATTTCTCGCAGATCATCCCGGCCGGCATTTACGATGTCTCGCCCGACGAGACGTGCGGTCCCTACGGCTGGTGGACGGAGCAGTCGCTCGACGTCGACTCCGTGCACGGCGCCGCGCCAGGCGCGAAAATCCTGTTCGTGGGATCGCGCGATTGCGCCACCTCGCTCACCGTGGCCCTCATGAACGTGCTTTACAACGGTCTCGCCGACGTGGTCACGAACAGCTGGGGCGTCGGCGGCGAGTACATTGCGCCGGGAGAGCAGCAAGCATTCGATCAGGCCGCCATGGCCGGTGCCGCGGAGGGCGTGACCACGCTGTTCTCCTCCGGCGATGACGGCGATCTGTCCGCGCCGAACGGCGTGGCGTCGGGCTCCTGGCCCGCAACGAGCGCCTGGGTCACCGGCGTCGGCGGTACGACGCTCGAGATCGAGGACAACAACGGCAACAAATCCGAGTACGGCTGGGGTAACTATCGGGCGTTCTTGACCGATGTCACGGTGAAGAGCAAGACATTGATCGAGGACTCCGGGGTCGCGACCGTCTCGAACTTCGGCTACACGTACGATGATTACTCTTTCTATGCGGGCTCCGGCGGCGGCATCAGCTTGCTCGAGTCGCAGCCCTCGTATCAGGCGGCCATCGTTTCCTATGCCCTGGCGACGACCCTCAACCTCGCGAGCACCTACACCGAGCCCTTGCCGAATCCGATGCGCGTGAGCCCCGATGTGGCCCTGGTCGCGGATCCCTACACGGGGTATCTGTATGGTGAGACCTTCACCATCGCCGGCAACGCCATCGCCGATCACGGCTGCAAGCCGATCTCCGAGACCGAGGAGTATTGCGAGAACGCGGAGGGCGGCACGAGTCTCGCCTCGCCGCTGATGGCGGGGGTGATTGCCGTCGTCAACCAGAAGCGCCTGGCGGCGGGCGAGCCCGAGGTCGGCTTCGCGAACCCATGGCTCTATAGCGTGGGCAGCGAAGGGAACGGCGTGTCGCTGCATTCGGCCATCAATCAGATCATCGCCCCGACGGAGCCCGTGGCGCTGCTGCGCGGCTACGCGGCGAATTTGAACGAGGCGCGCGTGGTGACGGTGAACTCCGTGCCGTTCAACATTCAGACCGTGCCGTACGGCATATTCACCTGCGGCATCCCGATCTGCCTGGGCGTCGACGACGTGTTCAACTACACCTCCGAATCGACCGCCGGCGGAACCGGGAAGGGATACAACGACGTGACCGGTCTCGGCGTGCCCTGGGTGCCCAAGCTCATCAACGAGGAATAACAAAGAACGATCTGGCAAGTAGAGTGCCGGTCGAGGCGCCCCGCATTCCGCGTGTGGGGCGCCTTTTTAGCTCGTGAGCCTCCAAAAGGCCTGCCCGGCGGCCTGAAACGGCCGCGCGGGCAACCCAAACCTCGCGCGAAACCCGCCGCTCGGCTAGAATCCGCCGCCGGCAGCGCCCCTCCCGAGCGGCGCCCGCCGTCCCCTTCATCATCTCCAACGGAAGTCGATGCTTTCTACGTCCAACGTCGCCGTGCAATTCGGCGCGAAGCCGCTGTTCGAGCAGGTCACGGTCAAGTTCTACGACGGCAACCGCTACGGCCTCATCGGCGCGAACGGCTCGGGCAAGTCCACGCTCATGAAAGTGCTGGGCGGCGACCTCGAGCCGAGCGCGGGCGAGGTGATGCTGCAGACGGGCATGCGTCTCGGCAAGCTCAATCAGAACCAGTTCGGCTACGAGGACGAGCGCGTGCTCGATGTGGTCATGCAGGGACACGCGGAGCTGTGGCGCGCGATGACCGAGCGCGATCGCATCTATGCCAATCCCGAGTCCTCCGACGCCGACTACATGCGGGCGGCCGAGCTCGAGGCGGTGTTCGCCGAGTACGGCGGCTATGACGCCGAGGCTCGCGCGGGCGCCATTCTCACCGATGCCGGCATCCCCGAGTCGCGCCACAACGGTCCCATGCGCGAGGTACCGCCGGGGTTGAAGCTGCGCGTGCTGCTCGCCCAGGCCCTGTTCTCGAGGCCCGACGTGCTGCTCCTCGATGAGCCTACGAACAACCTCGACATTCACTCGATCCACTGGCTCGAGCGGGCGCTCAACGAGTACGACGCCACCATGGTGATCATCAGCCACGACCGGCACTTCTTGAACCAGGTGTGCACGCACATCGCCGACTTGGATTATCAGCAGCTCAAGATCTATCCGGGCAACTACGACGATTTCATGCTGGCGGTGGTGCAGGCGCGCGCGCGCGTGGAGGCGTCGAACGCCAAGGCGCGCGACAAGATCTCGGACCTGCAGGAATTCGTGCGGCGCTTCTCGGCGAATGCCTCAAAGGCGCGCCAGGCGACCTCGCGCAAGAAGCAGCTGGAGAAGATCAAGCTCGAGGAAGTACGCCCCTCGTCGCGCCAGAATCCGTATATCCGCTTCGAGCAGGCGAGAAAACTCTATCGCTCGGCCTTCACCGTGGAGGGGCTCTCCTTCCGCTATCCCGGCATGGACCACAACGTCCTCGACAAGGTGAATTTTCAGGTGGAGGCGGGCGAGCGCATCGCCATCATCGGTCCGAACGGTGCCGGCAAGACCACGCTCATGCGCTGCCTCGCGGGCGAGCTCATGCCCACTGCCGGCCGCATCGTGTGGGTGGAGAATGCGCAGCCCGGCTACATGCCCCAGGATCCGCAGGCCGAGTTCCTGCCGCCCTGCGATCTCTTCACCTGGATGTCGCAGTACACCGGCAAGGCGGACGACGACCAGATCGTGCGCGCGACCTTGGGGCGCTTGCTCTTCTCCGGCGAGGAGACCAAGAAATCGGTGAGCGTTCTGTCCGGCGGCGAGAAGGGCCGCATGATCTACGGCAAGCTCATTCTCACGCGGCCGAACGTGCTGCTCATGGACGAGCCGACCAACCACATGGACATGGAGACCATCGAATCCCTGCAGATCGGCCTCGAGCACTATGCGGGCACGCTGGTGTTCGTCTCCCACGACCGCGAGTTCGTGGGCGGCCTCGCGACGCGCATCCTCGAGCTCAAGCCGGGCGGCAAGCTGGTCGATTTCAAGGGCACTTACGACGAGTACCTGAAGGCGCAGGGCCTCGAAGGCTAGGCCCGCATCCAAGCGCTTCGCGGTCTCGAATCTCTCACCGCACCACCCGTGAGGAGTATCGATGACCGATCGACCCACCGAGCGCGCCACGCTCGCCAGGTGCGATATGCGTCGCCCGCGTGCTGCACGACTCACGGCGCTGTGCGCGCTCGCGCTCGCGGGGCTCGCGGGGCTCGCGGGGCCCGTGGGGCTCTGTGCGGCCGAGCGCTACGAGGTATCGCCTACGCGCGCGGCAGCGATCTCATCGCCTACCGCGAGACCCACTGGCTGTTCGAGCGCGACGGCGTCCGCGAGCGGCTGGTGCTCTATCGCTGCGCCGATCGCACGCCCTTCGGACGCAAGTGGGTGCGCGAAGTACCCTCGGCAGTCGCGCCGGACTTTGATTTCGAGGATGCGCGCGATGGCTACCGGGAGGGCGTGCAGAGCGATCACGGGGCGCGCGTCGTGTTCCTGCGCGAGAACGCTCGCGCCGCGCTCGAGACCCACCCGCTCCTCGACCGCGCGGACGCCGTGCTCGATGCGGGGTTCGACGCGTTCGTGCGCCTGCATTGGCAGGACCTCGCTGCGGGCCGCGCGCCGCGTCTCGAGTTTCTGATTCCGAGCCGCTTCGAATACCTGGAATTCGCGCTCTCCGGCGTTCACGACGCGGTCGTCGACGGCGCCCCGGCGCGGCAATTCAAGTTACGGCTCGCGACCTGGTACGGCTTCGCCGTGCCGGGCATCGACCTCACCTACGACCAGACCGGCCGGCTCGTGGAATTCGATGGCGTCGGGAACGTGCGCGATGCCGCCGGCAAGAACCAGAACGTGCGCATCGTGTTCCCCGCCGACGCGATGCGAAGCGACGTGCCGCAGAGCGAGATTGCCCGCGCGGCCGCCGAGCCGCTCGCCTCCGGATGTAAGCCCTGACCGACTCCCGATGTAAGGCCCTGACCGACTCCCGAAGTAAGCCCCGCGGCCGTGCGGCGCGGTGCACCGGGCTGAGATTGACCCCCGCCCGCATCCGGGTGAGAGCCGGCCTCGAATAGCCTTCAGAAGGGTCAATTCGAGGAAGGGCATGGCATTAAGTTTTGAAGATCTGCCGGGGAATCGCGCGCATTGCCCGTCCGAGGAGCGGATGTTGCGAGCGGTGCGCCTTCTCTCCGCCTGCATTCCTACGCAAGATCGATCGCTGCGGCCGCGATCGAGCCGCGCGACGGGGAGCGGCACATGAGCAAAGTTCAGCGGATCGCCGTCATCGGCTCAGGCATAGCGGGATTGGCGAGCGCGTGGCTGCTGGCGCGCCGCCACGCGGTGACACTCTACGAGGCGAACGACTATCTCGGCGGCCACACTCACACCCACGAGGTGGTCGTCGGTGACCGGGCTCATCGCGTCGACACGGGCTTCATCGTCTTCAATCCCGTGCACTACCCGCTTCTCACACGGCTCTTCGAGGAGCTCGGCGTGCGTTCGCAGCCGACCCGCATGAGCCTGTCGGTGCGAAGCGAGGCGAGCGGCCTCGAGTACAACGCCACCTCGCTCGCGACGCTGTTCTGTCAGCGGCGGAACCTCTTGTCGCCGCGATTTTTCGGCCTGATCCGCGACATCCTGCGGTTCAACCGCGAGGCGCGGGCATTGCTGTCGCTCGCAGATCCGGGACCCACCCTCGGCGATTACCTCGCGGAGCACCGCTACGGCGCGGCGTTTTGCGACGAGCATCTGGTGCCTATGACTTCGGCGCTGTGGTCCGCGCCGCCGCGCGACGTGCTCGAGTTTCCCGCGAAGTATCTGGTGCAGTTCCTCGTGAATCACGAGATGCTGCAAGTGAGCGGCCGCGCGCCCTGGCGGGTGGTGCAGGGGGGCTCCGCGACGTACATCGAGGCGCTCGCCGCCCGCTGGAACGTGGCGGTGCGCCTTGGCTGTCCGGTGATGCGTATCGAGCGCACGGGCGGCCACGTCGCAGTAGAGAGCGTCGCGGGCAGCGAGCGGTTCGACCAGGTGGTGCTCGCCTGCCACAGCGATCAGGCGCTCGAGCTGCTCGCCGCGCCGACCCGCGCCGAGCGCGACATCCTGGGCGCGATCGGCTACCAGCCGAATCGCGTCATCCTGCACACCGACACCTCGGTCATGCCGCAGCGGCCGCGCGCCTGGGCCGCATGGAACGCGCTCATTCCGCAGGAGCCGGGGAAGGCGTGCACCGTGAGCTATTGGATGAATCTCTTGCAAGGCATCGAGAGCACCGAGCCGTTGATCGTCACCTTGAACCCGACACGGCCCATCGATCCGGCCAAAGTGCTGCGCTCGCTCCGCTACGCGCATCCGATATACACGCACGCGAGCGTCGCAGCCCGCGCGCGCAAGTCCGAGATCCAGGGGGCGCGCCGCACCTGGTTCGCGGGCGCCTACTGGGGCTGGGGATTTCACGAGGACGGCATGCGCAGCGCCGCCGAGGTCGCCTCGGCCCTCGAGGCGTCGTGGCTCGCGCCCGCGGCGCGGCTGGCCGCGTGTCCCGAATCGCGCGAGCTCGCGGCATGACTCGCAGCGCACTCGCGACGGGCCTTGCGAGCGAGACGGGCCTTGCGAGTGCACCGGATCTCGCGAGCGCCGTTTACGAGGGTGTGGTCCGGCACCGGCGGCACACGCCGCAGCCGCACGCGTTCCGTTATCGCATGGCGCAGCTCTATCTCGATCTCGAAGAGATCGAGCGGGTGTTCGAGGGACGCTGGCTCTGGTCCGTGGGCCGGCGCAACGTCGCGGAGTTCCGGCGCAGCGATTACTTGGGATCCGCGCACCGGCCGCTCATCGAGGTGGTGCGCGATTGCGCCGAGCACGCCTCGGGGCATCGGCCACAAGGGCCCGTGCGTCTGTTGACCCACGTGCGCTACGCCGGCTACGTCTTCAATCCGGTGAGTTTCTACTATTGCTTCGGCGCGGGCGGCACGCGCCTCGAGTGCCTCGTCGCGGAGATCACCAACACGCCTTGGGGCGAGCGGCATGTCTATGCCCTGCCGGTGGAGCAGGCCGAGCGGCAGGCGGGCGTCTGGCGGTGGTCGTTCGACAAAGCCTTTCACATCTCGCCCTTCGTGGCCATGAATCGGCGTTACGGCTGGAGCGCGAGCGAGCCTGGCCGGCACTTGCGCGTGCACATCGACGTGCTCGATCGCGGACGGAGCGAGTTCGACGCAACGCTCGTGCTCGAGCGCCGGCCCCTCGATGCCGCCTCCTTGCGCCGCGTGCTGTGGCGCTACCCGCTCATGACCGCCCAGGTGGTCGCCGGCATTCATTGGCAGGCCTTGAAACTGTGGGCCAAGCGCAATCCCGTCTACACGCATGCCTCGCAAACGGTGAAACTTCGATGATCGATGACCAGAAGGCGCTTCCCGCGCGGTATCTATCGCCGGCGCCGGCCGAGCCCGGTGCCATGGACCGCGCGCTACGTGCGCGGCTGATCGAGCGCCTGCGACCGCTCCGGCACGGCCAGCTCCTGATCGAGGACGCGTGCGGGCGAGTGACCCTCGGATGTGCGGGGAATCATGCAATCGCCGTGCACGTGCGCGTGGAGGACCCGGCGCTCTACCGCGCGCTCGCGGTGCGCGGTGCGGTCGGGGCGGGCGAGTCTTACATCCGCGGGCAATGGCGCTGCGACGATCTCGTCGGCCTGATGCGGCTCCTGGTGCGCAACCGCGACTTGCTCGACGGCCTGGAGGGCGGCTTTGCCCGAGTGGGCGGTTGGCTGCTACGTGCCTGGTCGGCGCTGCGGCCGAACAGCCGCCGCGGCAGCCGCGAGCACATCGCCGCGCATTACGATCTCGGCAACGAGTTCTTCGCGCTCTTTCTGTCGCCCGATCTCATGTATTCATCGGCGCTCTGGGTGGGGGAGGACGACACGCTCGAGGCGGCCTCGACGCGCAAGCTCGACGCCATCTGCGCATCGCTCGAGCTTTGTGCGGGCGATGCGGTCGTTGAGATCGGCACGGGCTGGGGAGGCTTTGCGCTGCACGCCGCGCGCCACTACGGCTGCCGCGTGACCACGACCACGATCTCGCGGGAGCAACATGCGCTGGTCTGCGAGCGGGTGGCGGCCGCGGGCCTCGCCGACCGCGTCACCGTGCTGCTCCAGGACTATCGCGACCTGGAAGGCCATTACGACAAGCTCGTGTCCATCGAGATGATCGAGGCGGTCGGCGCACGCTATCTCGAGACGTACTTCGCGAAGGTCGGCGCGCTCTTGAAACCGGGCGGCCTCGCGCTTCTGCAGGCCATCACCATCGAAGATCACCGCTACGCTCGAGCGTTGCGCGAAGTGGATTACATCAAGCGCCACGTGTTCCCGGGCGCGTTCATTCCGTCGGTCAGCGCCATGCTCGAGGCCAAGCGCCGGGTCACGGACTTGAACCTCGTGCACTTCGAGGATTTCGGGCTCTCCTACGCGCGCACGCTCGAGGTGTGGCGCAGGCGCTTTCTCGCGCAGCGCAGCGACGTGCGCCGGCTCGGCTTCGACGATGATTTCATCAGACTCTGGGAGTTCTATCTCGCCTATTGCGAAGGCGGCTTTCGTGAGCGCTCCATCGGTGTCGGGCACCTGAAGTTCGCCAAGGCGGGCCTTCCCGACAAGGCGCACCTTCCCGACAAGGCGCGGGTGCTCCCCAGGTGAACGCCGTGGTCAATTTCGTGGCCTATCAGGCGGTGTGGTTCGCCGTGGTGATGAGCGCGGCGTACCGCCGGGCGGAGCTCGGCATGGCGGCGGCCGTGCTTTTCGTCGCCGTGCAGCTCGTGCTCTCGCGGCGCCGCGCGCTCGATGTGCGCCTCATGGCGGCGGCGGTCCTCCTCGGCCTCACCGTGGACGGCACGCTCGGCTTCTTCGGGTGGCTCCGCTATGCCTCCCCCGTGCCCGCGCTGCCCCCGCACGGCGCGCCCCTTTGGATCCTGTGCCTCTGGGCCTCGTTCGCGCTCACCCTGACACGCTCGCTCGCCTGGCTCATGCGTCGCCCGTGGCTCGGCGCCTTGTTCGGTGCGCTGGGCGGACCGCTCGCCTATGCAAGCGCCGCGCGCGGCTTCGCCGCCGTCGATTTCGTGCCGCCCACGGCGCGCGCTGTCGCAGGACTCGCGCTCGGCTGGGGTGCGGCCATGCCGGTGCTCGCCTATGTCGCGCGCCGCGGTGCTCCCGACCGCGTTGCGCCGTTCATCGAGGCGCGGCCGTGAGCCCCGCGATCTCGGTCGCGATCCTGTGGGCCGGGGCCGCGCTCGCCATGACCGCGGGCTGGGCCTGGCAGGTGCGGCACGAGAATGCCGGCATCGTCGATGTCATCTGGACGGGGGGCATCGGCGCCGCGGCCGTGTGGTATGCCGCGGTGCTCGACGGCGCGGTGCTGCCGCGCGCGCTTCTAGCGATCCTCGGAGCGCTCTGGAGTCTGCGGCTCGCCGCGCATCTCGCGCCGCGCGTGCTGCGCGGCCCCGAGGACGGGCGCTATCGCCAGCTGCGTCTGCACTGGCAGGGGCGTCAGGGAAAGATATTCGGGATGTTCCAGTTCCAGGCGCTCCTCATCGTGCTCTTCTCGCTGCCCTTCCTCGCGGTGGCGCGCAATCCGCGGGCGGATCTCACACCGTGGATGGTCGCCGGCATCGCGGTGTGGGTCGGGAGTGTCTGCGGCGAGGCCCTCGCGGACCGGGAGCTCGCCCGCTTTCGCGCCGATCCGGCGAACCGCGGCCGCACCTGCCGCGCGGGCCTGTGGCGTTACTCGCGCCATCCGAATTATTTCTTCGAATGGCTCCACTGGTTCGCCTACGTGAGCCTCGCGGTGGGGAGCCCGCTTTTCTGGCTGAGCTTCTCGGGCCCTGTAGTCATGTACGCGTTCCTGCGCTGGATCAGCGGTATTCCGTTCACCGAGGCGCAGGCGCTGCGCACTCGCGGCGAGGACTATCGCCGTTATCAGGCCGAGACCTCGCAGCTCATTCCCTGGTTTCCGAAGGAGCGTCCTCATTGAGCACCGTAACTCTCCGTCCGAGGTCTTTCTCGGCTGCCCCGACCCCGGCGCCCGCAAGCCGCGGCCTCCTAGGCTGGGCTGAGCGGAGCCTCTTGCCCGATGCGCTGATCCGCCACGGTATCCGGCGCCTCTGCGCGGCGCGCCTGCGCGAGGAGCGCGCCGGCGGCCTCGAGCGCCAGGCCGCGCGCTTCGAGGAGCGCATCGAGCTCTTGCGCCGGAGCCCCGTCGCCATCCACACCGATGCGGCGAACGCGCAGCACTACGAGCTGCCGCCGGCGTTCTTCGAATTCTGCCTCGGACGGCGTCTCAAGTACTCCTGCGCATACTATCCGCGCGGCGATGAGACTCTCGATGAGGCCGAGGAGGCGATGCTCGAGCTGTACGCGCAGCGCGCGGAGCTCGAGGACGGTCAGCGCATCCTGGAGCTCGGCTGCGGCTGGGGATCCTTGACGCTCTGGATGGCCGAGCGGTTTCCCGACGCGCGTATCGAGGCGGTGTCGAACTCGCGGCCGCAGCGTGAGTTCATCGAGGCGCGCTGCGCGAGCAGCGGGATCCGTAACGTCACGGTGCGGACCGCGGACGTGAACGGCCTCGAGCTCGCCGCCGACGCGTACGACCGCTGCGTGTCGGTCGAGATGTTCGAGCACGTGCGCAACTACCGAGCCTTGCTCCGGCGCATCGCCCGCAGCCTATCGCCGGGCGGCAAACTCTTCGTGCACATCTTCGCGCACCGCACGCTCATGTATCCGTTCGAGACTTCCGGCCGGGACGACTGGATGGGACGGTACTTCTTCACCGGCGGCCTCATGCCCGCGACCGAGACCCTGCTACGCTTTCAGGAGAACGTCGAGGTCGAGGCGCAGTGGCTCCTCGACGGCAGGCACTATCAACGCACGGCCGAGCACTGGCTCGCGAACCACGATGCGCATCGCGACGCCGTCATGACCACGTTGCGCGCGGCGTATGGTGCGGCGGACGCCGCGCTCTGGAATCAGCGCTGGCGCATGTTCTGGATGGCCTGCGCGGAGCTCTTCGGTTACGCGGGCGGCCAGGAATGGGTCGTCGCCCACTACCGTTTCGCGCGGCGCTCGTGAGCGCGGCGCGTGCGGTGCGGCGCGGTGTCCGGATCCTCGTGGCCGCATCGTTCACCGCGCTCGGCGCAGGCTGCATGAGCACGGCCATGCCGACCGTACCCGTCGCGCCGAGCGTCGATCTGCCGCGCTTCATGGGCGCCTGGTACGTGATCGCGAGCATTCCTTCCTATGTCGAGCGTCACGCCTACGCTGCCGTGGAATCCTACGAGCTGCGGCCCGACGGCCGTGTCCAGACGACGTTTCGTTATCGCAACGGCAGCTTCGAGGCGCCGCTCAAGACCATGCGCCCGGTGGGCACCGTCGTGCCGAGAACCGGCAACGCGGTGTGGGGCATGCAGTTCATCTGGCCCATCAAGGCCGAGTACGTGATCTCGTATATCGATCCGGGATACTCGGAGACCATCATCGCGCGCAGCAAGCGCGACTATGCGTGGATCATGGCGCGCACGCCGGAGATCTCGGAGGCGCGCTATGCGGCCGACGTCGAGCGATTGAAGGCCATGGGCTATGACATCGCAAAGCTCCGCAAGGTCCCGCAGCGGGCGCCTTGAGCCCGCAGCCGCCGCTCAACTGCCGGGCGCGCCGATGGGCAGATGCGCGAGCAGCTCGCCCGCGCCGTTCCAGAACACCTGGATGCCGATGCAGAACAGCAGAAACGCGGACAGGCGCACGACGATGCTGGTGCCGGTCGGGCCGACGAGATCCGCGAGGCGTCCGGAGTGGCGGTAGGACCCGTAGACCAGGAGCACGAGCAGAAGTGTCGCGGCGAGCGTCTCGATGAAGAAGGCGATCAGGGACGCGTACGTACCCCCGGGGCGGCTCGCGCCGATGGAGATGGCGACCGAGATGGTCCCCGGCCCCGTGGTCAGGGGCATGGTGAGCGGATAGAAGGCGAGACGGCTCGGCGGGCTGTCGATGGAGCGCGGATAGGCCGGCGCCTCGCTGCGGCGCTGCTCGGTGGCGTCGGGCTCGTTCAGCATGCGCCAGCCCGACATCGAGACCACGATGCCGCCCGCCACGCGCAGCACCGGGATGGAGATGCCGAAGAAGCTCAGCACGTACGCGCCCACGTAGAGCGACGCCGCGACGATGCAGAAAGCATAGATCGCCACCCAGCGCGAAACGGCCGCGCGCGTCTTCGGCTCCATGCCCTGGGTCGCGCCGAAGAAGATGAATGCACCGGACAGCGGATTGACGATGGAGAAGAGCGCGCCGAAGGCGAGCAGGAAGGTGGCCATCGCAATCAGTGAACGCGCGTGGAGGTGCGGGTACGAGGCTCCGCGGGGAGGGCGCCGTGCACGGCGGGGGATTCCAAGATGCGCTCGAGGATCTCCGGGATCTCGAACACGGCGCGATTCTCGATGCGTGCGAGGTTGGCCTTGAACTCGTCCAGTCGCCCGATGATGGAGCGCACGCCCTCGTCGACGAAGCGGAACGATTCGAGCACGATGCCGGCGCCGTTCTCGAGCACCCAGTCCGTGTTGTAGCGCTCCTGCGGCATGGTCCAGGTGTTGCGCACCACCACGACCGGCAGGCCCTGTTGCACGGCCTCGCTGATGCTTCCCGGTCCCGGCTTGCCGATGAAGAAATCGGCAAGCTGCATGTAGTGGCGCATCTGCGAGGTGAATCCGAGCACGACTCGCGGTGCGCGGGCATCCGCGGTCATTGCGAGAAGGCGCTGCGCGAGCGCCGCGTTGTGTCCGCAGATCATGATGAGCTGCACGTCGGTGAGACGCTTGGCGATGCCCTGCATGGCGCGCGAGCCGTGACCGCCGAACATGACGAGGCCCGTGGGGCGGTCCGGATCGAGGTTCAGTTTGCAAAGCTCCGCGCGGCGATCGATCTCGGCTTGCGCGTAGAAGTCCGGGCGGATGATCATCCCGGAGGTCATATGCACGCTGTCCGCGCCGTAGCCCTGCGCTCGCGCCTGCGCGGCTGCCTTGGGAGTGCCGCAAATGAAATGCTGTGCCTGCTTGGGCTCGATCCAGAAGTGCGGCGGATAGTCCGCGAAATCGGTGAGCAGGGTGACATAGGGCACGCGGGGGTTAAGCGAGGCGACCGCGTCGTACATCGGACGGTTGAAGTTCGGGATGAGCGAAACCACCATGTCGGGCCGGGTCTTGCGCCAGTGGCGCCGCAAACGGCTCGCCATCGAGCGACGGCTGATGCGAATGGCCGCCTGCAAGAGTTTTAGTTCCTGCGCGAGGCCCACGCTCCAGCCGCGCGCGAGACGGGTGTTGTAGATGTCCTCCCAGTCCATGCCCGTGGTCTTGCGGAACACGTCCTTGGGATCGAGCACCTTCATGAGATTCACGAGGCGCACCTGCCAGGTGCGTTTCTCGGCGCGGATCACGGTCTCCAAGGCCGTCGCGGCCGCGCGATGCCCTCCGCCCGCATTGAAATAGACCAGATCGATCGTTCTTGTCACGGCCCGCGCGCAGATTGCACTGGTTGAGCTCGAACGCCCCTGACGCAAAGGGTCATGGGCAATGCTGCACATTCTATGTGAACGGGGCATGAAAGCGAGCCCCGCGGCGCCTACCCCAAAGCGACCCGCCCTCGCTGCGTCCTTTTGGAAATGATACAGTCGGCTGGCATGAGCGCGAGCCTCAAGTCCGTACCGAACGAGCGCCAGGCGCGCATCGACCTCGCCGCCTGCTACCGCCTGGCCGATCACTTCGGTTTGAATGAGGGCATCGACAACCATATGACCATGCTCGTGCCAGGGGCTACCGACCGGTTCCTCCTGGCTCCCTTCGGGCTGCATTGGTCGGAGGTCAAGGCGAGCGATTTCATGGTGGTGGATTTGAACGGCCGGATGCTCTCCGGACGGGGACCCATCGAGCCCACGGCGCTCTACATCCACATGCCCGTGCATCGCCTGGCGCCGCAAGGACGCTGCGTCCTGCACACCCACATGCCTTATGCCACCGCGCTCAGCATGCTCGAGAATCCGCGCCTCGAGATGGCGGTGCAGAGCGCGATCGGCTTCTACGAGGACATCGCCTACGACGGTGATTACAACGGCCTCGCGTTCGATGCATCCGAGGGCGAGCGCATGGCGCGCGTCCTCGGCACGAAGTCCGTGCTGATGCTCGCCAATCACGGCGTGCTCATCGTCGGCGCGACCGTGCCGGTGGCTTTCGAGCGGCTGTATTTCCTGGAGCGAGCAGCCCAGGCGCAGCTGCTCGCGCTCTCCTCCGGAAGGAGCTTGAAGCTCGTGCCCGAGAAGGTGGTCCGCGCCACGCACGCGCAGTTCGCTGCGGGCGGCCAGGTGAACGGGCGTGACCGGGCGGATCTGCACTTCGATGCGCTGAAGCGCATGCTCGACCGCCAGCAATCGGATTACGCGAGCTGAGCTCGGACGCCCAACCCGCCGCGGGATCCTCTACCGGCGAGACCGCGGGCCAGTACACGCGGCCCTTCCTCGTGGTGTCGCTCCTCGCGGTCGTGCTCTTGATCAACTACGTCGACCGCGGCGCCCTGCCGACCGCCGTGCCCTTGATCCAGCACGATCTCAAGCTCGACAACGAGCAAGTCGGGAGGCTCCTCTCGGCCTTCTTCTGGGTGTATGCGTTCATCCAGGTCCCCGTAGGCTGGCTCGCCGAACGCTACGGGGCGCAACGCGTGCTCGCGGGCGGGCTCATCGTCTGGTCGGCGGCGACCATGCTGGTCGGCATCACCTCGAGCTTCGCCATGCTCCTCGCGCTGCGCATGCTGCTCGGGCTCGGGGAAAGCGTGGGCTTTCCGACGGTGTCGAAGCTCGTGGCCGCGGTGGTGCCGGTCGGGGCCCTGGGGCGCGCGAACGGCATCATCGGATTCGGCTATCTCATGGCGCCGGGTCTCGGCATCTTCGCGGCGGGGCTTCTGATCGATCACGTCGGCTGGCGCGGCACGTTCGTCACCTTCGGCCTGCTCTCGCTTCTCTGGCTCGTGCCCTGGGCGTTCGTGAGGCTGCCGAAGCTCGCGACCGCGCGTAGCGATGACGCGACGCCGACCTGGGGCATGATCGTCAGGCAAAAAAGCCTCTGGGGCACGAGCCTCGGGCTCTTCTCGAGCAACTACACGTGGTACTTCATGCTCGGCTGGCTGCCGGGATTTCTCGTCAAGGAGCGCGGCTTCTCCATGCACGAGATGGAGCATGTCGGCACGCTCGGCTACCTCGTGAACGGCTTCTCCGCACTCGCCACCGGCTGGGCCGTGGACCGCTACATCAGGAGCCGAGGCTCGGCGAATTTCGCCTATAAGCTGGTGATGGTGGTGGCCCATGCCGGCGCGGTGCCCTGCATGCTGGGGATGGCCTTGGGCTCGCAGAACGTCGCGGTCGTCTCCATGTTCTGCTTTCAGGTGCTGATGGGCGCCTCATCGCCCGGCGTCTACGCCATGTCGCAGATCCTCGCGGGACCGCGCGCCTCGGGCCGCTGGGTGGGAATCCAGAATTCGGTGGGCAACATGTCGGGCGCCATCTCGACGTGGCTCACCGGCTTCATCGTCGACCACACCGGCCATTTCACCTTGGCCTTCATCGTCTGCGCCGTGGTGAGCGCCGCGGGCATCATCGGCTGGATCGGCATGATCCCGAGGCTCGCGCCCATCCCCTGGGAGACCCTGCAGCCGGCTGATCGCACGCCGGTGTGAGGCCGCTCACAGCGAGCGCACGAGGCCTGCGCGAGCCGGGTGACCGCTCGCAAGGTCTTGAATTCACTAGTCGCCGAGACCCTACGTCGTCGCGCGCCGACATTCCTTGCGGCCCCGTCCATCCCTAGGATGTCGGCGTGAGTCGATCCTGGGAAACTGAATGCTCAACAACTTGACAGAATCTGCCGCTGCCTCGAGCAAGACGCTGGACGCGTTTGCGCAGCTCATCTGCGCGCTGGCACCGGAGGTGTGCAGCGTCTCCTTTCACGACTTCGCGGCGGATACGCTGCTCTTGAGCGAAGATTTCCTGCTGCCCGAGGATCATCAGCTGGTCCAGGATTGCCTGGCGCGCGACGACACCGGCATGCATTCGATCCAGTACGGCACACGCGAGGGCACGCGCTATTCGGTGGCGATTCCCGTGCGCGATGCGCGCGGCGAGGTGGTCGGCGCCGCGCGCCTCAGCATCGATTCGCAGATCGCCGACGCGCGAACGCAGGAGCCGCTCGAGCAGCGCCTCGCGCCCGTCATGGTGTGCCTCGCCGCCGAATACGAGCGCCGCCAATCACCGCCGGCAGCGCCCGCCGGCGACGAGCAGCACCTGGTGCAGATCGACAATGCGCTCGACGCCGAGCGCTTCGAGCTTTATCTGCAGCCCATCCGCTCGCTGCGCGAGAACCCGGGCTTGGGCCATTACGAAGTGCTCTTGCGCTTGCGCATGAGCGACGCAGTGCTGCTCGAGCCGCGCACGTTTCTTCAGGCCGCGGCGCATCGCAATCTCATGCCCTCGATCGACCGCTGGGTCGTGCGGACGCTCCTCATGTGGCTCGTGAACAACCGCAGGCTCTGGTCGCGCGTACCGGTGGTGTTCTCGATCAACGTCTCCTCGCAGTCGATGACCGATGCGGGTTTCGTGAGCTACGTCGAGTCCTGCGTGAGTAAGAGTGGTCTGCCTCCGCAGATGCTCTGCTTCGAGATCACCGAACGCTTCGCCTCCTCGAGCAACATCAGCGTGGCGGAGTCGATGAAGCGCCTCGAGGCCTTGGGTTGCGAGGTCGCCCTGGATGACTTCGGCGCGAACGCCCCCTCGTACGGGTACCTCCGCAGCATCCCCGCGCACTATTTCAAGATCGACGGCTCGCTGGTGGGCGCTGCGCCCAACGACCGCGTCGCGCGTGCCGTCATCTCCTCGATCGTGCGCATGGCGGGGGATCTCGGCGTGCAGACCGTGGCCGAGTCGGTCGAGTCCGATTCGGAGCTGCAGGCCATGCGCGCCTTGGGCGTCGACTTCGCGCAGGGCTTTCTGATGGGCAGGCCGCAATCGCTCACGGGATACCGCTTCTCGACGGATATCAACTAGGCACGGCGGGCGGCGGTGCGAAATCGTAAGGTCTGGCCGGCAAACCAGGGCCGTGCCGCCAGTTCCGCCTCGATATCCGAGCCGCTAGAACGTGCCGGGATATGTGCCGCCGTCGAGGAAGACGTTCTGGCGCGTGACATAGCCGGCGCGCGCGCTGCACAGGAACGCACACACGAGGCCCAGCTCATCGGGAGTTCCGAAGCGCCCCGAAGTCTCGCCGGCGCGCCACTCCTCAAGGACATCGTCGGCCGACTGCCCGGCTTTCGCCGCGGCTGCCGCCTGGCGACGCAAGTGATCGGTGGCGAAGGAGCCCGGCAGAATATTGTTGATGGTCACGTTGTGGCGGGCGATATCGCGCGCAACTCCGGCAACGAATCCGGTCAAGCCGCTGCGCGCGCCGTTGGACAGGGGGAGCGAGGAGAAGGGTGCTTTCACCGAGATCGAGGTGATGTTGACGATGCGGCCGAAACTTCGCTCGATCATGCCGTCGACCGTCGCCTTGATCATCTCGATGGGCGCCAGCATGTTGGCGTCGATCGCCTTCAGCCAATCTTCCCGGCCGAAGCGGCGGAAGTCTCCGCCCGGTGGGCCCCCGGCATTATTGACGAGGATATCGGGCTCGGGACAGGCCGCGAGCAGCCGCGCGCGTCCCTCGGGGGTCGAGACGTCGGCGGCGACGGGCGTCACTTTCGCGCCCGTCGCGCTGCGAATCTGCTCCGCAGTCTTTTCGAGCGTGGCAAGCGTGCGGCCGTTGATGACGAGGTTGACGCCCTCTTGTGCGAGTGCCATCGCGCAGCCCTTACCCAAGCCCGCGCTCGACGCGCAAACGATCGCCGTCCTGCCCGCAATCCCTAGCTCCATAGTGCTGCTCCAGTCTCCGCTACCACTCGGGGTTCGGCAGCTCGCTGAACACCTCTTGTAACGCGAACCCCCAGCGGGTGCGAATCATCTTGAAATACGGGTGGTCGAAATCGATGCTGATGTGGGTCGCGAGCCGGAACTCATCGCGCCGCACGATGGCGAGGTCCAAGGGCGGCCCGACGGTGAGATTCGAGCGGATGGTCGAGTCCATGGAGACGAGCGCGCACTTCGCCGCCTGCGCGAGGCTGCTCGAGAACGAGATCACCCGGTCGATGATGGGCTTGCCGTACTTCGACTCGCCGATCTGGAAATACGGCGTCTCGCGGGAGGACTCGATGAAGTTGCCCGCCGAGTAGATGTGAAACAGCCGCGGCTCCTCGCCGCGGATCTGGCCGCCCAGGATGAACGTGCCGTTGAACTCGTGGCCCTGCTCCTTGAGATGGAGCGCATCGCGCGAGTACACCTCGCGCAGCGCATCGCCCACCACGCGCGCCGCGGTGAACATGTTGTCCGCTTGATAGATCTTCGCGGGCTCCGTGGAGTTCTCGAGGTTCTCGTGGAGTAAATTCACCACCGCCTGGCTGATCGCGAGATTGCCCGCCGACATGAGCACGAGCACGCGCTCGTTGGGGCGCTGGAAGGTCGCCATCTTGCGAAAGGTGTTGATTTGATCGACACCGGCGTTGGTCCGGGAATCGGACAGCAAGACAAGCCCGGTATCGACCAGCAGGCCGACACAATAAGTCATGACGAAATTCTACATCACTGCTGCTGTTGCGCCGACTCGGCCACCAGGACGTTGGCTTCCATGCGCTCGCCGCCGCCGCCGTGGCGCATGCCGCGCACCGGCGCCGCGTCGAGGTAATCGCGGCCCACCGCGAGACGGCAGTAATTGCGCAGTGCGGGCCGTTGATGGGTGACGTCGATGCTCTGCCAGCCGACGTCCTGCCCGAGCCAGGCGTCCACCCAGGCGTGGCTTGCGGCTTCGCTGGCATCGCCCGTGTAGAGATAACCGCTCACGTAGCGTGCGGGCATCCCGACGGCGCGCGCCGCGGCGATGAACACGTGGGCCTGATCCTGGCAGACGCCTTCGCCGTTCTTGAAGGCGGTCGCTGCGGGCGATTGCACGTCGCTCGAGCTCGTGGTGTAGCGCACCGCGTGATACACGGCATCGGACAGCGCCAGCGCGCGCTCACGCGGCTCCTTGACGTGCTCGAGGGTCGTGCGTGCAAAGACCTTGATCTCCTCGTTCGGGGTCGTGAGCGTGGTCGGGGAGAGGTAGGCGAGCGGCGAGAGCGGGCCGTCGTCCTGCCGGGTCTCCGTATCCACGGTCTCGACCACACCGCGCACCAAGATCTGGATCTCCCGGTGCGGCTGCTCGATGGTGAGCAGATGGGCGATGTTGCCGTGAGCGTCGATCTGCTCGAGCCTCCGGCCCGGCGCCGTGATGGTCCAGGAAAGCGATCGCTGGCAGCTGTCGCGGCGCGGGGTGAGATGCAGACTCTGCACGCTGTACTTGACGGGGCGCTCGTAGCGATAGCGGGTCACGTGGCGGATGTGCAGCTGCATGCGTCTTTCAAGCCTCCGCCGGGGGCACGAGAAAGTCGGAGGCCACCCGGTCACCCAAGTCCCGCAGGCGGGCGAGAAATTGCTGCAGAAAATAGGGCAATCCGACCTCGATGATGGCTTCCATCCGGGTGAAATGCAGCATAGCGTGGATCTCTCCCGCGCGCCGCTCGGTCTCCCGGGACTGATCGTTCCTGACCGACTGTAGGTTCTGATACACCTCCTTGCAGCAGCGAGTCAACGAGCGCGGCATGTCGTCGCGCAGGATCAGGAGCTGGGCGACCTTGTAGGGCGTGATCACGTCCCGGTACACCCGCCGGTACACCTCGAAGGCGGAGAGGGCGCGCAGCAGAACACTCCACTGGTAAGGATCGGGCACCACGCTCGCATCCGCTCCGGGCCGCAGGTCGTTCTGGTGCGCCGTGAGGATGCGCGCGGTGCTGTCGGCGCGCTCGATAAAGGTGCCGATGCGCGAGAAGTAGAAGGCCTCGTCGCGCAGCATGGTGCCGATGGTGACGCCGCGGGTGAGATGCGAGCGCTCCTTGACCCATTCGACGAAATGGCCGATATCCGTGCGCGGCGTGCTGCGGGCCATGAAGGAACGCGCGTCGAGCCAGGTGGAGTTCAGCGTCTCCCAGAGCTCCGAGGTGAGCGAGCCGCGAACCGCGCGGGCGTTCTCCCGGGCGGCGCGCAGGCAGTTGACGATGCTGCCACTGTAGTCGCGGTCCAAGCTCACGAACTCGAACACGGCCATGGGGACGATGGATTCGTGGCGCTCCCGGTAGGCCTGCTCGACGTGCAGGGCGGTCATGGTCGAGCTCAAGGACTGGACCATGGCATCGCCCGACTGGGGGAGGAGCGACATCCGGTAGTGCGCATCCACTAGGCGCGCGAGGCTCTCCGCGCGCTCGATGTAGCGCGACATCCAATAGAGGTGATCGGCGGTGCGGCTCAGCATGGGTCCTCGAGCACCCAGGTGTCTTTCGTTCCGCCGCCCTGCGAGGAGTTGACCACCAGCGACCCCTCGCGCAGGGCGACGCGCGTGAGGCCCCCGGGCACGATGCGGATGTCCTTGCCGGACAGGACGAAGGGCCGCAGGTCGATGTGCCGCGGCTTCAATCCTTGGCCGGCGAAGGTGGGGCAGGTTGAGAGCGCCAAGGTGGGCTGGGCGATGTAGCGCTCGGGGGAGGCGATGATGAGCTTGCGGAAGTGCTCGATCTCGTCCTTGGTGGCTGCCGGGCCGATCAGCATCCCGTAACCGCCGGCGCCGTGCACTTCCTTGACCACGAGGTCGGGGAGGTGGGCCAGGACGTAGTCGAGGTCCTCCTGCCGGCGCAGCATCCAGGTCTGCACGTTGGGGATCAGGGGCGCCTGGCCGAGATAGAAGCGGATCATCTCCGGCACGTAGGGGTAGATCGACTTATCATCGGCGACCCCGGTGCCGATGGCGTTCGCGATGGTGATGCGGCCCTCGCGGTACGCCGCCAGCAGCCCCGGGACGCCGAGCATGGAATCGGGCCGGAATGCGAGCGGGTCCAAAAAGTCATCGTCGATACGCCGATAGATGACGTCCACCCGCTGCGCTCCCTGGGTGGTACGCATGTAGACCGCCTCGTCGCGCACGAAGAGGTCCTGGCCCTCCACCAGCTCGACGCCCATCTGCTGAGCCAGAAAGGCGTGTTCGAAGTAGGCGCTGTTGGCGGCGCCCGCCGTCAGGAGGACCACGGTCGGGTCGGAGACGCCGGTCGGCGCGACGCTTTGCAGGTTGTCGAGGAGGAAGTCGGGGTAGCGCTCGACCGGGGCGATGCGGTGCTCGGAGAACAGCTCCGGGAAGAGGCGCATCATCATATTGCGGTTCTCGAGCATGTACGAGACGCCCGAGGGGACCCGCAGGTTGTCCTCGAGGACCCGGAACTCGCCCGCGCCGTCGCGCACGATGTCGATGCCCGCAATGTGGGCGTAGATGCCGCCCGGGACGTCGACCCCCTGCATCTCCGGACGGTACTGCGAATTGCACAGCACCTGCTCCGGCGGGACCACACCCGCCTTCAAGATCTGCTGATCGTGGTAAATATCGTGGATGAAGGCGTTGAGCGCCGTCACCCGCTGTTTCAGCCCCGCCTCCAGTTTCGCCCACTCCTCCACCGGCAAGACCCGCGGGACTATGTCAAAGGGGATCAGCCGCTCGGCGCCTTCCTCCTGCCCATAGACCGCGAAAGTGATGCCCACCCTGTGGAACAAGGCGTCCGCCTCCGCCCGCTTTTGCGCCAAACGCTCGGCCGGCTGGGCGGCCAGCCATTCGGCGTACAGGCGGTAATGAGAGCGCGCAGCGCCCTCCGTCGGGTACATCTCGTTATACGGTGCGGTCGCCAAACGATCCCCTTGAAGACGAAGAAGGAAGACCAGGCCGCGAGGCGTGGGGTAGGGCTAATCATGTACTTTGGGGTTTTGGGGTGCAATGCGAAGAGGGGTGCCTGCGGGGGCAGCCGATGAGATGGGTCACCACATGATGTGTCTTCCGTCAATCTCCTAATTCGGCCAGTCCGGATGAAAAGTGCTCGAATTCACCGCTCTCAACGTCACAACCATCGGAACACTGGCGAGTTCATTTGAGAGAGTTTCTGTCGACTTGAGCTCCCCAATTGGTTATGCGCACTTCGATATGATTGCCTCCATTGATGTGGGAGCACGAAGCAGTGACGCAGCCGTCATCTAGTCTTGAGTCTGAATGAGCACGGCTACGCGGCGGCACACCTCAGGTGTAACGACCTATATGCAGTATCAGGGCGAGTCTCGACGAGTATCGCAATGAGCGCCCCTCGAGGCGACGTCCGAGCCCTAGCTCGCAGAGCACTGTTGCAACTATTGGAACCTTTGACTGCTTTCGTGATCGACGCGGGGTTAAGCGCTGGCGACATGTACCTGTTACTGCGCGAGGCAGCCGTGAGAAGTGTTGCTAAGAGACAGCTTGAGATTTCTGGTCGCGTTAATATCTCCGGCATTGCGGCAACGACGGGAATCCCAAGAGCCGAGATCTCCCGGATCCTGAAACAAAAGAACATACAAGACAATCGACCGCCCGACCGCCGCCAGCAATCAACAAACCGCATCCTTGCTGCGTGGCATGACGAGCCAAAGTTTACTAACGTAAACGGACAGCCAGCTACCCTTAAATTATACGGGCGCGGTGCTACGTTTGAATCGTTAGTAATGTCGTATGGTCGAGGAATACCTCCGCGGGCCGTCCTTGACGAACTGCTTAGGTCTCGGGTGGTGGAGGTCTTGCCGGGCCAAAGAGTCCGGGCAAGAGCGTCTCTGTCCGTACACCGTGGGTTGAGTCCTCAGGTAATAAAGGCCTTTGGGGATCGCGCTTCAGATTTGTTGTCGACGATGCTCGCAAACATGAGAGCACCTGAAACGCCACGATTTATAGCGACCGTGGCCGCGCCGGCAGCGACGAAGAAGATGCTGCCTCTGATCAGAAAGGAATTATCGAGCAGAAGCGCGGAGTTCTTGTCCGAGATGCAGGAGACATTGGCAATTGCGCCGCGCAAGCGTGGTTCTAACACGGTAGGCTTGACCCTTTTCTATCATGAAACTAGTCGGGCCAGCATTTCCAAGCGGTCTCTGGGAAACCGTACTAATTTTCGTCGGCGACCTCTACGCAAAGGTCGATGATCTTCTGCTACTCGGTTTTTTCGGATCAATGAGCTTCAATTTAGGTGCCCGGGCTCCATCCACCGCGAGATAGATTCCGATGGAGATCTGTGCCCGTTTCGCTCCCTCCCTTTCGCCGCCCGCTGACTTGGCTTTGCGAGCCATCCAGTTGTCGAACGACTCCAAGAAGGATTGTCCTTGCCTTCTCAACTTAATTTTCAGCGCCGGAATGAGAGACCGGTCAAACGAATCATTCCATGCGATCCGATGAAACAATTGATCCGAATTGGTCGGATCACTCTGTAAGTTATGGCGAAGTGTCGTTATATAGTTATGCAAGGAAGTCAGGGTGTAATGAATCGCGACGTCCCGGTCCATGTAGACGGGCAACGAGCGCATATTCACGCGAACGCGCTTGCTCCTGTCGAGGGTGACAGCGCCTAGCCGCTTCAATTCGATCAAAAGTGCAGCCGGATCTATGCCCGGAGCGGCCAGACTCGCCAATCCAAAAAAGGAAGGGGTACGGCCACGTATCCTTATCGGACTTGGGTTCCCCACGCTATCAAGGTATTCAGGATTCTGATGCCAGGCGGTCAAAACCTCGCCGATAGTCGCCGTGTGCGAGTATAGCCGACCCGAGAGGGAGCTTTTACTCGCGGACTTCACGCGAGACGAAAACTGTGTCGGGTCGATCTGAAGTTGTGCGAATAGTTCCAGCAATACGGCGATCACGTTGTCGGGTGTGACGGCGCGCTTATTATCGGGCCCGCGTATCCGCCCAAGAGCCTTAGTCTTATTGCTGGACTTCTTATTGCTGGACGATGGCCGCATCGCCATCAGCCAGGTTCAATGTATAAATTTTTGGTATAGAGCCTATTAAGAGGATTCGTTTTCGCGCCTTTGACGTATGGTTTGATGAGTCTCTTCGCGCTATAGAAATATATGGGGATTATTGGGTAATCGGAGAGCATCAATCTCTCGGCCTCTTCCAGCTTCACCTTCCGCTCAGCCGCATCGGGCGTCAAAGCGGCAGCATCAAGCAGAGAATCATAATGAGGGTTCATGTAGCCCGGATCATTGTTAGGAGAGTTGCTCCTAAACGCGTCCAGAAAATTCCCCGCATCGTTGTAATCGGCAGTCCACGCGAGTCGAACTACATCCCATCGCGACGTGTCTTTACGCGAATTGAGGAAAACCCGATATTCTTCTGTCGTTAGCTCGGTGTCGATGCCAAGGGTCTCCTTCCACATCGATGCTACTGCTATCGCAACTGCCTTTATTCCTGAACCTTGATTAACGAGGCAACGCAAATGAAGCGGTGTGCTGGGGGAATAACCGGCGGCAGTATACAGAGCGCGTGCCTGCGCAATCCGGTCAGCGTCCGAAGCAGAACTCCATTGCCACGACTGCCTATCGTAATTCCAAGTTCCTGGAGGAATTAATCCGAAAGCGGGAGTTTGGCCAAAGACCAATATAGTCAATTGAAGCCTCCGACGGTCGATTGCCATTGCTAATGCTTGTCGCAGTTTAGCGTTGTCAGAGTAGGCACTTGAGTGCAAGTTGATTGCGTAATATGCGGTTCCCAAGTAGGGCGCTATCAGTAGCTCGGCGGGGCGTTCTTTTCGAAGTGCGGGCAAAGCTGAAGAAGGAATTGTCTGAGTGATGTCCAACTGCCCAGCACGGTACTGACGAAGTTCTGCGTTATCGTCCGTGGTAGGGACATACTCAACATTCTGAATTCGGACCTTATCGGCGTCCCAATATTGGCGGTTTTTTGTCAGCTCCAGGTTCCCAGCTGGTACCCAACTCGCCAATACGTATGGTCCATTAGAAACCCATTGTAGCGGACTATGCGAGCTAGCTGCTTGCTCCGAAAAGATCGGAAAAGTGGCGGTGAGCGTCAAAAGTTGCAAGAAGTAGGGTGCTGGCTGCTGCAGTTGAACTACTAATAGGTCGTCTCGCGGCGCTCGAACTCCGAGCTGATCTGGAGGCAGTTTTCCTGAAATTATCTCCGCTGCATGCGCGATCGGTCTAAAAAAATCTGCGACTTGGGAGGCGTGTTTGGGGTCAACAACTCGCCGCCACGCAGCGACGAAATCTTGCGCGCGAACAGGAGTCCCGTTCGACCACTTCGCTTCATGCCTCAAGTTGAATGTATACTGCGTACCCGTTTGGTCAACACTCCAAGATCTTGCAACGCCCGGCAGTATTTGACCGTCGGCGGATTCCGTTGCAAGACCCTCATACAGGTCGCGGATCACTTCATAAGAGAACGTGTCGCTGGCGACACCCGGATCCAATGAAGATGGTTCGCCGCCCACCCCTCGTCGCAGGGTTGTGGGATCAGCTGGCGCCTCGTGGTTGTTCCCACTTTCTGGATGGCACCCGGCAAAGAGCGTCAACACCATCAGCAGGGCGGGCTTCACCAATTCGATTCCCAGCGCATTAGCGGCGTAAGGGTTCTTCATAAGAAATTCTGAAGGACATCCTATTGCAGACTACGGCTAGGGAGCACCAGCTCTTCTGCCAATAGCGCGTGACTTCATGGTCGCTACCGCTCCCACCATTCGCCAGATTACGTTAAATTACCCGATGCCGAGTCAACCTTTATTGCGTTGCAGCAAGGTGTGAGAACCCTGAATCTGCGCAATTCGTCACATTAATAGTTGTATTATGTTGCGCCGTGTCGCAATCTGTTAAGCACAACTTATTAGCAGCATTTCGGCATTTACTTCGGCCGCTGGTTCGGATAGCGCTCAAGAATGGCGTGACATTCCCAGCCTTCGCGGGCGCGTTGAGGGATGCATATATCAAGGTCGCGAGCTTCGAACTCAAGGCTTCGCGAAGTGATCTGTCGGGCGACGCAGTCGCGCTGATGACGGAAATAGATGCCGCCGAAGTAGTGGAGGTTTTGCAAGCGCCCGATGCAGTGGAGTTGGGCGCCGGGGATCGAGGGGTAAATTCGGTAGCGCGGGTGCTACTCGGTTGGCATACGGATCGAGATTACATTGGCCCGTACGGACTGGTGAGGGATCTCGCCTTTGCACCAGCAGAGACGCCGACGAAGAAAGACGTAAGCGGATTCGTGGATTTGGCCCGACGGTATTGCCCGGGAATATCGCCGAAGGTCGTTTTAGACGAACTGATCAGGACGGGATGCGTACAAGATTTAGGTAACGGGTTCTATCGAGCGCTGACACGTTTGTATGTACCCCAGCAGTTGAGCGCCGAAAGCATTCGGCGATTAGCTGAGGTGGTACACAACGTAACAGAGACGCTTGAAGTGAACTTCCGTAGGTCGGTGCGAGGTACTGGACGCATCGAGCGAACCGTATATGCAGATTATGGTTTACGACCGGAGGACCTGGCGGCGTTTGACAAGTACGTTCGAGAGAGGGGACAGCTTTTCGCTGACGACATCGATAACTGGTTGTCCGAGAGGTCACAGGAAGGTCATCCAGATGCCGTTCAGACAGGGATAGGATTTTATCACTACGTCGTGAACAACAACGACGAGAGAGATTTTCGAAGGGTGCTAAGACTTGAAGGGGAACAGGGATGAATATCAACTTCGCGCGCATCGTAATGCGCATCACAAGCGTGTGCGGAGTAGCAACGATGACCGCGGTGTCGTTAGTGGCGCCGTGCGCTTTGCTTGCAGCGGCGCCAGATGCGGCGACGACATTTCAAGTACTCGCCGGTAGTGATGTCCTAGCACTGGGCCCGGTGGAGCGAGTTGACGTCTCCAAGCTTCAGATCCAAGTGCTGGGTCAAGTCATCGTGATTCCGGCTGCTCAATCGTCAGGATTGGCAGACCTCGCGGGCCGAATGGTTGAAGTGCATGGGTCGGTGAATCCAGACGGAGCGCTGCGCGCAACAAAATTAAGCGAAATCACGAGATATAGTTTTGTGCCCGGTGCCACACAACTCTACCTAAAGGGCGCGATAAGCTCGGTCGATCAAGTGAATGCAGTTGTTCGCATCGGTTCACTTTCAATCAAATACGCGGGCGCGCTACACACTCTCAGTAGCAGTAGCCTGGCAGCAGGGCAACTCGCCTCATTTAGCGGCGTCGAGTACCTTGGTATTGCGGGCTTCTATGCCGACAACGGCCGCGTAATCGGTTCTTTGGCAAGACCTCTCAGCCAAGAAGGCAGCGATAAGGTCAGCCCGCTGAGCCAAGAAGGTAGCGACAAGGTCACTCCGCTCAGCCAGGAGGGCAGTGACAAGGTGAAACCTCTCAGCCAAGAAGGTAGCGACAAGGTCACTCCGCTCAGCCAGGAGGGCAGTGACAAGGTGAAACCTCTCAGCCAAGAAGGTAGCGACAAGGTCACTCCGCTCAGCCAGGAGGGCAGTGATACGGCCAAACCTCTCAGCCAAGAAGGTAGCGACAAGGTCAGTCCGCTTAGCCAAGAGGGTAGCGATTAAGGTCTGCGCGTAAGCAGGACAACCCGGCCAAGAGGGCAGCGACAGTCATAAACGGAAGTGACTCGTTGACCGAAACCAATAGCTACGAATCGTGGCGCTTCTCACGGAAGCGCAGCAACGTTTCACTTGCTACACTTTCCGTATGGCGCACTCCCTAGCCTGCTGGCGTTGCGGCGCCTCCCTATCCGCGCTGAGCCTCCCCCTTCGCCGTCTCGACGTGTGCAAGGCGTGCAACGCCGAGCTACACGTGTGTAAGCTTTGCGTCGAGTACGACACCTCGAAGGCAAAGCACTGCAAGGAGCCAACGGCCGAGGAGGTCCGTAAGAAGGACGAGGCCAATTTTTGCGACCACTTTAAGCCCAAGGAAGGCGCTTATGTCCCGAAGAACATCGCCGCAGTCGAGAAGGCCAAGTCCGCCCTCGACGATCTATTCCGCAAATAGCGCCCGTCCCGGGAGCCCACCGCTCCGCGCACAAGGCCCCATTCTGGAGGGCGATCTTCCCTGATCGCGTACATTCCCCCTAAGGGTTTCCCTCATTATGCGACCTACTGACTTCCGCTAATGAATGCTTGTGTATACATTCTCCCCTGGCCGGCCACTTACCTTCTAAAGGACTGAGGGATAGCAAAGGATGGCAAGATCGCCCTACTACCTTCGCCTCGCCACCAGCGCGACGCGCACCTTGCCTGAAGCGGCGTTCGACGGCATTCGGGAAGCGGTCTTGGTGGTAGATGCCCGCCCAAAACACTTGCCGGTGGTTCTCGCCAATCAGACTGCCCGGGATTGCCTGATGTCCCCGGACTCCGCAGGGCTAGCCGAGTCGTCCCTGTACGGCTTTTTGGGGGCGGCCTCGGCGTCCATCATCGAGTCCACCATGGCGTCCCTCTCCGAGACCGATCCTGCGGTGACTCTCCCGCTCGCCTGGCGGCCTACCCGAGTCGAAGTTGCCTTCCCCACCGAGCTCAAGCTCTTGGATTCCTCCCAGAGTCAGCGGCTTGTGATGTTGACGTTCAACCCGAAGCGACCCGGGCCCGATATCGGACCGGCGGTCGACCAGTTGCCCGTGGACCTCTTCATCCTCGATCGAAATCTCCACGTCATCTATGCCAATGCCGCCGCCGCGCGCTCGAGCGGCGTGAGCGGCGGCATCATCGGCCGCTCGGCCCTGACCCTCGTGCCCACGAGCGCGCTTGGCCGCGAGGTTTATCAGCGCGCGCTCGAGGGCCACAGCCACTCTCAAGGGATGCGCACGCCCGCCGCGGCTGCCGCCCCCGGCGCTGCCGCGGCCGAGCGACACCTCCTGATCGATGTGCAACCGCTCAAGGGACCTCAAGGGATCGACGGCGTGATCGTCCTCTCGAGCGACATGAACGAGGGGGTACTGAAGACCGCTCGTGGCGAAGGGGAGCGCTACCTGCAATCGCTCATCGAGGATTCGATGGAAATCTTGAGCGTTGCCGCGGCGGACGGCACGCTCGTGTATGCCAGCCGCGGGGCGCATGCGGTGCTGGGCCATCCGGCGAATCGGCAAAATCCGCCGACCATATTCGATTTTCTGCACCCCGACGATGCCGCCGTCCTCCGCGCCAAGTTCCGAGAGCTCACGACGGGCGCCACCCACGCCTTTTCGCAGCAGCAGAGGGTGCGGCGGCGGGACGGCACTTACTCGTGGCTCGAATCGCACTACGTCGCCGCGTTCAAGAACCCTCTCGTCAATGGCGTCACCGTCTCCTCGCACAACATCGACGGGCGCAAGCACGCCGAAAGCCAGCTCGCGCAGCGCGAGGAGATTTTCAGGCTCGCCGCCGAAGCAGTCGACGGCATCATTTTCGAATGGGACCTGGTGCGGGGCGCCGTGCACCGCTCGCGAGGCGTGCGTGAGATTCTCGGTATCGAGCCGGAGGACCTGGCGCCGGTGGTCGATTCGTGGCGCGAGCGGATTCATCCGCGCGATCTCGATGCCGCTACGAAGCAGATCGGCCTTGCGCTCGTCCAGGAACGCGGCTGGGCCACCAGCTATCGCGTCCGCGATGCCCGCGGGCGCTACCGCTCGATGCTCGAACGCGGCCTTATCCAGCGCAATGCCCAGGGCGATCCGGTGCGGGCGATCGGGTGCTGCGTGGACGTCTCCGAGATCAAGCGGCTCACGGACCTTCTGGCCGAGGCGCAGCGCACCGCGCAGATGGGTGGCTGGGAGTACAGCTACACGACGCTCGACCTCGCGTGGACCGAGGAGATGTTCCGGCTCTACGAGACCACGCCCGCGGAGTTCGTGCCATCCTGGGACGCGACCCTTGCGCAGTGCACGCCGGAGTCGCGCGATCGGTTCCACGAGGCGTGGCGGCGCGCGGAGTCGACCGACGGCGTGTTCGACATGGAGGTCGAGATCATCACCCTGAAAAGCCGCCACATCTGGGTGCGCGTCATCGCGCACTTCGAGATGCTCAACGGCCGACCGGTGCGCTCGTACGGATCGGTGCAGAACATCCAGGAACAAAAGCTGGCGCAGCTTGCGCTCGAGACGAGTACCGGCTGGCTCAAGCTCTCCATGCAAATGGCGCATATGCATGCCTGGCGCTGGGACAGGGCGAGCGATGTGTTCGAGTTTGCCATAGTCGATCACCACAGGCTCCATCTGCCGACGGCGTTCCCCAGCTTGGCGGAGGTCATGGCGCGCCTGCATCCGCGGGATCGCATGCCCGTGAGCCGGGCGATCGATGAGTCGTTTCGGACCCGCACGGAGCTGCAGACCGAGTTTCGTTTGCGCACCCGGCGCGAGAGCTATCGCTCCTACGCGACCATCGCCCGACCGCTGTTCGATGCCGCGGGTGCCCCGCTTGGCTTCGTCGGCGTCACGCAGGATGTGACCGCGCGCCGCGAATCGGAGGCGAAGCTCAGGCGTTCCGAGCAGCTCCTGCGCGCGACCACCGCGAACACCGCCGATACACTCCTGCTGGTCGACACCGAGCTCAAGGTGCGCTTCATCAATCGCGGCAACGGAAATCTGCGCATCGACGAGATCGTCGGCCGCGAGATCGCCGAGATCCTGCCCGAGCCGGCGCGCGGCGTCGTGGTCGCGAAGCTCCGGCACGTCTTGAACACCGGCGAGACGGCGACCTACACCTTCGAATCGTCCGAGGCGGCCCGCGAACCCCAGTATTTCGAGAACCGCGCCGTACTGGTGCACGACGACGGTATCGGCAGGGCCCTCTCCATCAGCGTGACCGACATCACCGAACGTAAGCGTCTGGAGCAAGAAATCCTCGATGTGTCGAGCCGGGAGCGGCAATCCATCGGGCGCGATCTGCACGACGGTCTCGGCCAGGAGCTCACCGGGATCGCGCTCATGCTGCGCAGCCTCGCGACCCGCCTCCAGCACGAATGCGCCGAAGGCGTCGCGAGCATCAACGAGATCGTCGCCCTCGTGAACCAGTCGATCGACACGGCGCGCTCGCTCGCGCGAGGGCTCTTGCCCGTGCGCACCGAGAGCGGCGGATTGCCTTTTGCATTGCGCGAGCTCGCCACGCGCGGCCGTGATTTGTACGGTCTCGCCGTGAACTTTCGTGCTGAAATATGGCCTGAGATTACGTTGACCGAGGCGAATGCGAGTCATCTCTATCGCATAGCACAAGAGGCGCTCACCAATGCAGCGCGTCATGGCCGCGCCTCCAAGGTCGATATCTTATTGATGGTCAACAGGAACAACTTCCTGTTGCGCATCACGGACGATGGAGTGGGAATTGCAAATCCGCAGAAGCCCGTCGCGGGCATGGGCCTGAAGATCATGCGCTATCGAGCCGGCATGATCGGCGCCAAGATTGAAATCAGCACGAGCGTCCCCCACGGTACGGTCGTCAAGGTGTCTGGAGAGCAGCCGTCTCGGCAGAGCGGCATACAGTTGAGTCATGCGATTTACGGAGGAAGTGAGTATGGGCGCTAGCAATACATGGATGCGTTCGGCGGCGTCCCAATCCCCGGTGAGCGGCGGCAAGCGCAGGGCGCGTCGCGTCCTCATCGTCGACGACCATCCGATCGTGCGCCAGGGATTACGCCGCGTCATGGAGAACGAGGACGACCTCGCGGTTTGCGGTGAGGCAGAGACGGCACGCGATGCGCGCGCGGCGATCAAGGAACAAAATCCCGATGTCATCATCGCCGACATAAGCTTGAAGCAGGGCGACGGCATCGAGCTCGTGCGCGACGTGCGCGCCCATCATCCCCAGCTGCCGATCCTGGTGCTGTCGATGCACGACGAGGCGATCTATGCCGAGCGCATGCTGTCGGCGGGCGCGAACGGCTACATCATGAAGCAAGCCGCGAGCGAGCAATTCCTGGTGGCGCTGCGGCGCGTGCTCGACGGCGGCATCTACGTCTCCGAGGCCGTCGGCAACAACATGATTCAGAAGTTTGCCGCCGGCGGGTCCTACATCTCGGCCAATCCCATCGACCGGCTGAGCAACCGCGAGCTGCAGATTCTGCACATGATCGGCAAGGGCATGAGCACGCGCGAGACCGCGCACTCGCTCAACTTGAGCATCAAGACCGTGGAATCGCACCGCCAGCGCATCAAGCGCAAGTTGAACCTGACCACCGGCACCCAGCTCGTGCAATACGCGGTCAACTGGTTCACCGGTCGCGAAAGCCGCGGGCTCAGCAACGCTGAGGCCGCCGGGACCGAGGCGTCGTCGTCCGAGGCTTGAAGTCGGCCGGCCCCTGGCCCGGCGGCGAGGCGGGGGTTCAGTCGCTGCGCCGGTCCTCGAGCGTCACCGCCAGATGCCGCGAGCCCTCGTGCTGGAAGGCGATCGCGCGCACGCGTAGTCGCCCGCTCGCGCGCACGTGCTCACCCTCGTCCAGCCAGAACTCGATCGCCGTCTGACTGTTCGCGGCGCGGAGCCGCGCAATCGCCTGGGCCGCGATGGCCTCGGGGAAATCTCGCCACAGCTGATTGGCGGCGATCACGGTCGCGTGCCTGTCCAAGAGCGCCGCGGCAACCGGCAGCGCCTCGAAGGCGCTCGCCAGACAGGCCAGGGTGCTCGCATCGCTTCGCGCGGGCTCCTCGCACACCTCTCGCATGCTGCCCGCGAGATAGACGGGCTGCCCTGCGGCGTTGCGCAGCGTCGAGCCGCGCATGCGCCAGCGCTCGACTCTCGCACCGGACAAGTCGACCTCGAATTCGAGATCGAGCGGACAGCTTTTCTCCAGGTGATCGCGAAACGTCCCCATGAGCCGATCCCAAGCGCCGGGGCGGAGCGAGGGCTGCAGATCGCATAAGGCGGAGCGCTTCGCATCGTGCGGCCAGTCGAGCTTGCGTAACCGGTAATTCCGCGGCGTTCTTTTTTCTTCGACCCGGATCCGGACAATGACTCGCCTGTTTCACAACGGGAGCGAGCGATGGATCAAATCAGACGGATCAAGCGTAGCGAGGCGACGTGGCGC
>Ga0302324_100001380_pt1 | contig 59331 bp, 49 predicted proteins | sample Palsa_T0_1_FD_201949 | JGI IMG/M metagenome (GOLD analysis project Ga0302324, IMG submission 201949) | Peat permafrost microbial communities from Stordalen Mire near Abisko, Sweden - Palsa_T0_1 | ecosystem: Environmental > Terrestrial > Soil > Palsa > Peat permafrost | place: Sweden: Abisko...
CGCTCGTGTTCGTCGGGGTCGACGAGGAGCTGGTCCACCGGATCGAGTTCTTCGGCGACCAGATCGAGGCGATCAACGTCGTCAACCAGCTCACCGGCGAGTACGTGACCTCGAAGGACGAGCTGAAGATCTTCCCGGCCAAGCACTACATCACGCCCGAGGAGAAGCTGCAGCGCGCCCTGGTCGAGATCGAGGACGAGCTCGAACAGCGGCTGCGGCTGTTCCGCTCGGAAGGGAAACTGCTCGAAGCGCAGCGGCTCGAGCAGCGCACGCGCTACGACCTCGACATGTTGCGCGAGGTCGGTTACTGCAACGGCGTCGAGAACTACTCGGCGCCGCTCTCGGGGCGCCAGCCGGGTTCGACGCCCTGGTGCCTGCTCGACTTCTTCCCGCAGGACTGGTTGTTGCTGATCGACGAGTCGCACGTCACGTTGCCGCAGGTCCACGGGATGCACGGCGGCGACCGCTCGCGCAAGCTCTCGCTGGTCGAGCACGGCTTCCGCCTCCCCTCGGCGCTCGACAACCGCCCGCTGACGTTCGACGAGTTCACCGCCCACGTCAACCAGGTGATCTACGTCTCGGCGACGCCCTCGACGTACGAGCTCGGGCGGTCGAGCCAGGTCGTCGAGATGATCATCCGGCCGACCGGGCTCGTCGACCCCGAGGTCGAGGTGCGCCCGACCCGCCACCAGGTCGACGACCTGATGGAAGAGATCCGGCGCCGCGCCGAGCGCGACGAGCGCGTCCTGGTCACCACGCTGACCAAGAAGATGGCCGAGGACCTGACCGAGTACCTGATCGAGAACGGGATCCGCGTGCGCTACCTGCACAGCGAGATCGAGACGCTCGAGCGGATCGCGATCCTGCGCGATCTTCGCAAGGGACTCTTCGACGTGCTGGTCGGGATCAATCTGCTGCGCGAGGGGCTCGATCTGCCGGAGGTCTCGCTGGTCGGCATCCTCGACGCCGATAAGGAAGGCTACCTGCGCTCGGGGACGTCGCTGATCCAGACGATCGGGCGCGCGGCGCGCAACGTCGAGGGCAAGGTCATCATGTACGCCGACGTCGTCACCGAGTCGATGGCCAAGGCGCTGGGTGAGACGCGCCGCCGGCGCGAGATGCAGCTGGCGTTCAACGCCGAGCACGGCATCGAGCCCAAGACGATCCGCAAGGAAGTACGCGATATCCTCGAGCTGGTCGGTGGCGCCGAAGGTGGCCACGACGCGGCGGACGCGGTGCGGGCCGAGAAGCTGCCGCGCGAAGTCGCCGAGGCGATGGCGAAGGAGATCGAGCGCACGATGCGCGAGGCCGCCGCGAACCTCGAGTTCGAGAAGGCCGCGGCGCTGCGCGACGAGCTGGTCGCCCTGCGCCGCCAAATCGGCGGCAACGAGTCCGTGCTCTTCCAAGGCAAGGCGCCGAAGATTTTCCAGCACGCACTCAAGGAGCTGATCGGGACCTAGCCCGCGTCCCGCGCGGCGGCGAGAGTTCAGAAATTTTTCACGAGCGCACCGTAGGGTCGCGCTAGTTCTTCGTCGCCAACCTCAAGATAAAATTAAGGAGTAGACGTTGCGCCTGCACAGCGCCGTGCTTTCGCTGTTGATAACAGCGGCACTGTCGCCGGGTGTGTTCTTAGTTGCTGCCTCGCCGGCCGCGGCACAGACCTGGACTGGATCGATAAGCGGGACGGTCGTCAGCGATCAGGGACCGATCCGCGACGCGACGATCCGCGTCACGGGGCCCGCGCTCCGCTCGGTTAGCTCGGGAGCGAACGGGGCGTTCGCGGTGCCCGGTTTGCCGGACGGAACGTATTACCTCACGATCGCACATCCCGGCTTTGCGGCGGTGACGGACACCAAGGTCGTCATCAGCGGCGGTCTTCCGCAGACGCTCTCGGTGACGCTGGTCGCCCAGACGCTCAGCTCGCTGCGCACGATCGGGAGCACCGCGACCACCGGCGGTCGCAGCTCGACCGCACTGAACACGACGGCGGCCGCGCAGGTCACGGTGACCTCGCAGCAGTTTCTCGACCGCGGCGAGACGCAAGTCGTGGATATCTTGGAGGAGCAGCCCGGCGTCGAGATCACGCGGGTGGACTCCGGTGCGCTGGGCTCCAACGCCGACATCGCGCTGCGCGGGGCGAACCCGTACGAGACCCAGGTCCTCATCGACGGTCACCCCGTCAACGGTGGACGGTTCGGCGAGTATCTGGTCCAATTCCTCAACCCGATCATCCTGGGCAGCGTCGAGGTCGACAAGGGTCCGGGCGCGTTCGGCAACCTCATCGAGGACGCGGTCGGCGGCCGGGTCAACTTCCGTACCCCCTCGATCACGAGCACGGCGACTGGGAGCTTCCTGGTCGGCTACGACACCTTCAACGGGAGCATGTACGGCGCGCGCTTCTCCGATACGATCGGGAAGTTCGGCTTCTTGGTGGCCTACGCGTTCGACGGCACTCCGGGATACTTCGCGAATCAGCCGATCTACGTCGTCGACCCGCAGAATCAGTTCGTGCAAGGGAAGCCGCCGCCGCTGGCCGTGATCGATCAGGCCGTCCAGTCGAGCGAGACGTACCAGAACCGCTCCCAGCTCTTCAAGCTGGCCTATACCTTCTCGACCACGACGAGTTTGCAGGCGGGGTTTTACGGCTCGCAGAGCTACGTCGACTACAGCGGCACGCTGGGGACCGTCGAGCCGTACACGATCGTCGCCCAATGTCCGGTGCCCGGTGCGGCGACGGGGACGCTGGGGGCGATTCCGTGCGAGGGCGGCGGTCTCTACACCAACCCGAAAAACGGGAACCTGATCGGCAGTACGATCCTGGCTGCCGACTCCCCCGACGGCGACAACGTCTTCCAGGGGAACACCGACACGGATAGCGAGCCGATCTTCACGGCTGACGTGCGGACGGCGTTCGGCGGCGGAACGTTTCTGGGGCGGTTCTACGCCGGCTCCATCACGCGCGTGATCACCGACCCGGGCGAGGTCAATCAGATCACCGCCTGTACGAACCCGAGCTGTTCGACGTTCACGACCGACGGCAAAGACTTTACCGAAGACGAGAGCGACGAGCTGCACGGGTACGACTTCGAGTACGACCTGCCGGTCGGCCTGAGCACGCTGACGGCGTCCTACGACACGCACAACGATCGCACCGGGTTCTTCGAGACCGGCGAGCCGGCCGATCTGATCGGCCTCTTGCTGAAGTCGCAGACCTTCACCCTGCGCGGCATCTTCCCGCTCACCCCGCGACTGCAGTTAGGCGTGGCGAACTACTTCAGCGACACCACGTTCGTCGGGAAGCACTACGATCCGGCGGCGTACCTCGTCTGGGAGCCCAACCGCAGGCAGTCGATCCGCGTCTCGGGCGGGACGGCCTTCGTCACGCCGCCGTCCAGTTTCGTGACCAAGGTCGCCGGCGCGAGCGGCAGCGATACGGGCGCCGCGCTCATCGCCCCCGGCGAGCTCGGCGTGACCGACAACCTCAAGCCGGAGTTCTCGACCAGCTACGACCTGGGGACCGATTACCGAACCGGCCTCGATTCGAAAGTGACCCTCGATCTCTACAACACGATCGTCGACAACCGCTTCTCGACCGACACGATCAGGTTCATCAACGGGGCGACGGCGACGTTCGACGGTCAGCCCATCGACGAGATCGAGGAGCTCTTCAACCAATCCGACTCGAACGAAGAAGGGATCGAGATCGGCTTCCTCAAGACGCCGCGCGTCGGCTTCGGGGGATCGCTCGCCTGGGACTTCCTGCGTGCGTACGACTTCGGGACGACCCCGATCGTGCTGCCGAGCTACGCGACGCTCTCGGCGGCGCAGACGGGCGCCGTCACCGGGGCGGCCGATGAGGCGAACGGATTCCAGATCCCCGGCTATCCGTACTCGCACGGACACGCCGAACTCAACTACCGGTTCGCCTCAGGCGCCCGCCTGGCGCTCGGCATGACGTACTACGGCGACTACAACTCGTTCGGGGAGACGGCGTTCGAGCTCTTCGACGCGCACGTCGGCCTGCCGCTGGCGCACGGCTTCTCGCTGCTGCTGAGCGGGACCAATCTGTTCAACCACGACGACGGACGCGCACTCGGCGAGTTCGAGAACGGCGAGTACGTCCCGCCGGCCGCCAAAGGCGAGACCGAGTCCCCGGTCGGCCTCTTCTTCGCCCCGCCGCGTCGGCTGACGCTCCAGCTCACCCATCCGCTCTGAGGAAGAACGCTGTGTTCAAATATCTAGGAGTGCTCTGCGCGCTGATCGCGCTGTCCCTCGCGGCGTGCAGTGGTGGCACCGCGTCCTCGAGCGGCGGCAATCCGCTCGCCGGCGTCGTCATCACCGTCCCAACGCCGTCGCCGGTCCCGACCGCCACGCCAGTTCCGACGCCGACGCCGGAAGCGGCGGTGAACGTCCTCGCCGACCCCGGCTTCGAGACCGAAGGCGCGGCCGGTGCATTCAACCCCGCCAACGGCTGGTCACCGTGCAGCATCCCGCAGCCGGCGATCGGATCGACGGCGACGACGCCGCCGACACCGATCCCCGCCGTGACGCCGCCGACGGCGATCGGCGCGATCCTCACCTCGGCGACCGCCTTTATCGCGCCGGGCAGTCCGACGTCGTTCAACGGCAACGACCAGATCAGCACGCCGCCAGGCTCCTCCGACTCGTCGCCCGTCCCGGTCGCGCCGGCCGTGCACGGCGGGAGCTACGCCGCGTTGACCTACGTCGGCGGACAAGAGGGAGAGCTGTTCACCGACGCACCGAGCACCGAGACCGGGTTGAAGGGGTCGAACGGCATCTGTCAGACCTTCGCGGTTCCGACCGGCGCCGCGCTCACGCTGTGGGTGAACGAGGGCGGAACCGAATCCGGCCTCGACGACGGCGCGCAGGAAGCCTACCTCATCCCGCAGCCCAGCGGAACCTTGATTCCGGTCTTCATCGAGCTGAACGATACGAACCACGACGTGTACGGCGCTGCCCCGGGAGCCGGCGCGACCAGCGCCCCCAATCCGGCGACGCAGGGCGGGACCTACGTCGAGCACGGGCCCTACATGCTGACCGCGGCGCCGTACAACCTCACCGTCGGCGAATCGGTGGAGCTGTTCATCGGCACGGAAGACATGGACCCGGAGTTCGAGCCCGTCGGCGGGACCAGGTCCGGCTTCGGCGTCTTCATGTTCGTCGACGACGTCTCGGTCTTCGGCGTTCCGGCGCCCGCAGCGATTCACCGCCGTCCGGCGTCGGTCGTGCGCCCGCACATCAGGTAGGCCCGCGCTGGGTCGCTCGCCAAGGGCGTCACCCGCGGGAGGTGCGCACTTGGCGGGTTCGAGCCACGAGGTCTACGTCACGTTCTCAGGTGAGTCGGCCTCGCCGGTCAAGCACGTGCGGGCCTACGACGCGAGCGGTGCGAAAAAAGGCCGCGTCACGCCCGACTACGACGAGCTGCGCGGGATGACGCTCGACACGACCGGCCGGCTCTACCTCGCGGTCGCCAACAAGTCGGTCTCGCAGGTGCTGCTCTTCTCGGCGACCGTCAACGGCGACGGGACGCGCGACCTGGTCGCGACGGTGGTGACGCCGGCGACCTCGCCCGGGATCTCGCACCCCTACGGCTTGACCTTCGACGGACCGGGCCAGCTCTTCGTCTCGAGCCAGGACACGAATTGCGTCACCGGCTTCACGATCGGCACGCAGAGCCCGCCGCAGGCGCAGCCGCTCGCCGTCGCGACCTATCTCAGCCAAAACTTTCCGAAGAACGGTGCGAACGGCGCCTTCTATGCAGGCGAATACGTCGCGTCGGTCGTGCCGATCGTCGTGCAGGGCGACACGCCGCCGGCCGTCCCCGCCGATCAGGGCGGCCTCTCCGAGCAGGGCCTCGCGGCGGCGCTCCCCGTCCCGGGCAGCCCCGCCGCCGCGGCACAGGCCGCGAACACCAAGAAACACTCGGTGCGCGGCGTCCACGCGACGCCCGTCGCGCTTTACGTCGTCGACGAGGCCGCCAACCGCGTCGGCATCTACGACTTGTCGACCGGCGCCTTCCAGGGCGCGATCGCGACGACCGGCGGCACCGGTAAGCAAGACGCGCTCGACGATCCGGTCGGCCTGGCGTACGATCCGGCGAAGGGCCACCTCTTCATCGGCAGCGCGCGCAACGCGTGCATCTTCGCCTATCACGAGGGCTCGAAAACGCTGCACCTGGTCGCGCACGACGACACGCAGCTGGCCAAGGTCTCGGGTCTGGCCTGGACGCCGGCCGGGACGCTCCTCGCCGGCAGCCGCCAGCAGAACGCGATCGTCAGCGTCGACGTCTCGTCGGGCGCGATCTCCTCGTTCGTCGACGGCTTGAAGGACGCCCCGGAATGTCTGCTGGTCGTCGCATGATCCGCGGCGGACGTCGGAGCGTGTGGAGCATCCTGCTGGTCGCAGCGTGCGCGCTGGCGGGCTGCGCCCGCGCGAGCGACGGCGGCACGGCCGCGTCGGGAGCACATCCGTGGCTCATCCCCGGGACGCTGCGGATCGCGACCAGCCTGAGCCCCAACACGCTCAACCCGCTGCTCTCCTCGCAGCAGATCGAGGCGCAGGCGCAGGCGCTGGTCTTCGACCCGCTGATCAGTACCGACCCCGATGGCCGCGACGTCCCGATCCTGGCCGCGGTCGTGCCGACGCTGGAGAACGGCGGGATCAGCCGTGACGGCCTGACGATCACCTACCACTTGCGCCGGCACGTGCGCTGGCAGGACGGGGTGCCGTTCAGTAGCCGCGACGTGCTGTTTACCTACCACGCGGTGATGAATCCGGCGACCAACGTCGCGACCCGGCACGGATACGACGACATCGCGCGGGCCGAGGCGCCCGACGCGAACACGGTGGTCTTCCACCTGCGCACTCCGTTCGCGCCGGCGGTCCACACCTTCTTCGCTCCCAGCGACTCACCGTATTTCATCCTGCCCGAGCACCTGCTGGCGAAGTATCCCGACCTCAACCGGATCCCGTTCAACCAGGCTCCGGTCGGCACGGGCCCGTTCAAGGTCGTGCGCTGGGCGCGCGGCGACCGCATCGAGTACGCCGCCAACGACGACTACTTTCTGGGGCGGCCGAAGCTGCGGCGTATCGTGCTCGAGCTCGTCCCCGACGAGAACACGATCGCCAGCCAACTGCGCGCCCACGAGGTCGATTGGTTCATGCTCGCCTCGCCGCGCGTCTACCCCGACCTGCAGAAGATCGACGGGGTCGCGGTGCGGCTGGTCCCGATGAACGGCTTCGACGCGATCATGTTCAACGTCACGCGCCCGCCCTTCGACGACGCCCGCGTGCGGCGCGCGATCGGCCTGGCGATCGACAAGGCGCGCTTGGTGCAGGAGGGGACGTACGGCACGACGATCCCGGCGACCGAGGATCTGCCGCCGCAGCTGTGGGCCTTCGATCCGCGCGCCGGGACGAGCCGTCAAGATCTGCCGCAGGCGCGCGCGCTGCTCGAGGCGGCCGGCTGGCACCTCGGAGCGGGCGGCGCGCGATCCCGTGACGGCGCACCGCTCGCCTTCGACCTCGCCTACCGCACCGACAGCGCGACCGACAAGAGCCGCGGCGTCGAGCTACAGGCGATGCTGAAGCAGGTCGGGATGTCCGTCGGGCTCAAGGGCTACAACTCGTCGCTCTACTACGGGCCCGTCGGGACGGGGATCCTCGCCACGGGCAAGTACAACGCCGCGCTCTTCACCTGGTACGCCGGGATCGATCCCGACGACTCCTCGGAGATGTTGTGCGGACAGCGCCCGCCGCACGGCTACGACTGGTCGCGCTATTGCAGCCCCGCGATGGATGCCGCGCAAGCCCTCGCGCTGACCCACTACGATCGCGCCACCCGCAAGCGCGCCTACGCGACGATCGAAGAGTTGCTGGCCCGCGACTCGCCCTTCACCTTCCTGTGGTGGCCGCGCCAGATCGAAGCGGTCGACACCGGCCTGCAGAACTTCCGCCCCAACGGGATCATCGAGGACTGGAACGCCTGGCAGTGGTCGCTCTGAGGGCGGCGATCAGCCGTGATGTCTAAGGAACGAGACGCCGCCCAGGGTCATCGTAATATATGCCACGATGACGATGATCGCGACGACGGCCAGGACGACATGCCAGCGCTTCACGTCCTCCCTTACCCATTGCGAGGCGACTCGAGTGGACGCGGTTGATTTTCGCCGGATCGCGTTGAGCCTCGAGGGCGCGGAGGAGAGTTCGCACATGGGCGCGCCCGACTACCGCGTCGGCGGACGGATCTTCGCCACCCTCGCCTCGGAGAGGAAGGGGTATGGGAACCTGATGCTCACGCCGGAGCTGCAGGCTGCGCTGATCGAAGAACGGCCCGATCTGTTCCTCCCGGTCGCAGGTGGCTGGGGGCGAAACGGCGCCACCCACGTCCGGCTGGACGTGGCGGACGAAGCGGCGTTGACGGCCGCGCTCCGGGCCGCCTGGCAGCTGCGGATCGAGAAGAACCAGGCCAAGCGCCGCCCGCGCTAGCGGAAGAGCACTTTCGCCATCATCCCTTTGTCCTCGTGGTTGAGGATGTGGCAGTGGAAGACGGACACACCGCGGATGACCGGATCGGTGAAGTCGAGCACGACCTCGACCGCGCTCTTCTGACGAACGTTGACGGTGTCCAGCCAGACCGGATCCGCGACGGCGTGCCCGTTCTCCACGTAGGTGAGGAAGTGTACCTGATGGATGTGGAACGGATGGATCTCGTGGGTGTCGTTGACGACCCGCCAGTGCTGGTAGGTTCCCACCCGGACGGTTACCATCGGCGCGGCGGTCATCGAGAACTTCTTGCCGTTGATGTAGAAGCCGTGCTTGTCCTCGGTGAAGCGGACGACGAACTGCGGCGGGCGCCGTTCGGTGGCGAGCGCTGCCGCTTCGGACCGGTGCACCGGCGGCTGCACGGAGACCGGGACGGTCTCCAGCGGCTCGGGCTTAGCGCTCGCCGGGACGATGTCCGCCAGGACCTGCCCGGCGTCGATGTCGCCGGCTGGACCGGTGTCGACGCAGATCGTCCGTAACGTCGCGTGTGCGCCGGCGGGCGGTCCGGTTACGATCGCCTCCATCCGGCCGGCCGGCGGCACGAGCAGATGTCGCACGGTCTTGGTCGGCCGGCTCGGGGTGCGATAGCCCAACGGCTCGCCGTCGAGCGCGACCAGTTCGAACCGTGCGCCGTCGAGCGCGAGGTCGAGATACGATTCGGGCTCCGTGTTGACCAGGCGCCAGAACTGGCGCTCGCCCGGAGCGATCGCGATCGTCGGCCGCAACGCGCCGTTGAGGGTCGCGAATCCGGCGACTTGCTCGCCCGAGGTGCCGCAGTCGTGGGCCGGGGTGCTCGTGCGGGCGCGCAGCTCCTCGATCTGCTGCGTGCTGTCGCTGCGCGCATCCATCGTGCGCACGATCAGCACGCGCTCCCGCAAGCCGCGCACCGCCGGCACGTACCGGTCGATGCCCTCGACGACGATCGCACTCGACATGCCGTCGAGATCTTGCTCCGCGCTCTCGCCGTGCGGATGCGTATGGAACCAGAACAGTCCCGGAATGTGGTTTGCGGGCACCCGCACGTCGTAGTGAAGCGTCTGACCCGGCATGGCGAGCATGGTGAGCACGTCGTCTTGTGGCGCCAGCGGGGAGACCTCCATGCCGTGGAAGTGCAGGTTCGTCATGTCCATGCACGGCCCGAGCGCACACTTCTCCGTCGAATGGACCGCGAGATGGTTCACGTACGTGATCTTCAGCTGACCGCCGGGCTGAACGCGGATGATCGGTAGGACGCGCGAGCCGTTGTATTCCATCCCCGCTCGGCCCGCCGCCGTTTCGGCGGCGGTCAGCGTCAACGTCGTGATGCCGTTGACCGGCCGCACCTCGGGCAGACTGGGCAGCGAGACCGAAGCCGCGCCGGATGACTGCGCTCCGCCAGCGGAAGGCCTGATGCCGACCGCGACGATCGATGCGCAGCCGAACGCGAGAGCGGCCCGGCGGAACGACCTCATCGGTCGCGCCCGCACGCGGTCAGGTACGCCAAGGTCTGACGATCGATCGTCCCGTCGGAGCGCACGCGGTTTTCGAGGTTCTCGACGTGCATGAACGCGACGAGCGCGGTCTGCGCCGCCTCGTCGTAGCGCGAAGTGCCGGCGGGAAGCGCGCCGAGGCGCACCAGCTCCGCGACGATCGTGCGCCCGAGCTGCTCGTCGACGGCGAGCACGTCTTCGGGTGCGGGTGGAAAGAAGTACAGCTTGTGGAGCTCGAGGATGCGCGCCAGCTCGTCGATCGGCGTGGGGTGATCGTCGACGCGCAGGTCGACGTAGCGATCGTTGAAGCCCCCGTAGCCGCCGCCGGGCTTGGCGACGAGGAGCGCGGCGCTCTGCTGGCCGCGCTTGTCGCCGCCGGCCCGCTGGCCGGCCGCGAGCGCGGCGACGAGCCGATCGGAGAGCGTCCCGCGCGCGCGCTGGAACGTCGTGACGAGCGCGTCGACGACGGCGGCGCCCGCCAGGCAGTTTCCCTGCGCCGCGAAACCCTCGCCGGCGATGCCGGCCGCCCACTCGATGCAGCGCGCCCCGGTGAAGGTCACGCTGCGGCCGCGCGCGTCGACGATCCCGACCTGGCGATCGTCGCGCTGCGGGTCGTCGTCGAGGAGCAGGTGGACGACCTCGTGGGGATCCACGCCGGCGCGCAGCGCGTGCAGCCCGCGCGGTCCGAAGGTCGTGTTCGCCCAGGCCTGCGTGGCGACGCCCCCGACGCCGCCCTCGACCCACGGCACCGCCGCCCCGACCGCGAGGAACTTCGACTGTACGGCGACCCCGATCTCGCCGGCCTGCGGGTCGGCGGCGACGATCGAGAAGGTCGTAGGACGCGGCATGGCCGCCCGCTTCCCGCCCCGGCCTCGGCGCCCATGCCGGTCCGCCGGGCGGAGTCGCCGGCCCGGGCGTCGATACTTGACCAGGCAAACGACGTGCGCGCGGCGCCCGCCGGAACGGTCCTCGTTTCGGCGCTTGCGAACGTAGGGAACGAGTATGAGTTGGCGCGTCGGGATCGACATCGGCGGGACGTTCACAGACCTCGTGGCGCTGGCCGACGATGGGCGGCTGCTGCGGCACAAGGTGACCTCGACGCCGCGCGCGCCCGAGGAAGGGCTGCTGGTTGCGCTCGGCGCGCTCTTGGCCGAGGTCGCGCCGCACGAGATCGCGTTGGTCGCGCACGCCTCGACGATCGCGACGAACGCGCTGTTGGGTCAGGTGCACCTCGAATTGCCGCGGGTCGCCTTCATCACGACCGAAGGGTTCCGCGACGTCTTGGAGATCGGTCGTCAGAATCGCAGCCTGCTCTACGACCTCGACGTCACGCGGCCCAAACCGCTGGCGCGGCGCGAGGACCGTCTGGTGGTGCGCGAGCGGTGCACGCACGACGGCACGGTGCTCGTTCCGCTCGACGCCGAGAGCGTCGCCCGGGTCGTCACGACGATCGGCGAGCGCGGGATCCGCGCGGTCGCGGTCGGGTTGCTGCACGCCGACGTCGACGGCACGCACGAGCGCGCGGTCGCCGCGGCGTTGGCCGAGGCGCTGCCCGAGGTCGAGGTCTCGCTCTCCTCGGAGATCGATCCGCAGTACCGCGAGTACGAGCGCTTCTCGACGACCGTCGTCAACGCGGCGCTCGCGCCGATCGTGCGCGCCTACCTCGAACGCGTCGCGGCCGGCGTGCGCGCGGCCGGCGTGCGGGCGCCGATCTTCGTGATGCGCTCCGACGGCGGGATGGCGGCACTCGCAGCCGCCGCGCGACGGCCGGCGACGCTGATCGAGAGCGGTCCGGCCAGTGGCGTGATCGGCGCGGCCTACCTCGGGCGTGCGCTGGGACTCGAGCACGTCCTCTCGTTCGACATGGGCGGGACGACGGCGAAGGCCGGAACGATTCGCGGTGGCGTCCCCGAGATCAGCGCGTCGTTCGAGGCAGCCGGCTCGACGCACAGCGGCCGCTCGGTGAAGGGCAGCGGCTATCCGGTGCGCTTCCCGTTCGTCGATCTGGCCGAGGTCAGCGCCGGCGGCGGGACGATCGCCTGGCTCGACGCCGCCGCGACGCTGCGCGTCGGCCCGCTCTCGGCCGGCGCCGATCCGGGGCCGGCCTGCTACGGGCGCGGCGAGCAGCCGACGGTGACCGATGCGAACGTCGTGCTGCGCCGGCTCAACCCGAGCGCGCTGCTCGACGGCGCGTTCCCGATCGACGCGGGTCGCTCGCGCGACGCGGTCGCGCGCGTCGCCGCACCGCTCGGCGGCGACGTCGAGCGCACCGCCGCCGGGATCGTCGCGCTGGTCGACGCCGAGATGGCCAAGGTGCTGCGCATCGTCTCGGTCGAGCGCGGTCACGATCCGCGCGACTTCACGCTGCTCGCCTTCGGTGGCGGCGGCCCGCTCCACGCCTGCGCCGTCGCCGGCGAGATCGGTGTCGCGCGGGTCGTCGTCCCAGCCTCGCCCGGCGTCTTCTCGGCGTACGGCCTGTTGGCGGCCGACGTACGGGTGAGCGCGGTCCGTTCGCTCGTCGTGCCGGCCGACGAGTTGGCCTGGAAGCGCGCGCGCGAGCTGTTCGACGCGCTCGCCTACGAGGCCGACACGGCGCTAGGCGAGCAAGGCGTCGCGAAGTCCGAGCGCAGCTTCGTGCGCGAGCTCGAGCTGCGCTACGTCGGTCAGTCGACGGAGCTCGCGGTGCCGGCCGCGCGCACGCTCGCCGAGGCGGTCGAGGCGTTCCACCAGCGGCACGAGCAGCGCTACGGGTTCGCCGCCCGCCGCGATCCGGTCGAGCTGGTCGCGGTGCGCGTCACCGGGATCGGCAAGACCCCCAAGCCGCGCTTGACGGCGGTGGCGGCACCGGCTCGGCGCGCACCCGACTCGCGCGCGCTGCGCGAACGGCGGTCCGTGTTCGACGGCGCCGCCTTCGTCGAGACGCCGGTCTACGGACGCGCGGCGTTGCGGCCCGGCGACGCCTTCGACGGACCCGCCGTGGTCGAACAGTACGACGCGACGACCTACGTCGCGCCCGCCTGGCGCGCGCGCGTCGACGGCTACGACAACCTGGTACTGGAGCGCTGATGTCGATCGCTACCCTCGACCCGATCACCGCCGAGATCGTCGCCTCGGCGCTCATCTACGCCTCGGAGGAGATGGGGATCGCCGTCCGCGACGCCGCGTACTCGCCGAACATCAAGGAGCGGCTCGACCACTCGTGCGCGCTGTTCGACGCGCGCGCGCGGCTGGTCGCGCAGGCCGAGCACATCCCGGTGCACCTCGGCTCGTTGCCGTGGGGGCTGCGCCGGACGCTGGCCTGGCTCGACGAACGCGGTCGCGCCCTCGCCCCCGGCCAGATGATCGTCGTCAACGATCCGTACCTCTCGGGGACGCACCTCAACGACGTGACCGTGATCCGCGCGATCTACGCCGGGACGCGACTGGTCGGGTACGCCGCCAACAAGGCGCACCACACCGACGTCGGCGGCGCGGTACCGGGCTCGATGCCGCCCGACGCGCGCGACCTGTTCGCCGAGGGCTGCGTCGTCGCGCCACTGCTGCTGATGGAAGGCGATCGCGTCGTCGACGCGACGGTCGACCTATTGCGCGCGAACTCGCGCACGCCCGAGGCGCGGGTCGGCGACCTGCGCGCACAGGTCGCCGGCAACGTCGTCGGCGAGCGGCGGTTCCTCGAATTGGTCGAGCGCTACGGCATCGACGTCGTCGAGGCGTCGCTCGAGAAGGCCCTCGCCGATGGCGAACGGCGCACGCGCGCCGCACTGCGCGCGCTCCCCGACGGCGTCGTCGAGCACGAGGACGTGATGGAGGACGGGGAAGGCCGGCCGTCGATCGTGCTGCGCCTGCGCCTGGAGAAGCGCGGCGACGCGCTGTTCCTGGACTACGCGGGGACCGCGCCGCAGCAGAACCTGCCGTTGAACGCGGTCTACGGCGTGACGCTCTCGGGGGCGTACTACGCGATCCGCGCGGTGACCGACCCGCGCATCCCGATGAACGACGGCTCGTTCCGCCCGATCGAGGTGAGCGTCCCCGAAGGGACGCTGCTCAACCCACGCCGGCCGGCCGCGGTCAGCGGCGGGAACGTCGAGACCTCGATGCGCAACGCCGACCTCGTGCTCGGCGCGCTGGCGAAGCTCGCCCCGGGCCGCGTCCCCGCGCAGAGCGGCGGCTCGATGAACAACGTGATGATCGGCGGGCTCGACGGCGCCGGCCGCTCGTGGGCGTTCTACGAAACCAACGGTTGTGGGATGGGCGCGCGCCCGCACGCCGACGGGATCGACGGGATCCACGTCCACATGACCAACACCCTCAACACGCCGATCGAGGCGATCGAGCGGACGATGCCGATGTTGATCACCGCGTACGAGTTCGCGGAGGGGAGCGCCGGCGACGGCACGTTCCGCGGCGGCTCGGGCTTGGTGCGCGCCTTCGCGTTGCGCGAAGGGACGGCGACGGCCTCGCTGATGGCCGAGCGCCACGCGGTCCGTCCGCACGGTGCGGACGGCGGCGGCGACGGGGCGAGCGGCGCGCACGTGTTCGTCGCGCGCGGCGGCGCGACGCGCGATCTACCGGCGAAGACGAGCGTCGCGATGGAGCCGGGCGACGCGATCATCGTGCGCACCGCGGGCGGCGGCGGCTACGGCGAGGCGGCGCAGCGCGATCCGCGGGCGCGCGAGCGCGACGCCGCCAACGGGATCACGATCGCCGAATGAGCGCCGCCGAGGTGCGCGCCGCGCTGCGGGCCGGGACGATCGGCGGGTCGACCGAGCGTCTCGCCCCGGAGCGCGTGCAGGCGAACCTCGCGGTCGTCCCGCGCGCCTATGCCGACGAGCTGGCCGACCTGTGCGCGCGCAACCCCGTCCCTTGCCCGCTGGTCGAGCCGCCGCTCGCGCCCGGCGCGTACGCGCCGCGCAGCGCACCCGACGCCGACCTGCGCACCGATCTCGGCCGCTACCGAGTCTGGCGCGACGGTGCGCTGGTCGACCAGCCGCGCGACGTGCGCGCGCTGTGGTCCGACGACCTGGTCGTCTTTCTCATCGGCTGCTCGTTCACGTTCGACCACGCGCTGGCCGCAGCCGGACTTCCGCCGCGCCACTTCGCGCAACACCGCAACGTCCCAATGTATCGTACGTCCGTCCCGCTCGCCGCCGCGGGCCGCCTCACCGGTACGATGGTCGTCTCGATGCGGCCGTATGGGGCCGAGGAGATCGAGCGCGTGCGCGCGGCGACGCGCCCGTATCGCGTCGCGCACGGCGAGCCCGTCGCCTGGGGCGATCCCGCCCAGCTCGGCATCGCCGACCTCATGCGCCCCGACTACGGCGACCCGCCGCTGCTCGAACCCGGCGACATCCCCGTCTTCTGGGGCTGCGGCGTCACCCCGCAAAGCGTGATCGTCGCCAGCCGCATCCCCTTCGCGATCACCCACGAACCCGGCCACATGTTCGTCACCGACCTGCTCCACGAGGCGCTTCGCCGAGGCTAAAGCCCGCTGTCCTCCAACCGAATCCCGTGCCCGGCACGAAGACTGCCCCGGGCGCGGTCGATCCGCCGCAGGAAGCGCGGATCGTTCTCGAGGCGATAGTCGAACCATTCCTCTTCCGACTCAAAGCCGATCAGGACCCCAGCCGGCTTCCCGTGCCGGGTAATGACGATGTCTTGCTTCTCCGCCTCGCGGAGAAAACGCGAGAAGTCGTCCTTGACCTCGGAGAGAGGGACCTCTCTCAGTTTGGTTTTGCGAACTGCGCGAGCCACGCTTCAGCCTCCGACGGAGGTGAGTTTCGAGTGCGTCCAATACTTCGGCCCGAATGGTTACTTTGAGCCTCTTCACGTCCTTGATCGCCTCCAGCGCCAGGACGATCTCGAAACGCATTCTGGCCAGATCATAGCCAGATTACGGAGCGCCGTCAAACGGTGCGCTCGACGAGCGCCACTCGTAGCGCCCGAAACCCTAGCGGGCGTTTATCACTGATCGACCGCACTCGGACATCAGGACCAAAGCTCACCACCTTCGACGGTCTGGGATCCTGGGGCTCTTCGGACCCCTTGACGGAGACTTATAGAAATAGTAGACTGCCGGGGCGAGACCTCTTAAAACCTTAAGACTTTGCTATAGGAGGGTTGGAGTGCGGCGCGTCGTCTCGGTCGCGTGGCTGCTCGTCGTGGCTGCCGTCCTGTGCCCGGCGGCGGCCTGGGCCGCGGCCGAGCACCTCGTCGTGCCGACGGTCACCTCGCCGTTGCCGCTCGATCCGACCGCCGATCCCTCGACCTGGGCGGCGGCGCGCAGCGTGACGCTGCCGTGGGACGTGCAACACCAAAAGCCGTCCAGCGAGCAGAGCGTCGCGCGCATCGCGACCGACGGAGTCTTCCTCTACGTCCGCTTCGACAACGCGCAACGCGAGTCGCTGTGGGCGCAGCAGCACACCAACGACGTCGGTGACGGAACCGATGACGAAGTCTGGATCGACCTGTGGCCGAACGGACCCAACGGCTTCTACTACCAGTTCGCGGCGACGTCGAACGGGACGCACTTCCAGTACTCGACCGAGAACACGGCGTACGATCCGAGCTGGACTTCGTTCGGCGCGGCGCACGCCGGCGGCTGGACGACGACGATGAAGATCCCGCTGCGCGTCGTGCGCGGCTCGGGTTCGAACGGCGGCTGGCGGGTGCAGTTCGTGCGCATCGTGCGCTCGACCGGCGAGCGGCAGATTTGGAGCTGGGGTCCGGCGCAGACCAACGGCGACGACGTCACCTACGCCGGCCCGACGACCGGGATGCCGCCGGCCGCGGTCAGCAAAGCCAGCCCGCGCGTCGCGCTGTACACCTTGGGCGCGTTGGGCTCACCGGACTCGGGGTTGTCGACCTCGCGCCTGGGCGCCGATTTCTCGGTCCCGGTCACGCCGACGTCGTCGGTCTACGGGACGATCCATCCCGACTTCTCCAACGTCGAGGTCGATCAGCAGACGATCGCCCCGACTGCCTATCAGCGCGTCTACACCGAGGTGCGGCCGTTCTTCACCCAGGGCGCCAACTACTACGACCCGTTCGACTGCGACATCTGCCCGACGACGGAGCAGCTCTATACGCCCTCGATCCCGACCCCGCGCGACGGCTACGCCTTCGAGGGGAAGCAGGGCTTGTTCTCGTTCGCCGGCTTCGATGCCGTCGGAGACGACCGGAACGACGGCGCGGCGATGGTGCAGATGCACACGCCGAACAACCAGTTGAGCTACGCGGTCCAGGAAGTCGACGTCGATCTGCCCGGCATCGTCGACCACACGGTGACCAGCGGCATCCACTTCAACGACTCCCAGCACTGGGACGCGTTCTTCAACTACGGCGAGGACCAGGGCACCGATGTCCTCGACCCGGCACGGAACAAGCGCATCGACGGCGGCGCCATCTACTATACGAACACGTTCGCCGGGGGTGCCTCGCTGCGCAGTTTCGGCGAGTACTATCTCCCGCTCGACGGCTACATCACCCATCCCGATGTCGCCGGCTATGCGGTCTTCGAGAACAAAGAGTGGCTCTTTCCAGCGACCTCGTGGCTCGACAGCATCCAGTTCTGGAGCTTCGCCGACCGCTACCACGATCACACCGGCGCGCTCGACCAGACCGACAACAACCTCTCGCTCGACGTCCTCACGCACGGTCTGATCGACGTCCAAGGTGGGATCGGGTCGAGCTACCTGAAGCTGCCCAACGGCGTCTTCACGCCCGTCTCACAGGACGGGATCCAGTTCACCTGGCACAGCGGTTCGGCCAACAACCCGGGCAACAACGGAAACCACGGCTCGTCGGCGACGCCGACCATCCTGTCGTGGAACGGCGGCCGCTTCGGCCCGGGGCGGCTCGAGTCGTGGCTGCGCAGCTCGACGATGCGCGCCGGGACGCGCGGGACGCTGACTCTCGAGGTCGACGACACGGACCAACTGCTCGACGCCGGCGGGCGCGACATGCAGTGGCTCGAGCGGCTCAGCTACACCTACGCCACCGGGCCGAACTCCTCGATCGCGTTCGGCATCCGGCGTATCGACGGAACCGCGCCGCTGATCGATACGCTGACGCCGCCCGTCTTCATCAACGCGTGGAACGTCTCGTTCGACTACCACAAGCGCGTCGGCCCGAACGAGCTGTACTTCGCCTACGGCGACGCTAGCCAGGTCTACACCGTCCACGAGTTCATCCTCAAGCTGATCCACTACTTCGGCGCCGAGAAGGGCACCTAAGCCGCGTCCGACAATTCGGCCGACACACATGTCTGCCGTTTCGGAGGTCGACGTCGTCGTCTGCGGTGGCGGGAACGCGGCCCTGTGCGCTGCGATCACGGCGCGGCGCGCGGGCGCGAGCGTGTTGCTGTTGGAGCGGGCGCCGGTCCACCTGCGCGGCGGGAACACGCGGCACACGCGCGACATCCGGCTCGCGCACGCCGAGCCCAACGCGGCGGCGACCGGCGCGTATCCCGAGGCGGAGTTCTTCGACGACCTGCTGCGCGTCACGGGCGGTGAGACGAACGAACCGCTGGCGCGCTTGACGATCGGCGAGTCGACGAACCTCGCCGCCTGGATGAGCGAACAGGGGGTCCGCTGGCAACGGCCGCTGACCGGGACACTCCAGCTCGCTCGGACCAACGGTTTCTTCCTGGGCGGCGGGAAGCAACTCGCGAACACCTACTACGACACCGCACTGCGGCTGGGCGTGCAGGTCGAATACGAGGCGACGGTTCGCGCGCTGGTCGGTGCCGATGGCCGGGTCGAGCAGATCGTCTACGAGCGCGCCGAGCGCGAAGAGCGGGTCGCTGCCGGCGCCGTCGTCGTCGCCGCCGGCGGCTTCGAGGCCGACGTCGAATGGCTGCGCGAGTACTGGGGCGACGCCGCGTCGCACTTCACCATTCGCGGGACACCGTACAACACGGGGATCGCGCTCAAGGCGATGTACGCGGCCGGCGCGCGGCGGATCGGCGACCCGCGCGGCCTGCACTGTATCGCGGTCGACGCGCGCGCGCCGCGCTTCGACGGCGGCATCGTGACCCGGATCGACGCGATCCCGTTCGGCATCGTCGTCGACATGGACGGCCGGCGCTTCTACGACGAAGGCGAAGACTTGTGGCCCAAGCGCTACGCGATCTGGGGCAAGCTGATCGCGCAGCGCAAGCAGCAAAGCGCCTGCGCGATCTTCGACGCGAAGACCGTGGGCAAGTTCATCCCTTCGGCGTACCGTCCGGAGCGAGCCGACACCCTGGCGGCGCTGGCCACCCGGTTGGGTCTCAACGCGGCGGCGCTGGAGCGCACGGTTGCAGAGTTCAACGCCGCTGTGAAGCCCAGGCAGTCGGTGCGGCTCGGCGTCCTCGACGGCTGCGCGACGGACGGCATCACGCCGCCGAAATCCAACTGGGCGCAGCGGATCGACACCCCGCCCTACTACGGCTACCCGCTGCGCCCCGGCGTGACGTTCACCTATCTGGGTGTCGAGGTCGACGCGCAGGCTCACGTCGTCGCGTCCGACGGCACGCCCTTCGAGAACTTGTTCGCGGCCGGCGAGTGCATGGCCGGCAACATCCTCTCGCGTGGATACCTGGCGGGGTTCGGTCTGACGATCGGCTCCGTCTTTGGGCGGCTCGCGGGCACCGCGGCGGCGCGCTATGCTCGAGCTTGACCTGACCGCCGAGCTGGATCGTCAGCTCCTGGTCTGCAACGCCTGCCGGTACTGCGAGGGCTTCTGCGCGATGTTCGGTGCGGCGCAGCTGCGCACGGCGATCGGCGACGGCGACGTCGCCTACCTGGCGAACCTGTGCCACGACTGCCGCATGTGCTACGACGCCTGCATGTTCACCCCGCCACACGCCTACGCGATCGACATCCCTGCGGTGATGGCGGCGGCGCGGGTCGACACGTACGCGCGCTATGCGCGGCCCTCGCTGTTGGGCCGGCTGGTCCGCACGCCGAGCAGCGTCTCGCTGGCGACGGCGCTGGCCGGCATCGCGACCGTCGCGCTGGCGATCGCCGCCTTCGCCGGCGGCGCGGCGCTGTGGACGCCGCAGACCGGGCCCGGCGCGTTCTACCGGCTGCTGCCGTATGCGGCGCTGCTCCTCGCGGCGCTCGCGCTGACCGTCTACGGCGCTGTCTGCGTCGCGCTCGGCGCACGCGACTACGCGCGCGACATCGGCGGCGGGTTCGTCTCCGCCGCGTCGCTGCGCACCGCGCTCCACGAAGCGCTCGCGCTGACGTACCTCAAAGGCGGCGGCGCCGGCTGCTACGACGAGCAGCGCGCGTCCGGCCGACGGCGCTTCCTTCACGGCCTGGTCTTCTGGGGTTTTCTGGCCGACCTGGCCGCGACGATCAGCGCCGCGTTCGAGCAAGAGTTCCTGCACCTGCTGCCGCCGTATCCGCTGGCGAGCGTGCCGGTCGTGCTTGGTACCGGCGGCGGGATCGCGCTAGCGCTCGGCGTCGCCGGCCTCGCCGCCGTCAAGCGGCACAGCGACGTGCGCCCGATGGACCCACGCATGGTCGCACTCGACTATGCGTTCCTGGGGCTGTTGGAGCTGACGGCGCTGACCGGGCTGGCGTTGCTGGCGTTTCGCTCGACCGGTGCCGTCGGTGCGCTGTTGGCCATCCATTTAGGTGTTGTCGCCGGACTGTTCGTCACCGCACCGTACGGAAAATTCGTCCACGCCGTCTACCGCTTCATCGCCCTGACCAAAAACGCGCACGAGCAGGCGAACCTCGCGGCCTGAGCGGAATCTGCGCCATGCGGCAGACGGTCGTCCCCGGTATCTGGTCCTGGTCGCGCTGGCAAGCCGACCGCAACCTCGACTTCAACGGCTTCTTCGTCGAGAGCGACGAGGGGAATCTCGTCGTCGATCCGATCGACCCCGACGACGCCCTCCTGGCGGAGCTGACGCAGCGCGGCGTCGCCGCGGTCGTCGTCACCAACCGCGATCACGAGCGCGGCAGCGCCGCCGTCGCGGCGGCGACCGGCGCGCGCGTCCTTGCGCCTACGCTCGACGCTCCGGAGCTCGTCCGTCCGCCCGACGCGACGCTCGCGCCCGGCGACGTCGTCCACGGCTGGCGCGTGTTGGGTTTCAGCGGCCTCAAGACGCCCGGCGAGATCGCGCTGATCGACCCCGTGCGCCGCGCCGCGATCGTCGGCGATGCGATCTGGGGGACGCCGGCCGGCGCGCTGACGCTGATGCCCGACGCCAAGCTGGCCGATCCGGCCGCGGCCGCGCTCTCGCTGCGCGCGCTGCGCAAGCCGGTGCTCGACCACCTGCTGGTCGGCGACGGGGACTGCGTCTTCGGTAACGCGCGCGCCGCGCTCGACGCGATGTTCGCCGCGCGCGTGGGCGTGGCGACCTTCCGCGCGAACGTCGACGAACTGGCCTACGCGCTCGTCCCCGGCGAGCCGCGACCGTTCCTCTCGCTCGGCGCCGAGCTGGGCCGGCTGATCGGCAGCAGCCGGTTGGAATCCGCCGTGTGGAAGCTCCCGCACGGGACGCATACCTGCCCCTACCATTGGCATACCGCCGAGGAGGAGTTGCTGGTCGTGCTGGCCGGGACGCCGACGCTGCGCTCGCCGCAAGGGACGTTCGCGCTGCGGCGCGGTGACGTCGTCGCCTTCCCGACCAACGAGCACGGCGCGCACCGGCTGTGGAACGACGGCGCCGAGGACGCGCTGCTGCTGATCGTCGCCAACAGCGACACCGCCGACGTCTGCTTCTACCCCGACTCCGAGAAACTGATGGTCGAGGTCACCAACACCCTCGTGCGTAGCCGCCCGCAGCTCGACTACTTCGACGGCGAGCGATGAGCGAGCCGGCCTACGCGGCGACGCGCGACGCGCGCATCGCCTACTACGAGCGCGGCCCGCGCGACGGGCCGCCGGTGCTGCTGGTGCACGGCTTCCCCGACGACGCGCGCACCTGGGACGCGCTCGTGCCCGCGCTGGTCGCGGCGGGTTACCGCACGATCGCGCCGTTCGTGCGCGGCTTCGGACCGACCGCCCTGGTCGACGGCGCGCCGCGCAGCGGCGAGATCGGCGCGCTCGCCTTCGACGTGCTGGCGCTGGCCGACGCGCTGGGCCTGGCGCGCTTCGACTACGTCGGCCACGACTGGGGCGCGCGCGCCGGCTACGCGGTGGCCGCGCTCGCCCCGCAGCGCGTGCGCTCGCTGTGCACGCTGGCGGTCGCGTACGGAACGAACGTCGCCGCGCAGCGGCTCTCGATCGCGCAGGCGCGCGCCTATTGGTACCAGTGGTACTTCGCGACGCCGCGCGGCGAGGCTGAGCTGCAGGCGAACCGGCACGCGTTCTGCCGCGCGCTGTGGGGCTACTGGGCACCGGGCTGGCGCTTCGGCGAGGCCGAGTACGACGCGACTGCCACCTCCTTCGCGAATCCCGACTTCGTCCCGGTCGTGCTCTCGTCGTATCGCCAGCGCTGGGGGTTCGTCCCCGGCGACGAGCGGTACGCGGCCGAGCGCGCGGCGCTCGAGGCGGTGCCGCGCTTGACGGTCCCGACGCTGACCCTGATGGGGCGCGACGACGGCGCGACCTTACCCGCCGGCGCCGACGGAGCGGCGGCGTACTTCGCCGCACCGTACCGCCTGCAGCTGGTGGCGGACTGCGGCCACTTCCTCCAGCGCGAGCAGCCGCAGGCCGTGGCCGCGGCACTGTTGCCGCACCTGCGCGCACACGCGGTCGCCGGCTGATGCGCCTGCAGCTCGTGCCGCGCGAGCGCAGCCAGGCGACCGTCACGCTGAGCACGACCGCGACCTTCCCGGCCGAACCGGTGCGCCTGACGTACGCCACGCGCACCGGTGCGCTGTTGCGGATCGACGGCGTCGTGCGCGGCGCGTTCGACCTGCAGCACGCGACGATCGTGCTGCCACCGATGCTCGGCGAGCACGAGCTGACGCTCGAGGTCGAGCGGCGCGCGATCCCGACCAGCGGACTCCCCTCCGGTGACGGCCCGCGCTGGCGCTGGATGCTGGCGCGCGCCGCGCAACGACCGGCGACGAGCCTCGAACTCGAGGTCGGCGCGCCGGCCGTCGACGGGCGCGCCGTCGAGGTCCCGCTGATCGGCCACGCCCACCTCGACGTCGCCTGGCTGTGGACCTACGACGCGACGCGCCGCAAGGCGTTGCGCACGTTCGCGACGGCGCTGCGCCAGGTCGAGACGATGCCGTACGTCTTCGCGCAGAGTCAGCCGCAACTCTACGCCTGGGTCGCCGCGGCCGACCGCGCGCTGTTCGAGCGGATCCGCGCGCACGTCGGCACGGGCTGGGACGCCGGCGTCGCAGCGATGTGGGTCGAGCCCGACTGCCACGCGCCCAGCGGCGAGTCGCTGCTGCGGCAGTTCGCGCACGGGATCCGCTGGATGCGCGACCAACTCGGGGTCGAGCCGAGCGTCGCCTGGCTCCCCGACACCTTCGGCTTCCCGGGGACGTTCCCGAGCTTGGCCGCGCACGCCGGTGTCCCGTACTTCGCCACGACGAAGCTGCAGTGGAACGAGCGGACGCGCTGGCCGTATCCGCAGTTCCGCTGGGTCGGCGACGACGGTGCGGCGGTGACCGCCGCGCTGATCGACGCCTACGAAGGCGGCCTCGACGACGCGCGCGTCGCGCGCGCGCGCGAGCGCGACGAGCCGCTGCTGGTCGGCTACGGCGACGGCGGCGGCGGCGCGACCGACGAACAGGTCGCCGAGGTCGGTGCCGGCTCGCGCGGCTGGACGCAGTTGGAGGCCTGGTTCGGCACGCTGCGCGCGGAGGCGCTGCCGCCGCATCGCGGCGAGCTGTACTTGGAGACGCACCGCGGAACGTACACGACCCACCACGATGTGAAGGCGCGCAACGCCGCGCTCGAGCGCGGCCTCGGGCACGCCGAGGAGCTGGCCGCGTGGTGCGTCGCCGTGCGCGCGCCCGAGGCGGTGCGCCGGTCGTTGGCCGAGGACCTGCGCAGCGCGTGGCGGATCGTCCTGCGGGCGCAGTTCCACGACGTCTTGCCCGGGACGTCGATCGGCGCGGTCTACGCCGACGTCCACCAGGAGTACGACCACGCGCAGGCGATCTTGGCGCGCGTCAGCGCTTCGGCGACGTCGATCCTCCCGCGCAGCGAGCTGCAGCTCGCCACGCCGCCGGCGGTCGCGCCCCGTCGCGACGGCGAAGAGTGGGTCGTCGAGAACGCCTTCGTGCGCGCGCGGCTGCGCGCCGACGGGACGGTCGTCGAGCTGGGCGCGATCGATGGTCCGAACCTGGTCGCGGTCGCCAACGGGATCGTCGCCTACGTCGACCGTCCCACCAAATGGGACGCCTGGAACATCGACGCGGGCTACATACGCAAGCAGGTCCCGGTGCGCCCGACCGGCACCGCCGTCGAAGACGACGCGCTGGTCGTGCGGCTGACGATCGGGCGACGCTCGCGCGCGACGATGCGCGTCGCGCTGCACGAGGACGAGCCGTGGTTGCGGGTCGAGTTGGCCGTCGACTGGCAGGCCGACCACGTGCTGCTGCGGGCCGAGCACCGCGTCGCGCTGGCGGCGAGCGACGTGCGCTTCGGCGAGCCGCACGGCACGCGGGTGCGCACGCCCTATCCGACGACCGAGGCCGAACGCGCGCGCTTCGAGGTCCCCGGCCAGCGCTGGGCCCACGTCGAGGCCGGCGGCCACGGGCTGGCCGTGTTCACGCCCGATCTCTACGGTTGGAGCGCGCTCGGCCTGCGCGACGGCGGGATTCGCTTAGGGACCTCGTTGCTGCGCGCGCCGCGTTGGCCCGATCCTCGCGCCGACCGCGGCGAGCAGCAGCTGGCCTATGCGCTGGTGCCGACGGCCGGCGCGACGATCTCGGCGCTCGAGCACGGCTGGCTGGCCTACGCCGACGACGACCGCGTGCGCCTCTTCACCTGCGAGGATAGCTCCGTCCTGATCGTGGCGACCTATCCGTCCGACGACGGCGCCGCGGTCGTCGTGCGAGTACGTGAGTGCGACGGCGTCGCTCGGCGGGTCGCGCTGCGCTGTGGCGGCCGGATGCGCGAAGCCCAGCCGGTCGACGCCGTCGAGCGCCCGGTCCCGGGCGACGCCGCGATCGTGGAGGAAGAACTGGTCTTCGCGCTCGGTCCGTTCGCGCTGCGCTCGTTCCTGGTACGATTCTAAGGTGATGGTGTTGGCAGCCCCCTCGGGGTATCGCAATCGGAGCAGCGTGATGATGGGCTGCCGCCGCCTGGGGGCCCCGCGCCGAAGGCGTGGGGGGCGCGGAGCCTGGGGCGGAGCGCCGTGAAACTGGACTGCGTGCTGTTCGACCTCGACGATACGTTGCACGACGACACGCTGGCATATCGGACGGCGGCGCGGACGGTCTCCGAGGCGATCGCGCGCGAGCGCGGTATCGACGCCCGCGCGCTAGCCGATGCGTACACCGGTGCGACGGTCGGCTTCTGGTCGGCGCTGACCGACGAGCATCTGACGCTCCAGATCGCCGACGAGCGCCAGCGGATGTGGTACGAGGCGCTGCGCGCGGTCGGGATCGAGGACCGGGCATTGGCCGCCCGCGCCGCGGCGGCGTACGTCGAGGCCCGCGACGACGTCCTGAGCTTGGCGCCCGGGTCACTCGACTTGTTGGCGACGCTGCGGGCGCGGGGCTGCCGGTTGGGCCTGGTGACGAACGGATTCGCCGAGACGCACCACGACAAGATCGACCGGCTCGGGCTGCGCGAGCGGATGGACGCGTTCTTCCTGGCCGACGAGGTCGGGATGGTGAAGCCCAACCCGGCGCTCTTCCGCCACGCCTGCGAGGTGCTGGGCAGCGTCCCGGAGCGCTCGGCGATGGTCGGCGACCGCTACGACCGCGACATCGTCGGGGCCGCCGAGGCCGGGCTGTTCACCGTCCTGATCGACGTCCACGCGATCCCCCTCCCACTGGGCGCCCGCCCACCGGACGCGACCGTCCCGGCGATCGACGACGTGCTCGGGGTCCTCCCGCTGGCCGGCCGCCACCCGGCTTAAAACCGCTCGCCTGCCCCGGGAACCGGTTGGGGAGGGCGCGAAACCGCCCGCCATGGTCGAGCAACCGGTCGAAAATGTCTTCGTGCGCGCCTGGGGCCTCCTGACGCGCAACTGGGTCATCATCGTCCCCGGGGTCATCGTCGGGCTCATCGTGGGACTCGTGAACGCGCTCGTCTTGGCGCCGGCCTACATCGTCTCCAGCGGTGACGTCACCATCACCCGCACGGTCGGCGTCGGCGGCGGCCTGCTGGCCGGCCTGGTCGCGCTGGTCGGCTACATCGTCACGGTCGCCTACACGACCGGGATGGCCGGGGCGGCCTGGGCGCGCGGCACCGCCACGCTCGGCGACGGAACGGTCGCGTTCCAACGCGACGTGGGCCGGATCGTGCTGGTCGGGATCGGCCTAGTCGTCCTGGCACTCGTCGCCGCCATCATCGCGCTCCCGACCCTCGGGCTCTCGCTGCTGGCGTTCTATCTGTTCACCCTCTACGCGTTTCCGTCGGCGATCGTCGGGGACCGCCAGGCGATGGACGCGCTCACCGAGTCCTTCCGGCTGACCATCGCGCGCTTCGTGCCGACGTTGATCATCGCGATCGTCATCGCGGTCCTCTCGGTCATCGGCCATGTCATCGGAGGCGCCTTCAGCTTCACGCCGCTGATCGGGCCGGTCGTCAGCGCGGTGATCACGCAGGCGGTCGTCGCCTACGCGACGCTGGTGATCGTCGGCGAGTACCTCAACCTGCGCGCCGCCAATCAAATCCCGCCGGCTCCCCCGCCGGCGGCGGCGCCGCCGGCCTAGCCCAGACGGGCGAGCCGCCGGCGCTCGGGCGTCCGGCGGCTGGAACCGTTCCTCCCTCGGCCGGATCATGTGACGGGCGATGCCGGATGCGACCCCGCACGCCCTCGATGCGATCGTCATCAAGGGCGCGCGCGAACATAACCTCAAAAACGTCGACCTGACGCTTCCCCGCAACCGGCTGATCGTGATCACCGGGCTGTCGGGATCCGGCAAGTCCTCGCTCGCCTTCGACACGATCTACGCCGAAGGGCAGCGCCGCTACGTCGAGTCGCTCTCGTCGTACGCGCGGCAGTTCCTCGGGCAGATGGAGAAGCCCGACGTCGACTACATCGAGGGGCTCTCGCCGGCGATCTCGATCGACCAGAAGTCGACCTCGCGCAACCCGCGCTCGACCGTCGGAACGGTCACCGAGATCTACGACTACCTGCGCCTGCTCTACGCGCGGATCGGCAAGCCGCACTGTTACCAGTGCGGGCGTGAGGTCTCGGCGCAGACCGCCGAGCAGATCGTCGACCAGATCCTCGAGTATCCCGAGGGGACGCGCATCCAGTTGCTCGCGCCGATCGTCCGCGGTCGAAAGGGCGAGTACCAGAAGCTGTTCGAGGAGGTCGCCAAGGAGGGCTTCGCGCGGGTCCGGGTCGACGGCGCGATCCGCGAGCTGCGCGAGAAGATCGAGCTGGACAAGAAGCGCAAGCACACGGTCGAGGTCGTCGTCGACCGGCTGGTGGTCAAGCCCGACGTGCGCGGGCGGCTGACCGACTCGATCGAGACGACGCTCAAGCTCTCGACCGGGATCGTGACCGTTCTCTACCAGGCGAAGGTCAACGCCGGGACGGCCCAGGCGACCGAGGACTGGGTCGAAGTGACCTACAGCGAGTCCTTCGCCTGCGCCTACTGCGGCATCTCGTTCCAGGAGCTCGAGCCGCGGCTGTTCTCGTTCAACTCGCCCTACGGCGCGTGTCCGGCCTGCAGCGGCTTGGGCGTCAAGATCGAGATCGACCCGTGGAAGGTCATCCCCGACCGGACCAAGTCGATCGCCGACGGCGCGATCGTGCCGTGGTCGAAGAACCTGGGTTCGGGGCGCTATCCGTCGACGAATCCGTACTACCTGCAGCAGGTCGAGCGCCTGTTGCGCTCGCGTCGCTGCAAGGCCAGTACGCCGGTCGAAGAGCTCCCCGAGGACGTGGTCGAGACGATCCTCTACGGCGCCGACAAGAAGCAGAAGTTCGTCTACGAGTCGCGCTCGGGCAAGCAGTGGGAGTACGAGTCGCAGTTCGAGGGCGTCGTCAACAACCTGCAGCGGCGCCACAGCGAGACCTCTTCCGACTACGTCAAGGAAGAGATCGAGAAGTACATGAGCGCCTCGACCTGCAAGGTCTGCCAGGGCGCGCGGCTCAAGCCCGAGGCGCTCGCCGTGACCGTCGCCGGTCAGAACATTCACCAGACGACGACGCTCTCGGTCGAGGCGGCGGAGGCGTTCTTCACCACCCTGCGCACGACCGAGCGCGAGCAGCTGATCGCGCACCAGATCCTCAAGGAGATTCGGGCGCGGCTGGGCTTCTTGCAAAACGTGGGCTTGGGCTACCTGAACCTGGCCCGCACCGCGACGACGCTCTCGGGTGGCGAGTCGCAGCGCATTCGCCTCGCGACGCAGATCGGCAGCTCGCTGGTCGGCGTGCTCTACATCCTGGACGAACCGTCGATCGGGCTGCACCAGCGCGACAACGACCGGCTGCTGGCGACGCTCGAGACGCTGCGCGACATCGGCAACACGCTGATCGTCATCGAGCACGACGAGGACACGATGCGCTCGGCCGACGTGGTGGTCGACATCGGGCCGGGCGCCGGCGCCGAAGGCGGCCGCATCCTGAGCGTCGGCTCGATCGAGCAGATCGAAGCGAATCCCGAGTCGCTGACCGGCGCGTACCTCTCGGGCCGCCTGTTCATCGCGATCCCCAAACACCGGCGCAAAGCGCGCAGCCTGCTGACGGTGCTCGGGGCGAAGGCCAACAACCTGCGCGGCGTCGACGTCGAGATCCCGCTGGGCACGTTCGTCTGCGTGACCGGCGTCTCGGGCTCGGGCAAGTCGACACTGGTCAACGAGGTCGTCGTCAAGGCGCTCGACCAGCACTTGCACCACCAGCCCGCCGGCGGGACCTACGGCCGGGTCAAAGGCGCCGAGGCGCTCGACAAGATGGTCGTGATCGACCAGTCGCCGATCGGCCGCACGCCGCGCTCGAACCCCGCCACCTACACCGGCACCTTCGACCTGATCCGCGAGCTGTACTCGCAGGTCCCCGAGGCGAAGGTGCGCGGTTACACGCCGGGCCGCTTCTCGTTCAACGTCAAGGGCGGTCGCTGCGAGGGTTGCCAAGGCGACGGCATCGTCAAGATCGAGATGCACTTTTTGCCCGACGTCTACGTCCCGTGCGAGGTCTGTCACGGCCGGCGCTACAACGCCCAGACGCTCGAGGTGAAGTACAAGGGCAAGTCGATCGCCGACGTCTTGGCGATGCGGGTCGACGAAGCGGCCGACCTGTTCGCGACGATCCCGCGCATCTCGAACAAGCTGCGCACGATCTGTGAGGTCGGCCTGGGCTACATTCAGATGGGCCAGCCGGCGACGCAGCTCTCGGGCGGCGAGGCGCAGCGGATCAAGCTCGCGACCGAGCTCTCACGGCGCGCGACCGGCCGCACCTTCTACGTCCTCGACGAGCCGACGACCGGGCTGCACTTCGCCGACATCCACAAGCTGCTCGACGTGCTGCAGCGGCTGGTCGGGATGGGCAACACCGTGCTGGTCATCGAGCACAACCTCGACGTGATCAAAACGGCCGACTACCTGATCGACCTCGGCCCGGAGGGTGGGGACCGCGGCGGCCAGATCGTCGCGACCGGGACGCCCGAGGAAGTCGCCGCGAATCCGGACTCGTACACCGGGGTGTACCTGCGCGGAGTGCTCAGCGACGAGCGCGCGCTGGGCCGGATCCACGTCGATCCGGCACGGATCGCCGAGCTGGAGCGGGCGAACCGCGCGCAGCTCGACGATCTCGTCCAGAATGGACGCGTCGCGGTCGAGGTCGGGTCTACGCCGCGGAGGTAACCGCGAACATCGTCCGCGCGCCCCGCGTGAAGGACGGGAGCTGCACGACGTCCTCGTCGTGTTGCAGGGAGCTCTCGTCGATCTGGAAGCGGGCGACGAGGCGGTCGAGCCGCTCGGCCTGCTCGCGCAGTGCGCGCGCCGTCGCGTCGATCTCCTGAACGCCGGTCGCCAGCTCACTGGTCGCCCGGGCGGCCTCGTGGGCGGCGGCCGATTGCTGCTCGGCCGCGACGGCGACCGGCAGGATCGTTGAGGTGACCGAGTGCGTCGTCGTGCGCATCTCGCCGGCGGCGGCGGCGTTCTCTTCGACCCCGGTCGCGGCGAGCGCGACGCTCGCCGTCACTCGGGTCGACGCCTCGCGCATCGCATGCGCCCGGCCCGCCAGTTCCTCGGCGACCCCGCGCGTCGTGTCGATCGCGCGGCGCACGCCGGCCAGCGCCGATGCGGCGCGTTCGGCGACTTGCAGGCCGCCGTCCATCGAGGTGCCCGAGGCGCGCATCGCGTCGGCCGCCTTGACCGTCTCGCGCCGGATCGACGAGAGGATCGAGGAGATCTCTCGCGTGGCGTGAGCCGAGCGTTCGGCCAGCTTGCGCACTTCGTCGGCGACGACCGCGAAACCGCGGCCGTGCTCGCCGGCCCGGGCCGCTTCGATCGCGGCGTTGAGGGCGAGCAGGTTCGTTTGGTCGGCGATCTCTTCGATCGTCGAAACGATCTCTTCGACCTGGACGGAGCGCTCTTCGAGGGCGACCATCGCCTGGGCCGCACTCGCCGAGACGTCGCGCAGCTTGCGCATCGCCTGCTGCGTTTCGTCGACGGCTGCGTTCCCGCCGGTGGCCTGTTCGGTCGCTTCACGTGCCGTGCGAGCGAGTTCGCTGCCGTGGGCAGAGAGCGATTCGATGCCGTCATCGAGCTGTTGGAGTCCGATGGTCGCGGCCTGGATCGCCTCGGCCTGGTGCTCGGCGCCACGCGCGATCGCTTCGGCAGAGCGCGAGAGTTCCTCGAGTGCGGTCCCGGCCTGCGTGATCTGGCCGGCCTGATCGCTGGCGCCGCCGGCGACGCTGTCGACCGAACGGGCGATCTGCTCGACCGCGCTCGCCGACTGGTTGGCGGCCGTCGAGGTCTGCTCGGAGGCGAAGGCGAGGCTGCGCGAGGCACCCATCACGCCGCCGATCAGCTCGCGCAGCGAGCCCATCCCGGTCGTGAGCTGCGCCCCGATCGTGCTCAGCCCGTTGGCGAGCTCGTCGTAACTGTGGACCAGTTCGGAGATCTCATCGGTACCGCGGTCGCCCAGCGCCGTGCGGCTGGAGGCGAACTCCCCGCGCAGGTCGCCGGCGGCGAGCTGGGTGAGGATCGCCGAGAGTGCGGTGAAGTCGTCGCGCACGATATCGCGCAGCGCTTCCGAGACGGTCGTCAGGCGGCGCGTCGTCCGGCGCGCGAGACGCCAGGTGACCAAGATGGTCAGCGCCAGGGCGAGCAACCCGATCGCGAGCATGAGCCCCTCGATCTGGAGGACCTGGGCGTCGAACTCGGCCGAAGATTTTTCGGCGGCCGCATTGGCGACTTTCAGGACGTCGTCCAGTGCCGTGGTCAACGCGGTCATATCGCGATCGTACGCGGCGAACGCGGCCGCGGCCGAGGCGTCCGAGTCGATCGCCCGGATCGCCGACGTCTCTTGCGCGTCGATGTCGGTCAGCAAGGCCGCGATCTGGATGACCTGGTCGGCGGCCTTGGGCAGCGTCTTCTGGTGCTTTTGCAGGTAGTCGATGTCGGTGGCGGCGCCCTCCGTCGCGGTCGTGCGCACGACCAGCTCACCCCGATCGCGGGTCAGCGCGTAGCCGCGGATCGCCGCCTTGCCGGTGTTGAGCTGTAAGAGGATGTCGCGGGCCTTGGCACGGTAGGAGGTCTTGTTCAGCACGCCGTTCTTGAGCGACTGCATGTGCCCGAACGAGAGCCACACCCCGGCCATTACCACCGCAAGGGCAATGATCGGGACAGCGAACGCGACCGCGATCTGCAGCCCGATCCGGATCTTCACCGCTGCGGGCCCGGCAGAGCGTCCGGCACGCCGACGGTCGGGGCCGAAGCCCGGATCGCGGCCGGCAGCGCGGCGAGGTACCAGCCGAGCGCATCGGCATGCACCGCGGTCGGCGCGTAGGCGGTCGCAGGGACGGCCGGTGCGGAGACGCCCAGCATCATCGCGGCGGCGAATACTACTACCATCGATTTTATGTCTTGTGCGTGGTACATCGTTTTGAACCTTTCACTCGGCTCGACGCGCGGGTGCGCGCCCTCTTGGTATACCGTCGGGCAAGCCGGCGCTCGGGACGAGCGGTTGCTGTTTGCTCACCGTTAAGGCATCGCCAAGTCGGCGTTAATTTCGGCCATTTCGCCGAATGAGGGCAGGCAAGCGCTCGTTATTCGGTCCGCGAGCGGGGCGACAAGGAAGCCGCCCGCCCCGTCGAAGCTCGCGCCGGTGGCTTCCTTCGCGCTCGCGATGCTCGTCTGTGCCGACCTGGAGCGCTCGAAGCGCTTCTATCGGAGCGTCCTCGGCCTCAAGCTCGGGACGGACGCCATCCCGCACTGGGTCGATTTCGCGCTCGGGGACGGGACGGTGCTCGGCCTGCACCCCGCCGGCCCCAACCTGCCGGTCCGACCGGGCTCGCTCCAGCTCGGGTTCGCCGTCGACGACGTCGACCGGTTCGTCACCGACGCCCGCACCCTCGGGGTGACGATCCTGCAGGAGCCCCACGACGAGGGCTTCGGCCGGCTGGCGGTGATCGCCGACCCGGACGGCTATCCGATCCAGATCGCCAAGCTCAGGCTCGCCTCGTAGCCGATGGCCCCGAAGGCCGCGGCCGCGCGCGCCGCGGAGCTGCGGACTCGCCTCGACGAGGCGAACTACCGCTACCACGTCCTGGACGACCCGCAGCTCAGCGACGCCGACTACGACGCGCTGCTGCGCGAGCTGCTCGACCTCGAGGAGAGCGATCCCGAGGTCCGCACGCCGGACTCGCCCACCCAGCGGGTCGGCGGCACGCCGGCGTCCGGCTTCCCGCCCTACGTCCACAGCCGGCCGATGCTCTCGCTCGGGAACGCCTTCGACCCCGATGAGCTGCGCGCGTTCGACGCCCGGGTGCGCAAGCTCGGCGCGCTGAGCGGCGACGTCGCCTACACCTGCGAGCTGAAGATCGACGGGCTGGCCGTCTCGTTGCATTACGCCGACGGGAAGCTCGTCGCGGGCGGGACGCGCGGCGACGGCAACGTCGGCGAGAACGTCACTGCCAACCTGCGCACGATCCGCTCGATCCCGCTCGCGCTGCGCGGATCGACGCGCGGCCTGCCGCGCCGGATCGAGGTCCGCGGCGAGGCGTACATGCGCAAGAGCGACTTCGAGCGGCTGAACGCCGGCCGCGAGGCGCGCGAGCTGCCGCCGTTCGCGAACCCGCGCAACGCCGCCGCCGGTGGGATCCGTCAGCTCGATCCCAAGGCGACGGCGGAACGTTCGCTCTCGTTCTACGCCTACGCGGTCGGCGAGATCGACGCCGACGAGCCACCGGCGACCCAGTCGACGCTGTTGGCGTACCTCAAGGGGCTCGGCTTCCGGGTCAACGAGCACGCGACCCGCTGCGCCTCGATCGACGACGTGCTGGCCTACGTCGCGCGGTGGGAGGACGAGCGTGACGCGCTCGACTACGAGATCGACGGCGTCGTCGTCAAGGTCGACGACCTCGCGCTGCAAGCGAAGCTCGGCAGCGTCGGCAAAGACCCGCGTTGGGCGGTCGCGTTCAAATTCCGCGCCCGCGAGGCGCAGACGAAGCTGCTCGCGATCGAGGTCAACGTCGGCCGCACGGGGACGATCAACCCCTATGCCGTGCTCGAGCCGGTGCGGCTGGGCGGCGTGACGGTGACCAACGCGACGCTGCACAACGAGGACGACATCCGGCGCAAGGACATCCGGGTCGGCGACGTCGTGATCGTGCGGCGGGCCGGCGACGTGATCCCGCAGGTGGTGGGACCGGTCCTCGCGCTGCGCAAGAAGAAGCTTCCCGTCTACGCGCTGCCGACGCGCTGTCCGGTCTGCGGGGCCGACATCGACCGCCCCGAGGGCGAGGCGATGGCGCGCTGCACGAACGCGACCTGCCCGGCGCAACTGGTCGAACGCATTCGCCACTTTTGCTCGCGCGGCGCGATGGATATCGAAGGCGTCGGCGATCAGCTCTCCGCCGCGCTGGTCGAGGCTGGGCTCGTGCGCGACGCCGGCGACCTCTACCGTCTCACCGCCAAGCAGCTCTTGGGGCTCCCGCGGATGGCCGAGAAGTCGGCGGCGAACGTACTGGCGGCGATCGCCGCGTCGAAGTCGCGCGGGCTGGCCCGCCTGCTGTACGGGTTGGGGATCCGCTACGTCGGCGCGCAGAACGCGGCGATCGTGGCCGGCGACTTCGGGACGATCGACGCCCTGGTCGCGGCGAGCGAGGAGGACTTGCTGCGCAGCGAGGGGATCGGCGAGCAGATCGCGCGCAGCGTCGTCCTGTTCTTCGCGCAGGGACCGAATCGCGCGATGATCCGCCGCCTGCAGGCGGCCGGCGTCGACGCGACCGCCCCGCTACGCCCGCGCGAGCCGGTCGGCGCGCTGGCCGGAAAGACGCTCGTGCTGACCGGGACGCTGCCGGCGCTCACCCGCGAGCAGGCGACGGAGCTGATCGTCGCCGCCGGCGGCAAAGTCAGCTCGGCGGTTTCGAAGAAGACGAGCTACGTCGTCGCCGGCGACGAGGCCGGCAGCAAACTGCAGAAGGCCGAGCAGCTCGGCATCCCGATCCTCGATGAGGCGGGTCTACGCGCGTTGCTCTGAAGCTTGTCGAAGGCCGGGTCAGACGTGCGAGGGCAGCGACCCGTGTCCGTCGACGATCCCATGCGGGACCACGGGCCGCAGACCGTCGTCGTCGGTGTCCTCGATGTGGTGGCTGCCATGGAAGTGTTCCGGTGCCAGGTACATGTACATGGTGGGGACCAGGACCAGCGTCAGCACCAGCGAGCTGAGGATGCCGCCGATCACGACGACGCCCAGGCTCGAGCGAACGCCCGACCCGGGTTCCAGCGCGAGCGCGAGCGGGAGGTTGCCCGCGACGACCGAGATGCTGGTCATGATGATGGGACGGAACCGCGTGAACGCGCTCTCCTTGATGGCGTCGAGCTTCGAGCGGCCGCGCTCGCGCAGCGTGTTCGCGTAGTCGACCAGCAGGATCCCGTTCTTGCTCACGATGCCGACCAGCAAGATCGTCCCGATCAGCGAGAACAGGTTGAGCGTCTCGTGGGTGATCGCCAGCGCCCCTAGCGCGCCGAAGGCCGCCACCGGGACCGAGAACAGGATGATCAGCGGCGAACGATAGCTGTTGTAGAGCGCGACCATCAACAGGAAGACCAGCACCACCGAGAGGATCAGCGAGCCGCCCAGGCCGGTGAGCGTCTGACCCATGAGGTCCTGTTGGCCGAGCGGGCGCGGCCGCACGATGATGTTCTTGGGGAGATGCAGTGCGGCGATGCGTTCGTAGAACGCCTTTTGCACGTTCGAGAGCGAGGAGGTCGCTGCCACGTTCGAGCTGATGTCGATGACGCTGTTGCGGTCGACGCGAGTGATCAGCGGCGGCGCCGGCGCCCAGGCGAAGGTCGAGAAGTCCCCGAGGTGGACGATCGCGCCGTTCGTCGCACGCACCGGGACCGCCGCGATCGAGGAGAGACTCCGCTGGTCCTCGATCGGGTAGATCACCTGAACCTGTTCGAGGCCGTCGACCGTGTTGAACTGCGTCGCGATCGCGCCACCGAACGCCGCTTCGGCCGCGACTGCGGCGCTGCCGATGCTCACGTTGAGCGCGCGTGCCCGGGCGCGGTCGAAGCGCAGCTCGACCTGCGGTTCGAGTTGCGAAGCTGCGCTGTAGACGTTGATCGCGCCGGGCGTGGCGCGCAGTGCCTGGAAGGCCTGCTGGGCGTACGGGGTCGGATCGCCGCCGGCGACATCCGTCACCAGCTCGTCGATCGGCTGCGCGTTCCCACCGCCGGTCCCGGTCGCCGGGATGCAGACGATCGTCGCGTCGGGCAGCATCGTGTCGGCCAGCTTGGTGTAGAAGGCGACCCAATAGGTCGTCGAATGCTTGCGATTATCGCTCAGGAAGAGGTGGACCTGACCGACGTTGCCCTCGAGCAGGAAGCCACCGAAGGGTGAGGAGTAGCCGCCGGCGACCACGGTGTCGGCGTCGATGTCCGGGTGACGGCGAATCGCGCGTTCGAGGCCGAAGACGGCGTCCGACGTCTTCGCCAACGGCGTGCCGACGGGATAGGTGATCTGGATGAAGATCTCGCCGCGGTCGACCGGCGGGATGAACTCGGAGCCGACGATTCCTAGCGGCACCAGCGCCATCGCGAAGACGAACGAGGCCGCGCAGACCACGACGACGACGATGCGATGGTCGAGCGCCCAGGGCAGAACGCGATGCGCGTACCACGAGCGCACGTTCGCGAACCCGCGGGTAAAGGCGCGGATGATCCCGGGCGCCTTCCATTTCGACTTGAGCGCCCAGTTGCCGGCCAGGCTCGGGGTGATCGTGAACGAGACGAACAACGAGGTCAGCGTCGAGATGACGACGACGATCCCGAACTCGGCCAGGTTGCGCCCGACTTGCCCCTGCAAGAACGCGATCGGCAAGAACACGACGACGTCGACCAGCGTGATGACGACGGCGGCCGTCCCGATCTCGGTTCGCCCGGTGACCGCCGCCTCGGCCGGCGGCTGGCCCAGCTCGAAGTGCCGTTCGATGTTCTCCAGCACGACGGTCGAGTCGTCGACCAGGATCCCGACCACCAGCGTCATGCCGAGCAGCGAGATCGTGTCGAGCGTCAGGTTCATCATCTGCATGAAGAACAGCGCAACGCACAGCGAGGCCGGGATCGCGACCAGCACGACGATCGCGTTGCGCCACGAACCCAGGAAGAACAGCATCACGATGCCCGTCAGGACGATCCCTTCGGTCAGCGTGCGGATCACGCTGTCGATCTGCTGCGCGGTGTACTTCGACTGGACGTTGACGACGCTGAAGTTGATGTCCGGAAACTGGGCGCGGATGCGCGGCAAGTAGGCGAGGACGTTGTCGGAGGCGGTGACCTCCGAGGCGTCCGAGGCCTTCTGGATCTGCAGGAAAACGCCGTTGATGCCGTTGACGCCCGCGATTTGGCGCCGCGTCTCGAAGCCGTCGACGACGCTGGCGACGTCCCCGACGCGCACGACTTGCGGGGCCGAGGTCCAGGGGTCGATCGCGCCGCCCAGCCCGCTCGACGCGGCGTTGGCCGGCGTGCTCGGTGCGGCGATCGGCAGGCCGAGGATCGACTCCGGCGTGATGATATCGCCGCGGATGTCGATCTGCGTCTCACGGTTCGACGAATAGGCGATGCCGCCCGGTGCGCGGAGATTGTTCGACGCGACCGTGTTGAAGACGTCGTTGAGCGTCAGACCGTAGGCGTTGAGCTTGTTCGGGTCGGTGACGACCTCGAAGGCCGGGGTGACCTGGCCGCCGATGGTGACGTTCGAGATGTCGGGGACCTGCTCGAAGTCGGGGACGATCCGTCCGGTGGCGATGAGGTTGAGCTGCGCCGCGGTCATCTGCGCGGACGTCAGCGAGATCGTGACGACGACGGCCTGGGAGGGGTCGCGGATCGCGATCGTCGGCGGCTGGATCGCCGTCGGAAGGTTGTGCTCTGCCTGCGTCAGCGCGGTCTGGCTGTTGGTGAGGTCGGTGTTCTCGTCGGACTGGATGTAGAACGTGCCGACGACCGTCGCCTGGCCCTGCTGGATGTTCGAGCTCATCGTCTGCAGGTTGGCGGCGCCGGCGAGCGCGTCTTCGATCGGCGCGACGACGGCGTCGCGCATGACGGTCGTCGACGCGCCGGGATACTGGACGTTGATGCTGATGGTCGGCTGGAAGACGTTGGGGAACTGCTGCTGGACCAGCGAGCTGGCGGCGCGCGCGCCGGCGAGCAGCATCAGCGCCAACAGGACGAAGACCAGGGTCGGGCGCTTGACGAACAGGGCGGTCAACATCGCGGCGCCCTACTTCTGCGCGACCTGGAGCTGCGGGGTGACGGGCTCCTTCTCGAGCAGGCCGAGCTGTCCGTTCGCGACGACGGTGGTGCCCGAGTCGAGGCCGCGGACGATCGCGTTCTTGTCGTCCTGCGCGATCAGCACGACGCTGGCCGTGTGCACGACCCCGCCCTTGACGATCTGCACGGTCGAATCGGTCGTGTCGAGGAAGGCCGTCGACGGGATGCGGATGCCGCTGGCGCCGGGCAACTTCGCAATGCCGGTGATGACCATGCCGGGTTTGAGCAGGTCGCGCGCGTTGTCGACGACGGTGTTCACGATGAAGTTCGTCGCGCCCGGCTGCACCGGGCTGAGGACGCCGACGACGTTGCCGGGGATGTGCTTGCCGGGGAGCAAGGTGCTCGCGATCTCGACCGAACTCCCGGTGCGGATACCGATGATCTGCGAGCCGGCACCGTTGAGCACGGCGTAGACGCGATCGGTCTCCTGCAGGGTGAAGATCTGGCGGGTGCCGGGGTACTCGCCGATATTCAGGTTCCGGTTGACGACGACGCCGTCGATCGGCGAGTAGATGACGGCTTTGGCGATCGCGACCTTGATCTGGTCGGCGGAGGCCAGGGCCGCCACGGCGGCGGCGCGCGCCGTCTCGACCGTCGCGCCTTGCAGCCCGGTCGAGGTCGTGCCGTTGGCTTGCACCTGCTTGATGTCGTTAGCCAGCGTGACCTCGTCCTGGGAGATCGTCTCCTGGTCGTTGCGCACGGTCACCTGTTGCTCGTCGTACGTCTGCTGCGCGACGTAGCCGTTCTTGAGCAGCTCGGCGTCGCGCTTGAGGTTGAGCGTGTCGATCGCCAAGGTGTGCTGCGCGGCGCGCACGGCGGCGCGCGCCTGATCGACGGTGTTGCTGTTCTGGATGATCGTCAGGCCGGCTTGGTCGAACGTCTGGTTCGCCTTGGCCAGGTCGCTCTTGTAGGTGGCCATGTCGGAGTTGTACTCGGCGACCAGATCGGCCGTATCGAGCCGCGCCAGGACCTGGCCCTTGCGGACGTGGTCGCCCTCCTGCACGGTGATCACGTCGGTCGGCTCGGTGAGGGACGAGGTGATCGCGACGTTTTGGAGCGGGGCGATGATGCCGGAGAGCTCTGAGGTCGGCGCGACGGCGCCGAAGGTGGCGGTGACGACCGGGACGACCGCGTTGGCCGTGCTGGCGCGCGGGCGTTGCGCGTGCCCGCAGGCGGTCAGCACGAGCGACGCGGCGACGCAGACGAGGAACGTTCGGCACACGGTGTGGGCGGGAGCCTTGGCCATACTGTCCCAGAGTACCAAACTCCGAGCACAATGACTCACAACCTGTTGCCAGCTTTTAGAACAGCTGGACGAGCGTCGGGTCGGTGGGCGCGATGAGCGAGGCCTCGCCCAGCGCGTCGGCGACGTCGCGGGCGATCACGCCGCGATGCCGGTGCGCCTCCGCCACCGCGCCGGCGCGGCCGTGCCAATAGGCTCCGGCCCGCGCAGCGTCGACCGGGGTCAGCCCCTGCGCCAGCAAGGTGGCGATGATCCCGGTCAGGACGTCCCCCGTCCCGGCCGTCGCGAGCGCGCTCGTCCCGGTCGGGTTGAGGTGCGTCACTGCCGGCGTCCCGATCAGCGTCGTGCGGCCCTTGAGCAGCGTGGTGACGCCGTACTCTTCAAGGAAAGCGCGCAGGCGGGGCAGCCGCTCGGGCGGCGCGACGGTCCCCTTTCCGCTCAGCCGCGCGAACTCGCCGGCATGCGGGGTCAGCACCAGCGGCCGGTCGCGGTAGGCGCCGAGGCGCTTGGCAAGATGGAAGAGCGCCCCCGCGTCGGCGACGGCGGGCAGGTCGGTCCCGGCCAGTACGCCGTTGACGATCTCGCCGAAGGCCTCGGAGAGGCCGAGACCGGGGCCGATCCCGATCGAGCCGCAGTGCCGGGTCAACTCGAGGATGGTGCGGACCGCGCCGGCCGGGTCGTCCTCGTCATAGGTGACGACGACCTGTTCGACCAGCTGGGCCCGCAGCGCGGCGGCCGCCCCGGTCGGCGTCGCGACGGTGACGTAGCCGGCCCCGGCCCGCGCCGCCCCCCACGCGCACAGGATCGCGGCACCGGGGAACTGGGTCGAGCCGGCGACCAGCAGCGGCGCCCCTGCGCTGCGCTTCTCCGAGGCGGCCGGGCGGGCCGGCAGGAGCGCCGCGAAGGCGGCGTCGTCGAGCACCTCCGTCGGCGGGTCGTCGATGCCGTCGGCGTCGCCGTCCCGCATCCCGATCGGCGCGCACCACAGGGCGCCGGTCAGGTCGCGCCCGGGGTCGAGAAAACAGCCCAGCTTCGGCCGGCCGAGGGCGACGGTCGCCGTCGCATGGATCGCCGGGCTTCCGGCCGCGCCGCTGGTCGGGTCGATCCCGGTCGGCACGTCGAGCGCCAGGATCGGCGTGCCGGCGCTCTCGACCGCCGCGACCAACGCCGCCGTCGCGGGGTCGAGCGGGAGGCGCGCGTTGACCCCGAGTAGCCCGTCTAGGATCAGCCCGGCGTCGTGCAGCGCCGCCGGGTCGGGTGGGAAGGGGCGCTCTTCGACGCCGGCGATGCGGGCGCGAAAGCGCGCGTCGCGCCGCGCTTCGCTCCCCTCCGCGGCCGGATCGGCGTAGACGATCCGCCGCCGCGTCCCACCGTACGCCGCCAGCGCCGCGTAGGCGTCGCCGCCGTTGTTGCCGCGTCCGGCCAGCGCGACGATCGCGCCCTCGGCGCGCGCGCAGGGCTCGATCAGCCGCGCGATCGCCGCGCCGGCAGCCCGCATCAGGGCGACCTCGCCCTCGCGCCCGACCGCGGCCGCGTCGAGCGCGCGCATCTGCGCGGCCGTCACCGCGCGCACGCTCAGCCCTCGAGCACCACGACGGCGGCGGCCATCGTCGCGGTGTGCGTGATCGTCAGGTGGACGGCGCGCACGCCGCGCGCGGCGAGCAGCCCTTCGTACGCGCCGAACAGACGGATGATCGGCTTCCCACTGCGCTCGTGCGACACGCCGACCGCGCGCCAGGGGATCGCGTGCCCGAAGGCCTTGCGCGTCGCCTCCTTGGCGGCGAAGAATCCGGCCAGGCGTTCGGGCCAGTTGCGCTTGCGCAGCGCGTACGCCATCTCTTCCTCGGTATACACTTTGCGCGCGAACCGTTCGCGGCGCGCGCCCTCGAAGCGGTAGCGCTCGACCTCGGCCAGGTCGATCCCGATTCCGACGATCATCGCACGGGCCTTCGCCACCGCGCTCCCAGGACCGTCCGACCCGCAGCCCGAACCGGACCGACGGCCGTGCGCGAGATCAGCATTGTCCCGATCAACGCGATCGACCCGGGAATCCTCACCCGGCTAGCGCTGTGTCTCGAGGAACGCTTTCTGGCCCGCGCGCTGGTGCGTACGCCGCTCGCCATTCCCCGGAGCGCGCTCAACAGCACCCGCGGCCAGCTCTTCGTCGGCTCGCTGGTCAATCGCCTGACCGCCGCCTACGACGCGCGTGAGGCGCTCGTGCTCGGGGTGACCGACTTCGATCTCTACAAGACCTCGCACCAGTTCGTCTTCGGGTCGGCCAGCGAGACGCAGCGTTGCGCGGTCGTCTCCGTCCATCGCCTGCGCTCGGAGTTCTACGGTGACCCCACCGACGAAAACGCGCTCTTCCAACGACTGGTGAAGGAGAGCGTCCACGAGATCGGTCACGCGCTCGGCCTGCGCCATTGCTACAACGCGCGCTGCGCGATGTACTACTCGAACTCGATCTTCGACACGGACAACAAATTTTCGCACTTCTGCGAGAGCTGCGAACGGCGCAGCCGCGCCAACCGGCCGGCATAGCGGGCAGGCACAAGGCGCTCAAGGAGCGCTGACGAACGACCGATTCCTCAAACACGGGTGTGTGCTCCAGCCCACACCCGCTACGCTTCTGTCGTTGCCAGAGGATGTCGTTGGGTCTGACCGTGGAGCGACTGCTCACCGTGCGCCGCCGATTCGGCCTGCGCCGACGCCTCGTGATCGGCACGGTGGCGGTTATCTGTTCGGCCGCGATCCCGGCGGTGCCGCAAATCCCGGAACTTGCGCCGCTCGCTCTGCTTTCCGTCGCACTGGGGGCGCTGGTGGCAGGCCCCCTCGCGGGCCTGCTGGCGAGTCTGGCGGCCGGGTTGGTGAGCGCCTTCGCCCATCCGCCGGTCGGGTCGGTCTCGACGGTCATCACCGCGGTCGCCCTGTTCGTGACCGGTGCCGGCCTGACGTGGCTGCTCGCCGGCCGCGCGGCGCCGTTCGACCCCGCCGGCGACGGCGTTGCGGTGCTCGCCGGGACGGAGCGGTTAGCGCTGCCGGCCGGCCCGCTCGGCACGAGCATCTCGGCGCTGACGACCGGGATCCGTGAGGTCGCCGCCGGCGATCTGACCAAGAACCTCGCCGTCGCCGACGGCCCGCTGGGCGAGCTGGCGGTCGGGGTCAACAAGTTGATCTTCGCGATCCGTGACTTCTTGGGCGCGATGCACGGGGAAGCGCAGCGGCTCGGCGTCTCGGGCGGCGAGCTGCATTCGACCGCGGCCAGTTCGCTGGCCGTGATCGAGGGCGGCGCGATCGCGCAGAAGCAGCTCGAGGAAGGGATCGTCGAGCAGTCGCGCATCGTCGAGGGCGCGCAGACCAAGGTCCGCTCGATGACCGACGCGATCAGCGACCTGGCCGGCTCGGCCGAACAGCAGACCCGCTCGCTCGACGAGACCGCGCTCTCGGTCACCGCGATGTCGGCTTCGATCGAAGAGGTCGCCGCGCAGGTCGACTCGCTGCTGACGATCTCGTCGGCGACCACGGTGACCGCCGATCGCGGTGGCACGGCGATCCACACCATCGTCGCCGCGATGTCGACGATCCGGGCGACGATCGAGGAGCTGGCGACCGACATTCTGCGGCTGGGCACCAACTCCGACCAGATCGGCAACATCGTCAAGGTCATCGATCGCATCGCCGAGCAGACGAATCTGCTCGCGCTCAACGCCGCGATCGAAGCGGCGCGCGCCGGCGAACACGGCCGCGGCTTCGCCGTCGTCGCGAGCGAGATCCGCAAGCTGGCCGACGGGAGCGTCCAGGCGACCAAGGAGATCGCCGGCCACATCGGCTCGACGCAGAACGTCATCGGGCAAGTGAGCGAGGCGATGACGCGGCTCAACGAACGGCTCGAAGAGAGCGTCACCTCGACCGACAACGCCTCGGAGGCGCTGCGCGAGATCGTCAGCGCCGTGCTGGGCGCGAACGAGCAGATCGGTCAGATCAACGCCGTGGCGCGCTCGATGGCGGACAACGCGTTCCGCGTGATCCGCTCGATCGAGGAGATCACCCGCTCGGTCGGCGCCAACCTCTCCGCGACGACGCAGATGGCGTCCCACTCGGGCGAGGTCTCGAGTGCCTTCGAGGCCATCACCTCGATCAGCGCCCAGAACGCCTCGTCGGTCGAGGTGTTGACCTACGTGACCGACGAGGTGACCTCGGCGGCGCAGCGGATCCTGACCTCCGTCGAGGAGATGAACCAGCGCGCCGCGGCGATCGACCAGCAGCTGGGACGCTTCACCATCAGCGAACGAAAGGCGGAGGAGAGCCCGGTATGAAGCTCGGCCTGCGGACGAAGATCATCGGGACGCTCGTCATCGCGATGATCATCTCGACGGCGATCTCGGCGATCGCCGCCCGGCAGACGATGGCGACCGATCTGAACCGGCTCGCCGCGGAGCAGGTCACCAGCGGCTCGACCGGCTTCGCCGGCTACTGGGACGCCAAGCGCGATGCCGTCAAACTGCTGGTGACGCAGGCGGCGATCGACGATGCGGTCCGCCGCGATACCGTCGCCCACGACGGGGCGAAGCTGAGCGAGACCTTGGCCGGGATCGCGCACCAGAGCGGCCTCTCGTTCCTGACCGTCGCCGACGCGCACGGGACGGTGATCGCGCGCGCCAACGGCGGCCGGCCGGGCGCGAAGCTGAGCTCGCCGTTCGTCGCGCGCGCGCTCGACGGCGAGACGGTCAGCACCGCCGCCGTCCTGAAGCACGACGAGCTCACCGCGGAGCAGTTGGTGCCGCAGATCGAGTCGACGACCAGCGGCAAGCAGGGCGTCGACGACGGGTTGGCGGTCGTCTCGGCGACGCCGATCTCGGACGAGAACGAGCGCACGATCGGCGTCGCCTACGGCGGCATCGTGATGAACCACTACTACGACGTGGTCGACGAGGCGACGCACGCGCTGGGCGGCAAGACCGCGGTCTTCTTCGAGGGCGAAGTGATCTCGAGTACCATCACGCGCCCGGACCTGACGCGACTGGTCGACGAGAACGTCGCGCCGGCGCTGGGCTCGGTCAGCCAGACCTGGACCGGCCTCGACACCGAGGGCGGCCGCGAGTACATCGCGCGCGTCCAGCCGGTGCTCGACGACCGCAACAACGTCATCGCCGAGCAGTGGTTCGGCGTCCCGCTGGCGACCTTCACCGAGATCCAATCGCACACGCTGATCTCGCTTTTGCTCTGGGGTGTGGTCGGCATCCTGATCGGCTTGGCGATCGGTATCCCGGTCGTCGAGCGGCTCTCGCGCCAACTGATCGCGCGCAGCCGCCAAGTGCGCGCCTCGGCCAAGGAACTAGCGGTCGTCATCGTTGGCAGCGAGGTCTCGGGCGATCACGTCGCGCAGACGCGCGCCGCGGTCGAGCGTGAGGGCCAACTGCTCGCCCGCGCGGTCGCGGACGCCGCGCCGACGGCCCAGGGTGCCGTCGCGACGCAGCGCAACCTCGCCGAGACGCTCGCCGAGGCCACCGCGCTCAACGGGGAGATCCTGGGCGACGTGATCGTGATCGACACGTTGGCGAGCGAGATGGCGGCCCGCACGGCGCACGCCGTCACGCGGGTGAACGAACTCAACGAGGTCGCAGCGGGTCTCGACCAGCTCGTTACCGGCTCCATGTAGGCGCTGGGCGATGGCCGACGTCATCCTGTTCTTCGGGTCGAACGCCGACACGATGATCGCCACCAAAGCGCTCAAGGACGGTGGCGTCGCGGCGAAGATGATCCCCAAGCCGGCGCACGTCGATGCGCCGGCGAACCTGGCCTTGAGCGTCGACGGCGCGGTCGAGTCGACCGCCGTCGCCGTCCTGGCCAGCGCCAACGTCCGGCTCGGCGGCGTGGTGAAGTAGCGCGCCGGCCGGCGCCGCGCGTTAGACGACCCGCGCGTCGGCGAGGTGGACGGTGCGCTCGGCGCCGGCGACCCGCAGCACCAGACCGCCTTCGGGATCGAGCCGCTCGGCGTGGCCCTCGACCAGCGTCCCGTCGGCGTCGAGCCGCAGCCGGTACGGCTGCCCGCGCAGCTCGGCGCGTGCCTCCCAGGCGCGCGCGATCGCGGCGGGCCGGTCGAGCACGTCGACCAGGCCGTCCATCGCTCCCAGGATCGCGGCCAGCACGGCCTCGCGGGAGAGGTGGGGAGCGGCGTCGCTGAGGTAGGCCGGCGCCGGCGCGATGGCGGCGAGTGCCGCGGCGGCCGGGCGGTGGACGTTGAGGCCGACGCCGCACCCGACGTGGGCCCGCTCCCCCGCCACGCGCGAGACGCACAGGATCCCGGCGGCCTTGCGCCCGCCCAGGTCGAGGTCGTTCGGCCAGCGCAGCGCTAGGCGCGCGCCGCACCCCGCCTCGACCCCATCGGCGACCGCCAGCGCGACCCAGAACGGGACCGCCCACAGCCCCTCGGTCGCGACCGGCGCCGGCAGGATGGTCGTGAAGAGCAGGGCCGTCCCCGGCGGCGCGTGCCACTGCCGGCCGGCCTTGCGCCCGCGCCCGGCGCTCTGGTAGCCGGCGACCAGCGTGGCGCCGGCCGCCGCCGGATCGCCGAGCAGCGCCGCCGCGTCGTCGTTGGTGCTACCGGTCTCGGCTCGGTAGCGGACGTCGGCGAAGCGCGTCCCCGCGAGCGCGGCGCGCACGCGCGCGACGTCGAGAGGTGCGTCATCCCCGGGCACGTATCACCGTTGCGCTATGGCAGTCGAACGAACCTTGATCCTCGCCAAAGCGGACGCCGTCGTCCGCGGACTGGTCGGCGAGATCCTCGCGCGCTTCGAGCGCCGCGGCTACGCGATCCTCGGTCTCAAGTTGATGCAGGTGACGCGCGAGCAAGCGACGCAGCACTACGCCGAGCACGAGGGCAAACCGTTCTTCGCCGGACTCGTCGCGTACATCACCGGCTCGCCCATCGTGGCGATGGCGATCGAAGGCGAGGACGCGATCGAAGGCTGCCGCGCGACGATCGGCGCGACCAATCCGATCAAGGCGACGCCGGGGACGATCCGCGGCGACTACGGTCAGTCGATCGGCCGCAATCTCGTGCACGGCTCGGACTCGCCGGCCTCGGCCGCGCGCGAGATCGCGATCTTCTTCCGTGAGGACGAGCTGCTCCCGCGCGCCAACGTCCTGGGCGACTGGGTCGCTTCGAACTAGCGATGTCGATCGAATCGTTGCGCGGCGGCGGGCGGCCGCTGATCGAGAGCGTGCGCGCCCGCGAAATCCTCGACTCGCGCGGGAATCCGACCGTCGCCGTCGCCGTCGCGACCTCGTTCGGCGCGGTCGAAGAGGCGATGGTCCCCTCGGGCGCCTCGACCGGCGCGCACGAAGCGGTCGAGAAGCGCGACGGCGATCCCCGGCGCTACGGCGGCAAAGGCGTGCTGCAGGCCGTCGCGGCGGTCAACGAGATCATCGGGCCGGCGGTCGAAGGGATGGACGCGACGGCGCAGCGCGAGATCGATTCGGCGTTGCTCGAGCTCGACGGAACGCCGAACAAGAGCAACCTCGGTGCGAATGCGCTCTTGGGCGTCTCGCTCGCCGTCGCGCGCGCCGCCGCGGTCTCGCTGGGCGTCCCGCTGTATCGCTATCTGGGCGGGCCGTCGGCCGCGACGCTGCCGGTGCCGATGATGAACGTCGTCAACGGCGGCAAGCACGCCGCCGGCGCGCTGCAGTTTCAGGAATGCATGATCGTCCCGCTCGGCGCCGCGAACATCGCCGACGCCGTGCGCGCCGGGAGCGAGGTCTTCCACGCCCTGGGCAAGCTGCTGCACGACGAGGGGCAAGTAACGCTCGTCGGCGACGAAGGCGGGTACGCACCGAGGCTCGATTCGATCGACCAGGCGTTGCAGCTCATCGTGCGCGCGATCGAGCGCGCCGGCTACAAGCCGGGCAGCGAGATCGCGCTCGCGCTCGATCCGGCCTCGACCGAATTCTACCGCGACGGCAAATACTGGCCGCACAAGCCCGACGACCACCCGCTGACCTCGGCTGAGATGGTCGGGCTCTACGAAGGGCTATGCCGCACCTATCCGATCGTCTCGATCGAGGACGGTTTGGCCGAAGACGATTGGGCCGGTTGGCAGCTGCTCACCAAGTCGCTCGGCGCGCGCGTGCAGATCGTCGGCGACGATCTGTTCGTCACCAACATCGAGCGGCTCGAGCGCGGGATTCGCGAGGGCTCGGCCAACGCGATCCTGATCAAGCTCAACCAGATCGGGACGCTGACCGAGACGCTCGACGCGGTCGAGACGGCGCACCAGGCCGGCTACCGGACGGTGATCTCGCACCGCTCCGGTGAGACCGAGGACACGACGATCGCCGACGTCGCGGTCGCCACCGGCGCCGGCCAGATCAAGACCGGCTCGCTCGCCCGCAGCGACCGGACCGCGAAATACAACCGGCTGATGGGGATCGCCGAGGAGCTCGGGCCCTCGGTGGCGCGCTATCCTGGGAAGCGCGCCTTCGCTGCGTTAGCACAGGATTAGGGTTCGCCGCGGCGGCGCGGGCGGGGTACCCGAAGCGCCGAACGGGTGAGTATCCTCTTCCCGTTGCGCCACCGGAGGGTTCCCGTGCGTTCCATCCTCGCCCCCGTTTCGGCCGCCGGTGCGGCCCTTGCCCTGCTGACGCTCCCGCTGGTCGCGTCGGCGCAGCCGTTTCCGAACGAGACGATCCACGGGACCGTCGCGTCTTGGGACGGCGGCGAGCACCTGTACGTCAAAGACGACCGCGGCTTCACCGACGACGTAGCGCTCGGCGATCAGACCGCCATCCGTCCCACCGGGACGCAGCTCGTCGCGGGGATGACCGTCACGATCACCGGCTACAACGCCGGCCACTGGTTCGACGCCGAGACGATCGAGACGCAGACGGTCGCGCAGGTCGCGCCGCCGGTCGCCCAGGTCGCGCCGCCGGTGGCCCAGCCGGACCCGATCGTCCCGCCGGTCGTCCAGGCTCCGGTGCAGCAGGTCCAGGTCGTCCCGGCCTACCCGCCGCCGTATCCGCCGCCCTACGCCTACGCCTATCCGGCCCCGGTCTACTACCCCTATCCGGTCTACTATCCGGCCTATGCCGTTCCGTACTACGGCGGGTACGGCCCGCGGGTGCGGGTCAGCGCCGGCTGGGTGTGGGGTGGCCAGCGCGGCTGGGTTCGCGCCCAAGGCTGGCGCCGCTAACCGACACCGGTTCGTGCGCGATGCGCCGGGCAGCGGCAACGCTGCGCCGGCGCTCGCGCATGCCCTCGCGGCCACTGCGGCGAAGGGCGCTCCGAGGGGCGCGGGCCCGTAGCTCAGCGGTAGAGCAGCCGGCTCATAACTGGTCGCGCGTTGGTTCGAATCCAGCCGGGCCCAGCGTCCTCGTTCGCAGTTCGGCGCCATAGTCTATCGGTTAGTACGCCGCCCTTTCAAGGCGGAGAGACGGGTTCAACTCCCGTTGGCGCTACCACGAAATCTCGGGGTGTTGTCATGCTGCTCGCGTCCCTCGTGCTTGCTGCGGCGTTGCCGGCGACGCCGGCGCCACTCCACGATCTGCACGATCTCGTCGGTCGGTGGAACTGCACCCACCGCACGGGAGCGGTACGGATGACGTACGAGGCAACGTACGCGTACGAGCGTGACGGCCACACGTTGCGGGAGAGCGCTTCCTGGGCGGGCGGTGGCTACGAAGAATTCCTCGCCTGGGACCTGCGGTTCGGCGGGTGGACGGCGGTCGTTCTCGACGAAGGAAGCGTCACGGTCCTGCGCGGGGGCGGCAGCCCGCAGCACAGGGTCTTCCACAGCGTCTATCCCGACGACGGCATCACCGAAGCGTTCGATCGCCTGTTGGCGACGCAGTACGTGCTGAAGGCGACGGTGCGCTCGCGTGCTACGTCGATCTTCTCCCTCGATACCTGCGTGCGCGCCGCGCAGTAGGAACCAGAGGGCGCTTGGAGCGCGATGAGCGCCAAGGCGCAGCCGATCCTCGCGGTTCGCGACGTCCGGGCGTCGGCTCGGTGGTATGCGCGAATCCTCGGCAGCGCAGAACCGACGGGGAGTCCGCCGAGCGACCACGACCACCTCTACCGGCGGATCTACGTCGGCGACGAGTTGGTGCTGCAGCTCCACGCGTGGGATGAGGAGGGCCATCCCAACCTGATCGATGCGAACCGCGCGCCGGTCGGGCACGGCATAGTCATCTGGTTCGAGGTCGACGACTACGCTGCCGCCGCGGCGCGCGCTCGTGCGCTCGGCGCCGAGGTGATCGAGGAGACGGTCAACCCGAACGCACAGCACCACCAGCTGTGGCTGCGCGACGCCGACGGCTACGTCGTCGTGCTCGCGAGCCCCGACGGTAGCGCCGAGGAGACCTGAGCGGTTCGCCTATCCGAAGCGGAGGGGCTTCATCGCGCGACGTTGCCGGCGGTGCGACCAGCGACTTTCTGCAGCGCAACCGCGACCTCGGCGCGCGTCGCGGGTCGCTGCGGGTGGAGCGTCTTGACCGAGCCGAAGATGCGATGGAGGTCGTCTAGGCCGTTGAAGCCCGTACATTGATCGTAGTTGAACGCACCCCAGTACGGCTTGGAGATCGCATTCGCGTCGGCCAGGCGCACGCAGTACATGCCCTGCGGCGACGTGATGGCAGCGAAGCTCGCGCCGTTGCTGTAGCGGCTGGTTTGGATCGCGACGAGCTCCTCACGCGTCAGCGGGCGATCCGGCGCGAAGTGCGTCTTGTCGACGCCGATGACGTAGCCGGCGTCGGCCATGCCCTCGATCTGCGGGAAGAACGGGTGGCTCTTCGGCACGTCGACGAACGTTTGATCGGCGTTGCTCGCGGCCAGACGGATCTGGGCCGCGGGCGTGTCCTTGAAGTAGAGGTTGTTCGCCGTGACGAGCCACGCGACGTACTGCCCTCGCGAGACCGGACCGTCCGGCTTGAACGCTCCACCGGCCGTCCCAAAGACGCCGAGGGCGGCCTCCTGCGTGATCGCCGTCTCGGCGAAATTCCCGGCGATATCCGTGAACGCGACGCTCGTCGGCGAAGCGACCGACGCGGTTGCCGTGGCGATGGCGACAGGGGCGCTCGCCGCCGAGACGGGGAGCGCAGTCGTGGTATTCGCGAGCGGCGTCGACGCGGTCGGGGATGGACTCGAGGCGGCCGATTGCGAACTCCCACCCGAGCTGCACGCCGTGCACATCGCGCTGCCGACGGCGAATGCCGCAATGAGGAACCGCTGACGCATATACGCCCCTCCGCGACAGATTTTTCGTCGCGGTTTGGCGAGGTCCTGGCTACTTGCTTTCGATCGTGAATCCGAGCTGTTCGAGCACCTTGACGGCGCCGCTCTTGCCGCCCTCGAAGTCGGCTGAGGCGAGTTTCTTGCCGGTGGCGAACTCGTACGCGCGGCCCAAGATCGCCTTGGGTGGATACCGGTGCTTGTTCAGGACCAAATCGTAGGTCGTCGTCGGGCCGAAGCCGGTCTCGGAGAAGAATCGATCCGCTCCCAGCTTGTCGTATTCGTGGATCGCGCGTACCACGTGGTCGCGGGTAACGCGGTCCCAGGTTATCACCATCGATTCGATCCTCTTAGCGAAGCGCGCCCACGCCACCGGCCTCGGTAGGAGAGGCTGAGCCGTAGCGCGCGATCAGCTGGTCGGCGACGTCGGCGAGGTCCTTGCCGACGAAGTTCGGTTGCGGACCGACGGCGAGCACGTCGTTCTGCGGGCGGCGGATGAAAGCCGCACTCCAACCCGCGGCCCGTGCGCCCATCGTGTCCCAGATGTGTGCCGCGATCAGGAGCATCTCTGAAGGCTTCGTGCCGAGCTGCGCTTCGACGTAGGCATACGCTTGCGGCGCCGGTTTGTGGCGCTTCACCGCCTGGTCGACGCTGAAGCGGCGCTCGAAGTTGTGGATGATCTTGCCGGTTTCGAGTTGGCGGCCTTGCACCTCGAGCAGGTTGTCGGTCAGCGTGAACAGACGGAATCCCGCTTGGCGCAGGTGCTCGAGCGCGGCCGGCACCTCGGGATGCGGCGGCATCGTGGAGAACTTGTCGACCAGCTCGCGCTTGTCGGCGTCCGAGATCTGGATGCCGCGCGCGCCGGCCATCATCTGCATCACCGCGGCGCCGATGTCGGTGAAGGGGACGTAGACGTTGGCAATCGTGAGCGCTTCGGAGTAGAGGATCAGGTTCGCGAACCACAGTCGCATCGCGGCGTCGTCGTGGAAGATGCGCGCGAAGATCGGGTTCATCGTCTCGAGATCGAGGACCGTCTCGTTGACGTCGAAGACGATGAGCGGTTTGGTCGGCTGCGTAGCCAAGGGGGAGCGGCCTCCTCGCATGGTAACTCGTCTCTAGCGCCTAGTCAGGTTACGTCGGCCGCGGACAGGCTGTCAAGGCCTGCCGGGCGCATCAATCGGTCGAAGAGATGCCTGACGCCCGCCCGGCCCCGTTCTTCATCGCCGGATCGACCGGCCTCGACTTTCTCAATTCGATCGCCACGCCGGTCGACGTGCCGGTCGAATGGATCGCGTCCGGCGCCGATCTGGTCGCCTGGCTCGACCGGGCCGGACTGCTCCCTGCCGACGCGAAGGCGTTCGTCGCGCAGCGGTCCGCCCGCGACCTCGATGCCGTGGCCGCCGAGGCGCGCACGCTGCGCGAGTGGTTCCGCGGGTTCGTGGTCGCGCACCGAGGGCGTCGCCTCGGCGCGTCCGCGCTCGCCGAGCTCGAGCCCCTCAACCGGATCCTCGTACGGGACGACCGCTTCGCCGAGATCCGTGCCGGTGCCACGGCGACGGCGCCGCTTCAGCTGCTGACGCGGCGCCGATGGCGATCGACCGACGCACTGCTGCTTCCGATCGCGGCGGCGATCGCGGACGTCATCTGCAACGAGGACTTTCGGACGATCCGGGCGTGCGACGGCCACGCCTGCACGTTGTTCTTCGCGGACCATACGCGCGGCCGCGCGCGGCGCTGGTGCAGCATGGCGGTGTGCGGCAATCGGGCGAAGCAGGCTGCCCACCGCGACCGCGCTACGGCGAAGGCGCGCCGACCGCGCAAGCGCGGACGGTGACCGCCGGCTGCGCGGAAGGATACCTGGCTACGTCGTCGTCACTTGTTCAGGGACGTTGCGCTTCAGGTTGTAGGTGATCGCGGCCAGCGAGATGTCGACACCGCGTGGATCCGGGGCCGCCGACGGCTGCAGGGTGATGCGGATGCATTTGCTGACCGGCTGATTGCTCTTGTCGGCGACGCTCCGGACCGGCACGAGAACGTTCGTCTCGGGATAGTACGTCGCCGCGCAATGGCGCGAGATGAGATACGGGACGACGAGAAAGCTCGGGGCGAGCCGAACCTCGCCCTCAAAGTGGCTGCGAATGTCGACCAGTTGCCCGGCGTGGAGGCCGGCCTCTCGCATGTCCTCGGCATTCAGGAAGATCACCCGGCGACCACCGAAGACGCCGCGATAGCGATCGTCGAGCCCGTAGATGGTCGAGTTGAACTGGTCGTGCGTTCGGATCGTCATCATGAGGTACTCGCCCGGTCCCAGGTCGTGCTTGGGGATCGGGGTGACCGTAAATTGCGCTTTGCCGGACGCCGTTTCGAAGCGGCGAACGCGCGGCCCGTTCGGAAGGTAGAACGTCTTCTCAGCCCGGATCCGCTGATTGAAGTTCTCGAAGCCACGAACGACGCGCGAAATCCCATCTCGGATCAAATCATAGTTCCCGGCCAGCGACCGCCAGGGGATCGGGGACTCACCCAGCGTGGCATGCGCGATGCCGGCGATGATCGCAACGTCGCTGCGGAGATGCGGAGATGCCGGCGGAAGCCGCCCTTGCGACGTGCCGACCTCACTCAGCGCGTCTTCAACGGTGACGAACTGCTCGCCACTCTCTTGCACGTCGCGCTCGGAACGACCGATGCACGGCAAAATGAGGGCTTGCTGCCCGGTTACGATATGCGAGCGGTTGAGCTTGGTGGAGGCATGGACGGTCAAGCGGCACTCTTGTATGGCGTGCGCCGTGTAGGCCGTGTCCGGGGTGTTCGAGACGAAATTGCCGCTGATCGCAAAGAAGACTTTGATTTGGCCTTCGCACATCGCGTGAATCGTCTCAACGGTATCTTTGCCCCATTTCGCCGGTGGGACGAAGTTGAACGCGCGGCCGAGCGCGTCGAGAAAAGCCTTTGGCGGCCGCTCCCAGACGCCCATCGTGCGGTCTCCTTGGACGTTGGAGTGCCCACGCACGCAGCACGTCCCGGCGCCCGGCCTTCCCATGTGGCCGCCTAGCAAGAGAAGGTTCACGACCGCAGCGACGTTGTCGACGCCGTTCTTTTGCTGCGTCAAGCCCATCGCCCAAGCACAGATCATCCGTTTCGAAGCCGCGCACATGCGGCCCGCGGCCTCGACCTGTTCCTTCGTGAGCCCGCTGCCGGTGACGATCTCGTCCCAGCTCGTGGCCTTGAGGTCGTCCACGAGCGCCGCAAATCCGGCGGTGTATTCGTCGATGAAGGCGTGATCCACGCAACTCGCGCGACCGGCAGCTTCCTCCTCGAGGATGAATTTCATGATGCCCTTGATCAGCGCGACATCGCCGTTGATACGGACCGGGAGGTAGAGATCAGCCAGCGCAGATCCGCCCCCGAGCAGAGCGAATGGGAGTTCAAGGGGGTTCTTGTAGTCCTGAGGGTTGGGGTTGGCTACCCGCATCAAGCCCGTCTCCGGGAGCGGATTCACCGCGATGATCTTCGCGCCCTGAGCTTTGGCCGCCTGAAGCGACGTCAGCATGCGCGGATGATTGGTGCCGGGATTGTTCCCGAAGATGATGATGAGGTCGCATTTCTCGAAATCGTCGACCGTGACGGAACCCTTCCCAATGCCGACGGTCTGCTGCAGTCCGGTACCGGACGACTCGTGGCACATGTTCGAACAATCGGGAAGGTTATTCGTACCGAATTGCCGCGCAAACAACTGGAGGAGAAAGGCCGGCTCGTTCGTCGTTTTTCCTGACGTGTAAAAAGCGGCTTCGTCCGGTGAGTCCAGCGCTTTCAACTCGTCCGCCACGAGTTGGAAGGCATCGTCCCAGGAGATTGGTTCGTAATGGACGGAGCCGCGTCGAAGGACCATCGGCTCGGTCAGGCGCCCCTGTCGATTCAGCCAGTAGTCTGATTTCTCGGCTAGTTCGAGCACCGAATACTGGGCGAAGAACTCGCGGGTGATGCGCTTCTTCGTCGCCTCATCGGACAGTGCTTTGGCGCCATTCTCGCAAAACTCGAAGAACTTTCGACGATCGGGATTGCCCCACGCGCAGCTTTGGCAGTCGAATCCATCCCGCTGGTTTATGCGGTGGAAGGTCTCCACGGTGCGGAGCGGTCCCATCTCTCCCAAGCCGAACTCGAACGTCTTCAAAATAGCGGGGATCCCGGCCGCCGTCGTGTACGCCTTGCCGATCCGGGTACCGGCGATCTCTTCCGGGTTCTGGGCGCGCCGAGCGATCGCATCGTTCGTCTCATTGAGTATGGTCGTCGCTTCGGCCCGGCCCGCCTCAGTTTGTTCGACGACGATCTTGCTTCGATAGGATTCGAAACAGAGGGTTGGGTGCGGGCTCGTCGGGTCTTCGCTCGTCGCGTCGGACATGTCGCAGTCCTCACTCTTCCTAGTTGTGGTTGTCGGCCGTGAGCGCCAGATACGCGCCGACGACGTCGCGATTGCCCAAACCGGCTTGCAGGGCGCCGTCCCACTGCGTCGCGATCGACTGTGCCATCGGTAGCCGTCGGTTCGCCTCTTTCGCGGCGTCCAAGGCCAAGTGAAGGTCCTTCGCCGCGAGGGCGAGTGCAAAGTCGGGATCGAATGCGTCGCGCTCGATCTTGTCGAGCTTGGAGAGCGCCCAGGGCGCGTCGAGCGCGGTCGACCCGATGCAGGTCGAGACGTCGTTGAGCGAAACGTCGAGCGACTGCGCGAGCGCGGCGGTCTCGGCGATCCCTTCGCCCAGAACGGCGAGCCAGGTATTGAGGACCAGCTTCATGCGCGAGCCGCTCCCCGCGCGCTCCCAGCGCATCGTCTTCTGGCCGAGCGCCGAGAAGATCGGCGCGAGCGCGTCGAGCGCCGCGGCGGGTCCGGAGGCAAGGATCAGCAGCTTCCCCTCTTCCGCGGGCGCCCTCGAGCCGGAGACCGGCGCGTCGACGAAGACGACGTCGGGTCGCTGTGCCTTGGCGAGCGCGATGGCGCGATCGGTCCCCTCGAGGCCGATGGTGCTCATCTGCAACCACGTCGCGCTCTGCGGCAGCGCCGCGAGCGCTCGCGGTACCGTCTCTTCGATCGACGCGATCGTCGGGACCATCGTCAGCATGACGCCGGCGTCGCGGACGGCGTCTTCGGGCGTCGCTGCTACCCGGGCGCCCGCACTGGCCAGACGCGCGGCTCCGGCGCCGGAAGGGTCCCAGACGCTCACCTGCAGACCAGCACCCAACAGTCTCCGTGCGAACGCCGAGCCCATCGTACCGACGCCAAGGATCGCGACATTGTGAGTGACTTCCACCTCGATCACATCCCTTCGAGGGCAGCCCAACGGTGACCCCAAGATGAGCCTGTATTTGAAGAAAGTTGCGCCCTTGGAAGCTAGGGAGGCCGGCGTACGCCGTGTCACGTCCGCGACCACGAAGCGTCCCAAAGCCCGTTGACTCGGCCCAGCACGCCCGGCACAATTTCGCGTGGGGGGTGCAATGGAATTCACACAGATCCAAAACACGACGCTCCGTCCCTCACGGATCGGCCTGGGCACGTGGGCGATCGGCGGCTGGATGTGGGGCGGGGCCGACGACGATGCGGCGGTCGCGACGATCCATCGCGCGCTCGACTCCGGCATCACGCTGATCGATACGGCGCCGGCCTACGGACAAGGACACTCCGAAGAGGTGGTAGGCCGCGCCCTCAAGGGGCGGCGCGATGGTGCGGTCATCGCCACGAAGGTCGGGCTCGAATGGGACGAGCACGGAGACGTACGGCGCAACGCGTCCGCGGCCCGCATTCAAAAGGAGATCGAGGACTCGCTGCGGCGCCTGCAGACGGACTACGTCGACATCTATCAGGTGCATTGGCCCGATCCGGCCACGCCGATGGAAGAGACGGCGAAGGCGATGCAGGCGTTATACGATGCCGGCAAGATCCGGGCCATCGGCGTCAGTAACTTTTCGCCTGCGCAGATGGACGAGTTTACGCAGTCCTCGACACTCCACTCCGTTCAGCCGCCGTATAATCTGTTCGAGCGCGCGGCCGAGCTCGACGTCCTTCCGTACGCCATCTCCCACCACCTGACGTCCCTCACCTATGGCGCGCTGTGCCGCGGCCTGCTGAGCGGGACGATGCGCGAGGACACGATCTTCAAGGGCGACGATCTGCGCCGCACCGACCCCAAGTTTCAACCGCCCCGCTTCGCCGAATACCTGCGAGCCGTCCATCGGCTCGACGAATTTGCGCGCGTGCGTTACGGTAAGGGCGTCTTGCACCTCGCCTTGCGCTGGCTGCTCGATCAGCCCGGCGTCGGCGCCGCCTTATGGGGCGCGCGGCGCCCGGATCAAGTCGATCCGGTCTCCGGAGCCTTCGACTTCTCGCTCGACGCGAGCGCGAGAGCCGAGATCGATCGGATCGTCAGCGAGGAAGTGAAAGATCCCGTCGGCCCGGAGTTCATGGCGCCTCCCGAGGAGGCGGTGGCGCACTAGGGCGAGGGGGGCGACTCCACCACGCGGTGACGGATTCCGAGTAGCCGGGCCAAGAACGAGTGCGAGGTCTCGTAGCGCACGACCGGCGGCGGCTCTACGGCCAGCAGCGTCGCCGCACGCAACTGCGACGCGGCTGCGAGACGCATCATCGACCGCGCCGAGGCGGCCAGGTGCCGCGGGCGCATCACCTTGGACGCGGCCTGCGCCAGCGGATCATCCGCCCGGCGAGCGACGGCGGAACGAGCGCCGGACGGCTGGGTGACGAGCGCGGTCACGACGGCGGGCGACGGCACGTCGAGCATGGCCGAGAAGCGGTGCCACTGCGCCAGCACGCGGCGCACGTAGGCGCGGGTCTGTGCGTAGGGCGGCACCCCGCCATACCGCCGCACGGCGTCGGGCCCCGCGTTGTAGGAAGCCACGGCGAGCTGCACCCGCGTCGTCGGATCGAACGACGCGTAGCGCATCATCAAACGGCGAAGATAGCGCGCGGTTCCATCGAGGTTCTCATAGGGCTCGAGCGATTGCACCTGCAGGCTCGCTGCGGTCGCGGGCATCAGTTGGCCGTAGCCGACGGCGCCGACCGGCGAGAGGGCGCTCGCGCGCCAATTCGACTCGACGGAGACGACCGCTAAGAGCAGGCGCGGGTCGATCTGGTAGTACGACGACAACAGCAGCAGGCGCTGGGCCATCTCAGCCCGGGAAGCCGGCGAGAGCCGTCCGTTGACCGAGGCGAGGACCGAGGAGTAGCGCGCGACGACCGACGGGATCTGCGCCGAGGCGGCCGGGGGCACAGCGAGCACCGACGCCCCCAGAACGAGCGTCGCGGCCGACCCGACACCGACGCGAAAAAGACGCACGGATACGTCCATCCCCTCTGATTCGGTCAGCCGGCACGCGAACCCCACCTTGGGTAGGCCCAGGTGTGACCGAGCACACGGCGCCCACCCGCCCCACCAAGCGACGCTTCGTCGCTCCCGTCGAATCGCGGCTCAACCAAAGCTGTGAAAAATTCTCTTGGCGAAAGCCCGCGAAATCGGCAACTGCCCTAGCGACGCCCGGTTTCATGGGGCCGCCAAGAAAGGCGCAAGACTGAATGAACTCCACCACCAACGCGTATCCGCGCAGCGTCCATGAGAAGTATCTCGGCATCGTGCAGCTCGCCCGCACCATCGACAAAGCGAAGATGGTCGCCAACGGGACCATCGGCGAGTATCACTATAGCTGCCCCATGGACCAGGCGCTGTTCACGGAATTCGGGATCGACGGCAAGAAGCTCGCCGGCCTCGTCTCCGAGGGCGCGAAGGACGCCACCCGCTTGCCCGCCGTCGAAGCGTACGTGAAGCCGCTCGTTCAGAAGAAGACGCAGTCCGACATCGAGCGCTTCAACCGCGACACGCTCACCCACAAGCCGACCGGCGACAGTCTGACGGCGTTCAACACGCTGCGCGGCCAAATCGCGGCCGACCGCACCGACGTGACGACGTGGCCGGACCTGCTCGACCTCGACGAGCACCGCTCGGTCCCCAAGCGGACGACCGGAGTCTAGCCGAACCGCGAGGGCGCCGCAAGGCGCCCTCTCCCTTTTTAAACGGCGGGTCGCTGCGTCAGGCCGATGACGTGGCCTTCGGGATCGCGGAACAACCCGATGATCGGGCCGCCGGGGACTTGGTCCGGTCCCATCATCGTCGTGCCGCCGCGTCGTTCGATCGCTTCGAGCGCGCCTGCGACGTCGGGGACCTCGACGTAGAAGGTGACGTGTCCCGGATAGCCGTCAGGTGGAGAGCCGCCGATGCCGCCGTCGATGCCGGCGCCGCCGTCGGGCCGGACCAGCGTGTAATCCGGCAGACCTGCGCCCGACATGCGGTGGCCGATCTGCCAACCGAACAGGTCGGCGTAGAACGCGCGCAGCGCGGGAGCGTCGTTGCCGACGATCTCAAAATGGACGACTGGATTCCCCATCGCCAAACCTCCTGCACCACCAGTGTAGCCCATACGTATCGCGGCGGCCACCGGGACGCGACGAGGCCCGCGCCGGAGCGCGGGCCTCGTGCCTTGCCGGGATCGCCGCAGCGATCAGAGCTTGTGGCTGACCGAGAGGGTGAAGGTCTGGAACGGTGGCTCGATGATGCCGAGGTGCGAGCCCTGCCCGTACCCGTCGATCGACGAGTAGCCGACCTGGACTTGGCCCTGATACTCGATCGCGCGGGCCAGGTCGTTGCCGAAGTTCCGGTTGAAGACGTTCTGGCCGGAGAGCTGCAACATGAAGCCGTCGCCGACGTCCATGCGTGCGCTCAGGTCGAAGAAGTAGAACGCCGGGA
>Ga0302324_100001381_pt1 | contig 59323 bp, 48 predicted proteins | sample Palsa_T0_1_FD_201949 | JGI IMG/M metagenome (GOLD analysis project Ga0302324, IMG submission 201949) | Peat permafrost microbial communities from Stordalen Mire near Abisko, Sweden - Palsa_T0_1 | ecosystem: Environmental > Terrestrial > Soil > Palsa > Peat permafrost | place: Sweden: Abisko...
CTACCAATTCCACCACCTGGGCAGGCGGGCACTTAGGTAACCCTCCGCGTTTACACGGGTCGGTCTTTGCGAAGCAAGCCGCTTCTTGCGAACTGTACGAAGCATGCGCGGGCAGGGTGGGCCACGGGCACAAGCCGCTGCAAAGTGCAGCACGGCGGGGGTCGGGCCTGAACGGGCACAGGCGGCTGTGAAGGCCAAGAATTCTTGACCAAGATAGCGCGCTCGCGGTCCTGTATTTGGGGGAAACCATGACCAACTCTCGCTTCGTCCTCGTCGGTCTGGGTGTTGCTGCCGCGAGTCTCCTGGCGTCGTGCTCCACGTGCGGCAGCATTCAGGCCTCGGACTACGACCAATCTTGCTCGACCGCTTCTAACTGCGTCGCAGTGGCCGAGGGCGATTCGTGCGAGGGACTCTTCTGCGTTGACTGCGCCAACGCCGCAATCAACGTCTCCGCACAGACTGAGTACGAAGCGAACCTCAAAAGTATTGGGGGAGCAACTGGCATCTGTCCGTGTCCGAGTGGCCCAACCGTGACTTGCGATGCCGGCGTATGCAGCCTCAACTAACAAGGGACAGGCGATACCTGCGCCGAAGGCGTCCTAACGCTTCTCGGCCCGCTCGACCGCAGCCTCGAATTCGAACCGCGGGCGCACTGCTCTGCTTTGGTGTGCTGTCCTGCGGAAACCCTCCCGCGGCGAGCGTCCAGTCGGCCACGGAAATGGGCACCGTGACGCAGTCGACGCTCATCGTCGGTCGCGACGGCGGCGGAAGTGGTCTCCTCTGGGGGCTCTCCGTCTGGCTCTTCGGTGACACCGTGAGCACCGTGCCCGATGCAGAGGGGCAGACGTGGCACAACAACTCGTTCTCCTTCACGAGCAGCCTTTCTGCGACGGACGGCATCGCCTTGACCGAACCGACCGACTCTTCGGGGGCGCCTGCGTACTTCCTCGCACCGACCGACGACGAGGCCGCCTTCATCTCGGCGCACCAGGGGGACCCGTGCGCAGAACAGCCCTGCGGGGCGCGCTTTGCCGCGTGGCCCGGGACTCCCGTCTTCGACGCTGCGCGGAACAGGGCACTCATCCCGTACCTGCTGGTCTGGGCGGCGCCGGGGGACTTCAACTTCTATGGCGTCGGTCAGTCCTTCGCCGTCTGGAACGACTTCTCGGCGCTGCCCGAGCGGCCCATCGTCTCACCGGGGACGGTGCATCCCACGCTGCTCTTCACGCAGGACGAGCCAGGCTTCGGGTCAGCGGCAGCCATCCTCGGCGACGCGCTGTATGCCTTCGGCTGCGTCCAGGCGGGGTTGACGTTTCATTGCTTCTTGGCCGAGGTCGACCTGGAGTCTGTCCTCGACCGGTCCGCCTGGCGTTTCTGGGACGGCGCCGACTGGTCGAGCTCCATCACCTCCGTGGAGCCCGTCTTCGACGCTTCATCCATCGTCTCCGTCGAGTTTAACGCCTACCTCGGCCAATGGACGGCCATCTACTCGGCGACATTGTCGAACGACGTCATGCTTCGCACTGCACCGGCGCTCACTGGCCCGTGGTCGGATGAATTGCGCCTCTTCACCGCTGACCGCCAGGGAATGGGCGGGACCAGCTACGACGCCGCACCGCACATGGAATTCGCCGAGAACGGCGGCCAGGTGATGTACCTCACCTATTCACGTCCCAACGGCAACGGCCCGTTCGGCGCCGAGTTCGCCCTGGAACGCGTCACTCTCGGGAAGCCCTCCCACTGAAGGCGCTCACGTCGCTGCGTCGGCCCTCGTTTGGAAGCCGAGCGCGCTCTTTAGCGAGCTTTCTTCAAAGGCCATTTCCCCTCGGCCTCGAGGGTGTGCCGCAGTGCCGGGTTCTCGTCGAGGTAGGCGCTCAGCGACTCCTCAGTAATCTCCACGTCCACGTCCTCGGTGCTGGTGCGCGCCTGACACCCGAGCCGGGAGAAGGCCCGCACATCGAAGGCCTGGTCGATGCGGTCCATCTCCGCATCCTCCTCTTCCGACAGGCTGCCCAGGCCCCGTCTCACCCAGACATGGCACGTCGAGCAGGCGCACACGCCGCCGCAGGAGTGACCGACCTTCGCCCCGCACTTCTCCGCTGCCTCGAGGAGGGACGTGCCCGGTTCGACCTCGACGCTGACGTCGTCGAGGGGGCTCTTGAAATTCACCTTCGGCACTAGGGTTGCTCCACCGAGTGCCCGGCCAGCGCCCGCGTCATGGCCCGATTCATCACCAGCTCGATGAAGGGCTTGGCCTTCTCGTCGAGGGCGTGGATGGCCTCCCGCAGCGTGTCGGCGTCATCTTCGGCGGAAAGGCTTTGAACGAGGGCCATGGCGCCTTCCAGTCCGGACCGCTCCTGCGCCTGGAGCAGGTCGCCGTTCTCCCGGAGCTGCTTGCTGGCGTCGGCAAGAATGCGCTGTGCTTCCACGCGCTGCTCGGCGAGCTGGCGGGCGTGCATGTCCGCCTCGGCGTGCTCGATGGAGTCGAGCAGCATCTGCTCCACTTGCTCGTCGGTCAGCCCATGCGTCGGCTTCACGCTGATGCTCTGGATGGCTCCTGAGGCCTCTTCGCGCGCGCTCACCGAGAGGAGGCCGTCGGCATTCACCTCGAAGCGCACCTCCACCCGCGTCATGCCCGCTGCCAGTGGGGGGAGGCCGGAAAGCCGAAAACGCGCCAGGGACCGGCAGTCCGCCACCAGTTCGCGCTCCCCCTGCACCACGTGGATGTCGATGGCCGTCTGGCCGTCCTGAAAGGTGGTGAAGACCTGCGCCGCCGCCGTGGGCACGGTGGTGTTGCGCGGGATGAGCTTCTCCGCCACGCCGCCCATGGTTTCCAGGCCGAGCGAGAGCGGGATGACGTCCAGGAGCAGCACCTCGTCCTGCCGCTGGGCGTTGGTGAGGAGGTCGGCCTGCACCGCTGCGCCCAGGGCCACCACCTGGTCCGGGTCGATGTCTCCGAGCGGGGCGCGTCCGAAGAGCTTCTCCACGTACCGGCGCACGGCGGGTACGCGCGTCGCCCCGCCGACGAGGATGACCCCGTCCAGCTCGGCCGCCTTCAGCCCGGCATCCTTCAACGCCCGGCGGCACACCGGCCCGGTCTTCTCCACCCAGGGCGCAATCCACGCCTCCAGCTGAGCGCGCGAAATCTCCGTCCGGTAGCCCTCGACGCTGAGCGTCGTCGACTGGGCGGTGGTGAGCGCCTCCTTCGCGGCCCGCGCCGCGGCCAGGAGCGTCGTCACCTGCCCCGGGGTGGGGGCCGTCAGCTTCTGGGCGCCCAGCACCTCTTCGGCAATGGCGCGGTCGAAGTCATCTCCACCCAGGGCGGAGTTTCCACCGGTGGACTTCACCTGGAAGACCCCGTCCACGAGGTGGAGGATGCTGACGTCGAAGGTGCCGCCCCCCAAGTCGTAGACGGCGAAGGTGCCCTGGCTTCCCTTGTCCAGGCCGTAGGCCAGGGCCGCGGCGGTGGGCTCGTTGAGGAGGCGGAGGACGTCGAGACCGGCAAGCCGTCCGGCGTCCTTGGTGGCCTGGCGCTGAGCGTCGTCGAAGTACGCCGGGACGGTGATGACGGCCTGCTCCACCTTGGTGGAGAAGAAGGCCTCGGCACGGCGCTTCAGGGTGCGGAGAATTTCGGCTGACACCTCGATGGGCGTCACCGGGGCCCCGCCGGCTACCTCGAAGCGGACGACGTCGCCCACGCCCTCGGTGAAGCGGTAGGACCCGAGCTTCTGCGTCTCGGCGTCGCCGCGGCCCTTGCCCATGAAGCGCTTCACCGAGGCGAGGGTGGAGGTGGGGAAGTCCGCCGCCTGCGCCCGTGCCCGGGCGCCCACCACCACGCCGCCCTCTGTGGCGTAGTGGACCACCGAGGGAAGCAGCGTTCCGCCCTGCTCGTCCACTGGCAGACAGCGGGGAACGCCATTCACCACCGCCGCCACCAGGGAGTTGGTGGTGCCAAGGTCGATGCCCACCGCCTGCCCCTTGGGCTTGAGCGGGTCGTGGATTTGGAGCAGCCCGCCGCTCATCCTTCCAGGGCCTCCTCTTCCATCGCGTTGACCTCCTCGAGGAAGCGGGTGAAGTAGCGCACCCGGGCCAGCGCATGGCTGGCCGCGCTGCGCGCCGAGTTGTCGTCGAGATGGGCCAGGAGCTGCCGGAGCGACGCCTCGGCGTCGGCGAGCGCGGTCGAGCGTCGAACCGACACTTCACCGGCCATTTCCAGCGCCTTCTCGAGCGTTCCGCGTTGCCGATGTCCGTCGAGTGCTTCGCGCAGCTCCATCACCTCCTCGAGGAAGCTGAGCGGCATGTCCTTCTGTGTGCCGGCGTCCTCCCGGGAGAGGTCCAGCCCGTTCAGCTTCAAGACGTAGAAGGCGCGCGCCGCGCGGTCCTTCAGCGTCCGGTAGGCGTCGTTGAGCAAGGTGCTCTGCTCGAGGGCGAAGCGTCGCTCGCGCGCCTGTGCGGTGCTGAAGCGGTCCGGATGGACTTGCAAGGAGCGCTCGCGGTAGGCCCGCTCCAGCCCGGGCAGGTCCACGTCCACCGTGGGTTTGAGGCCGAAGGCGTCGAAGAAGGTCGCTCCCGCTTCGAGGGGCTGCACCTTGCCGCAGCGCGGGCAGCTGAGGATGCCCGGGGAAGTCTCGGTCTTGCAGTTCCAGCACTGCACGTCGGCGTCGGTCCTTTCCGGGGGCGGGGGTGCGCGGGCACGGCACCCCGAGGGCGCCCGCCCGGGGCCGCAGGGTGTCAGATGGAGAAGCTCTCGCCGCAACCGCAGGCGGTCTTCACATTGGGGTTCTGCAGCCGGAAACCGGAGGCCATGAGCGACTCCTCGTAGGCCAGCTCGGACCCCATCAGGTACAGGTAGCTCTTGGCGTCCACGAAGACTCGGACACCGTCCCGCTCGAAGAGCTTGTCGCGCTCTCGCGGGGCCTCGGCCCATTCGATGGCGTACGTCAGGCCGGAACAGCCACCGCCGCGGACCGCGACGCGGAGACCCGCGTCCGGTGTCTGCCGCTCATCGCGCAGCTTCTGGATGCGCGCCGCAGCGGCGGCGGTGATGCCGAACGTCTTGCCCGGCGGCTTGGGGGCTGGGGCCGCAGGCGTTCCAGCCAGAGGCTGTGGTGCGGCGGTGTTCACGTCAGGGGACGGGGGAGGCGGCCACCGCGGCCGCCACCACCTGGACGGCCCGTGCCGCGCGCTTGCGCTTGAAGTCCTCCACGGCCGCCTTGATGGCGTCCTCGGCGAGGACCGAACAGTGGATTTTCACAGGCGGCAGCGCCAGCTCCAGGGCGATGTCCTTGTTGGTGATGCGGGTGGCATCGTCGACCGACTTGCCCTTCACCCACTCGGTGACGAGGGAGCTACTGGCGATGGCCGAGCCGCAACCGAAGGTCTTGAACTTGGCGTCCTGGATGATGCCGTCGTCCGAGATTTTCAGCTGCAGTCGCATCACGTCGCCGCAGGCCGGTGCGCCGACCAGACCGGTCCCCACGTTGGGGTCCTCCTTGTCGAGCGTTCCGACGTTGCGGGGGTTCTCGTAGTGGTCAATGACCTTGTCGCTGTAGGCCATGTCAGTCTCTCCTTAGTGCGCCGCCCACTGGACGGACTTCAAGTCCACGCCATCCCGCGCCATCTCGTACAGCGGGCTCATCTCACGAAGCTTCTTTACCTTGTCGATGACCAACCGAGCCACGAAGTCGACTTCTTCCTCGGTGTTGAAACGTCCGATGCCGAAGCGAATGGAGGAGTGGGCCATGTCCTCCTCCACACCCAGGGCGCGCAGCACGTAGGAGGGCTCGAGCGAGGCCGAGGTGCAGGCCGAGCCCGAGCTCACCGCGACGTCCTTGATGGCCATCATCAAGGCCTCGCCCTCGACGCAGGAGAACGAGACGTTGAGGTTCCCCGGGAGCCGGTGCTCGAGCGTGCCATTGACAGTCACCATGTCCAGCTCGGCGGTGAGCTTGGCCCGGAGCCGCTCGCGCAGGCCCAGCAGCCGCTGGCTCTCGGTCGGCATCTCCTGACGGGCCAGCTCGGCCGCCTTGCCGAAGCCAACGATGGCCGCGACGTTGAGCGTCCCGGAGCGCATTCCGCGCTCGTGCCCACCACCGTCAATGCTCGGGGCGATGCGCACCCGCGGCTTGCGTCGAATGTAGAGCGCGCCCACGCCTTTGGGACCGTAGATTTTATGGCCCGTCACCGAGGCGAGGTCGACATTCATCCGGTTCACATCGAAGGGCACCTTGCCCACGCCCTGGACGGCATCGGTGTGGAAGAGCACACCCTTCTCGCGACACAGCCGGCCGATGGCCTCCATCGGCTGCACCACGCCCACCTCGTTGTTGGCGAGCATGATGCTGACCAGGACGGTGCGGTCGGTCATCGCCGCCCGCAGCGCCTCGAGGTCCACCAGCCCGTTGGTCTGGACGTCGAGGTAGCTGACGCGGGCGCCGGTGTGCACCCGGGCCATCCACCGGGCGAGGACCGGGTCCTCGTCGAGATTGAATTTCAGCGCCAGCGCATCGGCGTTGTCGGCCGTCACGTCGTCGGCCGCGAGCTCGGACAGGCGCAGCAACCGCAATTCCTCCACGCGGTCCTGCCGCATCCGCTCCAGCCGCTTGGCGGTGTCGAGGACCGCCTTGTGCTCCGTCTTCAGCGTGATGAGGTGGTCGCCCTTGTCGCGGTAGAACTCCATGACGCCCTTGAGCGCGAGGTTGTCCGACTCGGTGGCGCCGCTGGTGAAGACAATCTCTTTCTCGCTGGCCCCAATCAGCGCCGCCACCTGGGCGCGCGCCTGCTCCACCGCCGCCTCGGCCTTCCAGCCAAAGACGTGGTTCCGGGACGCGGCGTTGCCGAAGTCCTCCCGGAGGTAGGGCATCATCGCTTCCAGCACCCGCGGGTCGAGGGGGGTGGTTGCGTGATTGTCCATGTAAATCGGTAGCTTGAGCATGGTCGGTTGAATGTGGACTGGACTGGTCGATTATAACGACGGAGCCCCTCGAGGCAAGCGGTCACGAGCAGCCGCTTTCCGCTCCAATTAAAGGGGGGACAGCCGTGCCTTCCCCCTAGAGGCTCTCGCATCCATGGACGCGTTGCATCCAACTCCACGCAAACCCCTCCTGCCATTGCTGGCCTGGGCCCTCGTCGCCGCGCTGGCGGTCCTCTTCCTGCCGCTGGTCATTCCCACCGGCCCCACCAGTAGCCTGGATGCCACGGGCTACCTCGGGAGTGGGCGCTTCTTTGTCGGTGCGCTGGTGGTTTTCCTCGGCGGGCTCCTCACCGCCCTCACCCCGTGCGTCTACCCCCTCGTCCCCATCACCGTCAGTGTCTTCGGGGCCCGCGGCGCCACCAGCCGGGCAGGGGCGCTGGTTCTCACCACGGCCTATGTGGTGGGCATGGGGCTCGTCTTCTCGGCGCTTGGCGTGGCCGCGGCCCGCACCGGGGCGGCCTTCGGGGCGGTGCTGGGCAACCCCTTCGTGGTGCTCGGCCTGGCAGCGGTGCTCCTCGTGCTCGCCGCCAGCATGTTTGGCGCCTTCGAGCTCGCCTTGCCCCAAGGCGTCGTGCAGCGGCTGTCCACCGTGGGCGGCGCGGGCGTGGCCGGGGCCCTGTTGATGGGAAGTGTGGCCGGCTTCCTGGCCGCCCCCTGCACCGGGCCAGTGCTGACCGGGCTGCTGGCCTTCGTGGCGAAGACGCAGGACACGGTGCTCGGGGGGGGCTTGCTCTTCATCTACGCCATGGGCATCGGCGTCCCCTTCTTCCTCATCGGCGTCGTCGAGGTGCAGTTGCCCCGGGGCGGCGTGTGGATGGAGTGGGTGAAGAGCCTCCTCGGCGTCCTGCTGGTGGCGCTCGCCGCGACGTACGTCAAGGACGCCTTTCCCGCCTTGCGCGAGGCGGTGCAGGCGGTGGCCACGGCCCTGGGACGTGGCCGTGGGGCTTCACTGGCCGCCGGGTTGGCCGCCGCCGGCATCCTGCTCGGCGCCGTTCACCGTCACTTCGGCGCAGGCCCCCTCCAGGCACTGCTCAAGGGGAGCGGTGTCGCGCTGCTCAGCCTCGCCGTCCTCTTGCGCGCCGGGACGCTGGATGCTCCGCGCGCCGGCTCGGACACCGTGCTGCGCTGGGAGTTGACTTGGGACGGAACGCCGGCCGCGCCCTCGCCGGTGGACCGGGCGCTGGCCTCGGCGCGAGCCTCCGGCAAGCCGGTGATGATTGATTTCTTCGCCGAGTGGTGTGCTGCCTGCAAGGAGCTGGACCGAGCCACCTACGTCGAACCGAAGGTGGTGGCCGAGGCCCAGCGCTTCGTCCGCATCAAGGTGGACGGCACCAACGGGCAGGACGCCCTCGATGCGCTCTACCAGCACTTCGGGATTGAGGGCCTTCCCACCGTGGCCTTCGTCTCCTCCCACGGGGAGATTCTGGACCACCCCCGGGTGATGGGCTTCCTCGGCCCGGCGGAGTTCCTCGAGGAAATGCGTCGCGTCCGGTAGCTCCCTGTTGCACAGCGGTCCCTGCTGACCCATCCCCGTCCGTGGTGTGCCCCGTGTATGACGGGAGGGCGAAAGGGACGTTCATGTCGTTGGGCGCGACAGCCCCCGAACAGAACCCGGCCGTCGCCGAGGTGGGCGAGGCCGCGTCCAGCCGGCGTGGCTCCCCGCTCGACACCGAAACACTGGGCGACCGGCCGGCGGACTCCCGACGGGTGCTGGTGGTCGAGCCGGACGCTGGGGCGCGGAGCCTGCTTCACCTGGGGCTCCTTCGAGAGGGCTTCCAGGTGGCCGCGCTCTCGAGCGCGGAGGAGGCCGAGCGCCACCTGGCCGAGGGGCTGGTGCTTCCAGGTGTGGTGGTGGCCGAAGTGGGCCTGCAGGGCGCGGACGGCATCTCCCTCTGCCAGCGGCTCCGAGAACACCCCCGGCTGCGTGATGTCCCGGTGCTGCTGCTCGCCGCGCGGCCGACCGCGGCCGACCAGGAGCGCGCCGGCCGTGCCGGCGCGGATGACTATCTGCCCAAGCCCCTCTTCGTCTCGGACCTGGCGACGCACGTACGGCTTCGCGCTGGCCATGCCGCACGGGATGCCACCCTGGAGTCGCACACCGACGTGCTCCCGCTCGCCGCAGCGTTGCGCGCTCTCCTCGGCGGTTCCTCCTCGGGGCGTCTCTTTCTCGAAGCGCACGGACAGCTCCTCTTCCGGCGCGGCGAGGTGGTGTCCGTGCGCTTCGAAGAGGTGGATGGGGAGCGAGGGCTGACGCGGATGCTGGCCCTCGGCCGCGGCGCCTACCGAGTCCACCTCGGGCCGGTGCTGGCGCGGGGCGAGCTGAGCACCGGAGTCCGCGAGCTGTGCGGTCGGCTGGGGGCAGAGCTCGCGGTGTGGGAGCGCCTGGTGGCGGTGAGCGTCCCGCTGGAGGCGGTGCTGCAACCCGACTTCGAGGTGCTGCGCGCGTCGCTGCCCGGGCTGCCCCGCGAAGCGGAGATGCTGCTCCGGCTCTTCGATGGAAAGCGGACGCTGCGCGACGTCATCCTCGCCTCGTCGTTGCCGGAGGTGCCCGCGCTCAGGGCAGCCTCGCGTCTCTTCGCCAGCGGCGTGCTGCTGCCCGAGGCCCTCACCCGCGAGGAGGGAAGGGCGCCCTACCTGCCTGGCGCCTGGGTGGCGCTGGAGCTGGCGCCGGCCGCAGAAGCGGCCTCGGTGCAGGAGCCGGCAGAGGTGCTCGGCCAGCCCTCTGTTCCTGCACCTGCGGCAGGCCCGGTGCGTACCCCACCCACCTCGCGCGCCTTCCGGTCGCCGGCCGCTCCGGCCGAGCCGCCCGCGCTGCATCTGCCCGAGGAGTCGCCGCTCGAGGCCGCGGCGCGCACCCTGGCGCGGGTGTACCAGCCGAAGCGTGCCGGCCCGGACGCCCTTCCCGGGGAGGGCTGGGCAGACGACGTCCTTCTGGCAGGGCTGCGCCGCCGCAGCGCGCGCCTGACGACGGTCGCCCTGGGCGTCGCGGTGCTGGCCGTTCTCTTGGCCCTCGGTGGGGTGTGGGTGGTGCGGCGCTCCGAGTCGCGGGGCGCTGGCAAGCCGCCGCCCGTCGAGGCGGCCGCCCCGGTGCTGCCCGCGCCCCCGTTGGCCATGGCGGGACGAGTCCCCGCGCCAGGAAGCTTGCCCGAGGAGAACCCGCCCAGGAGCGCCGCAGCCGCGGCGGTCCCGGCCGTGCCGCTCTCCCCGGGCGCCCCCCAGGCTCAAGGTGAAACCCACGCCGCGGCGGCGAAGGCGCCAGCTGAGAGTTCGGTGGTGCCCGAAGCTCCGGGCGGCCACACGCTGGGCGAGGGCATTGCCCTCTACCGTGCCGCGCTGCCCTCGGCAGCAGTCCGCGTCCTCGACGAGGTGGTGCAGGGCACTCCGGATGCGGCGGTGGCCTGGCTTTACCTGGCCCTGGCACGGTTTGACGCCGGGGACGTGCGCGGGGCAGAAGGGGCGGCGATGAAGGCCGTTGCGCTCGACCCCAAGGAGCCCCGCACGCACCTCTTGCTGGCCGGCATCCACCTCGGCCGCGGGGAGCGTTTGAAGGCCAATGCCGAGCTGAGCCGGGTGCTGGCGCTCGAGCCCGAGGGCCCCGAGGCGGACGACGCGCGTCGACTGCTGCGGGACGTGCGCTGAGGCGTCCCTCCTGAGAGGAGAACCACGGTGTCCGGTCACAACCGCTGGTCGAAAATCAAGCGGCAGAAGGAGGCCATGGGGGCGAGCAAGGGCAAGCTCTTCACCAAGGTGACGAAGGAGATAACGGTGGCGGCCCGCCTGGGCGGCGGAGACGTGGCCGCCAACGCCCGTCTGCGTTCCGCCGTCCTCGCCGGCCGCGAGGCCAACATGCCCTCGGAGAACATTGCGCGGGCCATCAAGAAGGGCACCGGTGAGCTCGAGGGCACGCACTACGAGGAAGTCATGTACGAGGGCTATGGCCCGGGCGGCGTGGCCGTCCTCGTGGAATGCCTCACCGACAACCGGCACCGCACCGCGGCCGACATCCGCGCCAACTTCACCAAGGGCGGCGGCAACCTGGCCGTCGAGGGAAGCGTGGGCTGGCTCTTTCATCGCAAGGGCAGCATCCACCTCAAACCCGGCCCCACCGAGGACACGGTGATGGAGGCCGCCCTGGAGGCCGGTGCCGAGGACGTCGTCCTTCTCGGGACGGACGGCTTCGAGGTCCGCACCGAGGCCACCGCGCTCCACGCCGTCGCCACTGCGCTGGAGAAGCAGGGGCTCACGGTGGGCGAGCAGCGCACCGTCTTTCTGCCGCAGAACACCATCCACGTGGACGGAGACGCGGCTCGCCGGGTGCTCAAGCTGCTCGATTCGCTCGAGGACAACGATGACGTCCAGAACGTGTGGGCCAACTACGAGATGGACGACGCGCTGCTTGCAGCGCATGCCTGAGCGGCGGAAAACTCGGGCACGTCCACCTCGTATGCTAGAGGACTGAGGCATCGTGTCCCCCCCGTTTCGTGTGCTCGGCATCGACCCCGGAAGCCGCGTCACGGGTTTCGGAGTGGTGGAGGCGCACGGCAGCCGGCTCGTGCACCTGGCCCACGGCGTGCTGCGGGTGCCCGGCGAGCTCGCGCTCGAGCTCCGGCTGGCCGAGCTCTTTCATGGGTTGTCCCAGGTGCTCGCGCTCTGGACACCCGACGCCGTGGCCGTGGAGGGCGTCTTCGCCTTTCGCAACGCCCGCAGCGCCCTGGTGCTGGGGCATGCCCGGGGCGTGGCGCTCCTGGCCGCCGCCCAGGGCGGCCGGCCCGTCTTCGAATATGCCCCGGCCGCGGTGAAGCGGGCGGTAGGCGCAGGTGGCGCCGCCTCCAAGGAGGCCGTGGCCAAGCAGATGCGCGCCTTCCTCGGGCTCACCGGCCTGCTACGTCCAGACGCCACCGACGCACTGGCAGTTGCGGTGTGCCACCTGCACCGGGCCCGGGTGGTGGCCCTGTTGCCCGAGCGGCCCCGCGCCCGACGGCGGCCGGTGCCCCGGCCTCGGCTGTCCCGGGCCGTTTACGGAGCGCCTCGGTGATTGCGCGGCTCCGGGGGGTGGTGCTGGAGAAGGGCCTGGGCGACGCGGTGCTGGACGTGCAGGGAGTCGGCTACCGGGTGGCGCTGTCTCTCCTGTCGCTGGCGCGGCTTCCGGCCGAGGGGCAGCCGGCCGAGCTCCGCGTCCACACCGTGGTGCGCGAGGACGCCATCGAGCTGGTGGGCTTTCTGTCCGTCGAGGAGGAGCAAATGTTTCACCTCCTCACTTCGGTGAGTCACGTCGGGCCGAAGCTCGCCCTGGCGGTGCTCTCGGGCCTGGAGGTCGCGGACCTGGCCGAGGCCCTTTCCCGGGGCGACCTCGCCCGGCTGACGCGCATCCACGGCGTGGGCCGGAAGACTGCGGAGCGGCTCGTCCTCGAGCTCCGGGACAAGGCGAAACCGCTGGCCAGCGGGGCGCCTGCGTCGGGCATGTCCGGTGCGCGGCGAGACTTGGTGTCGGCGCTGGAGAACCTCGGCTACCGGCCCCAGGACGCCGAGGGGGTGGCCGACGCCGTGGCCGGCCGCCTCGGGGCCGAGGCGCCCTTCGAAGCGCTCTTCCGGGAGGCACTGCGCACCCTGCAGGCAAGCTGAGCCGAGCGCTGCAAAGCTGCTACCCTGCGCCGCGCCCGTCATGGCGTCCCTCCCACGTCCGCTCGAGCCGAGTCCCACCGCCGAGGAGCAGCGGCTGGAGGTGTCACTTCGCCCGCGCCGCTTCGCCGAGTACGTCGGACAGGCGGCGGTGGTGGACAAGCTGAAGGTGTATGTCGAGGCGGCACGCAAGCGTCGCGAGTCGCTCGACCACTGCCTCTTCTCCGGGCCCCCGGGCCTGGGGAAGACGTCGCTGGCGCACATCCTCGCCAACGAGCTCGGCGTCGCCATCCACGTCACGTCCGGACCGGCGGTGGAGCGCAAGGGCGACCTGGCTGGAATTCTCACCAGCCTCGAGGCCCGGGACGTCCTTTTCATCGACGAAATCCACCGGCTGCCGCCCCAGGTGGAGGAATACCTCTACCCGGCGATGGAGGACTTCCGGCTGGACATCACCATCGACTCCGGCCCGGCGGCACGCGCCATGAAGCTCGACTTGCAGCCCTTCACGCTGATTGGGGCCACCACCAGGACCGGCCTCCTCACCTCGCCGCTGCGCGACCGCTTCCAGATTCAGGAGCGTCTGGACTATTACGCGTCGGCGGACCTGGAGAATATTCTTGTGCGCAGCGCCGGCATCCTCGGCGTGCGGCTTGTGCCCGACGGCGCAAAGGAGATTGCCACTCGGGCCCGAGGGACGCCGCGCATCGCCAACCGCCTCCTGCGGCGCATCCGTGACTTCGCCGAGGTGGACGGGGAGAAGGTGGTGACGCGCGCGGTGGCGGCGGCAGCCCTCAAGCGCCTGGAGGTGGACGCGCTGGGCCTGGACCCCATGGACCGACGCATCCTCTTCACCATCCTCGACAAGTTTGGCGGCGGCCCGGTGGGCCTGGACACGGTGGCGATGGTGGTGGGCGAGCAGAGCGAGACCGTGGAGGATGTCTACGAGCCCTTTCTCATGCAGGAGGGCTTTCTGCAGCGGACGCCCCGGGGACGGGTGGCCACGGCCAAGGCCTGGCGGCACCTCGGTCTCACGCCGCCGCCAGCGGCCCAGGGGGCGCTTCTGTGAGCGCGGCCTCGGACCGCGCCGAGGCGCCGAAGTCCCCGGCGCCCCGCACTGCGCGCGACTTCTACGTGCAGCTCATGCGCGGCAGCCAGCCCCGCCCGGGACTGCTCGCCGAGCGCGAGCGATGGCTCAGAAGCGTCCGCGTCGACGGCCGCGAGGAGCGCCTCTTCGAGTTCGAGCTGCTGGTGCGCGGCATCGAGCGCTCGTTTCAGCGCCACAGCCTGCCGCTCGACGCCTCGTCCCAGACGGGTGACTTCGCCGAGGCCCTGCGCGACCTCCGGGACGCGATGTCCCAGGCCATCCGGCTCGCACGGCGGCTGCTCGACCCGGGCCACGAGCAGAAACTGGTGTTCCGGCGCTACCTCGGTTCTCAGGCAGTGGATGACCGCGTCCGCCGGGCATTGCTCGAGGACGAGCTCGAGCAGCAGACGCCCTCCGACAGCCTCTTCCTGCTCGCCCAGAGCTTCGAGTCGATGGGCGTCGTGGTGGACCACCTGCTCGGTCTGGAGAGTGTCGGCCACCGCGTCTTTCACGAGGTGGGAAGTCTGACGGTGCGGGCCATCCTCCAGAACCGCTTCTTTCGCCCGTCCCGGCCGCTCGAGTTTTGCCTCGAATTCGACCGCATCCGTTCCGTCGCCGTGCTGGACGCCCTGCGGCTTCTTCCCGACCCGGAGCGGGAGCTCTTCACCACCTCCTTTCTGGCCCTCTTCCGCCTCCTGCACTCGCTCGGCTACCTGCGCATGGCTCCCGAGCAACCCCTGGAGGGTCGGGCGCGCGTGGTGCTGGCCCTGGTGCAGAGCGAGGCGCTCACCCTCACCAGGTACCTCCGCAACGAGGTGGCCCCGAAGACGGCCACCCGCACCTGGCAGCACGCTGCGCTACGGGCGGCCCGCAACCTGGCCCAGAAGACGCGCACCATCTCCCGCGCGCTGTCGGGCCAGGGCGCGCTGGACGACGAAAAACTCCGGGGGGCGGTGCAGGACTTCACCGCGCTCTTCGAGGGCGCGGTGGTGGAGCTGGCCCGGGCGGTGGAGGCCCGCGGGGCTGGGGAGGGCTTCACCCGGCTCGTCTCCCCGCCGCTCGTCGCCAAGCGGCTGCGCAATGACTTGTGGGTCTCGGCACAGCTGGCCCATGAGGCGGCTACGGCGCTGGAGGGACCCACCGACGCCTCCGCCCCCCTCCGCGCGCTGCTCCGCTTCCTGGACTACTTCCAGGACGGCAGCTACCAGCTGCTTCGCTATGGCGACCTGGAGGCGGTGGACCGCTTCCTGTCCATCGTCGGTGACGCGTCCCAGTCACCCGAGGGCCCGCTGGGCCGGGCGCGCCTGGCCGAGGACTGCACCCTCTTCGGCGACGCGGCCGAGGCCCTCTTCCTCCGCGTAGGCCGCCGCAGCGAAGTCACCGGCCGGCGCTTTGACCGGGCCCACGCCGAGGCTGTTCTGGACAGGTTCCGCGCGGGATGAAATTCTGTTGTCTCGGGGGTATTTCAGGGAATTCCAGACCTCTGGTGAAATGTGGGGGTTGTGGCGCCGCAACCAGTTGGGCTATTTCAGCCTTTGTCACAGTGCGGCAAACGCTGCGCTAGGCTGGATGAAACCTCTTGCCGTCGCCGGGTGTTTCAGTACCGGGCTTGCTGGCCGAGCGGCTTTTGTAGTGAGGGGAGTCCCGAAACCTGACATGTCCTCGTCCTTCAACCAGCGAACGCTGAGCGGCTCCGTCAGCTGCCAGGGCATCGGCCTGCACACCGGCGGGCCGGTGACGTTGACGTTGCGGCCTGCGCCGGCCAACCACGGCGTCGTCTTCGTGCGGACGGACCTCCAGAGTCCGGTGTCCATCCCGGCCACGGCCCAGTACGCCGTGGAGTCCGCGCTCTCCACGAGCCTCGGCAAGGATGGGGTGCGGGTGGGCACGGTGGAGCACCTTCTCGGAGCGCTGCTTGGCCTGGGCGTGGACAACGTCCGGGTGGAGCTCGACGGCCCGGAGGTCCCCATCATGGACGGCAGCGCGGGGCCCTTTGCCTACCTGGTGCAGACCGCCGGCGTCCGGGTGCAGGAGGCACCGAAGAGCTTCGTGGTGGTGAAGAAGCCGGTGCTGGTGCGGGACGGAGACAAGGAGGCCTCGCTCTCTCCCTGCGACCGGTTTCGGCTGGACGTGGCCATTGACTTTCACCATCCCCTCGTCCCGCGGCAGCGACTGGAGATGGACTTCTCCGGCAAGGCCTTCGTCCGGGAGGTGTCCCGGGCTCGTACTTTTGGGTTTCTGCGTGACGTCGAGCGGCTGAAGGCTGCCGGGCTGGCCCTCGGTGGCTCGCTGGACAACGCCATCGTCATCGACGACTTCAGCATCCTCAACGCGGACGGGCTGCGCTTTCCGGACGAATTCGTGCGCCACAAGGCACTCGACGCGATGGGGGACTTGGCGCTCTTCGGGCATCCCGTCATCGGGCACCTCAAGACGGTGAAGAGCGGCCACACCCTGCACCTGCGGCTGGTGCGCGAGGTGCTGGGGGACCCGTCGGCCTACACGGTGGTGCAGGCCAAGCAGCGCGAGCTGGAGCGGTTCGGCTTCCGCCTGCCCGATTTCGCCGCCGAGCTGGCCTGAGCCACCCCTGCCCCCTCCTGGGAGGTCGCCCCGGGGAAGGTTTTGTCCGGGGTGCGTGTTCCTCTGGCTTGCACACTTCTCTGGCGCAAGGCAAAAGGCCCCGGCCCCTATGAAACCACTCCCGTCCTCCTCCCTCGCGGCCACGTTGGTGGCTTCGCTCCTCCTCCTCGCCAGCTGCTCCAAGCAGAAGACGCCGGCTTCCAACGCCAGTGGCACAGGCACCTCGCTTGCTGCCGACAAGGTGGTGGCCACCTACAACGGGGGAAAAATCACCTCCGGCGAGCTGGAGCTCGAGGCCAGGCCCAAGCTTCAGGAAATACAGAATCAGCTCTACACGGCCCGCAAGGAAGTCCTGGAGCGGATGGCCGTGGAGCGCATCGTCAAGGCCGAGGCGGCGAAGAAGGGACAGACCGAGGAGCAGTACATCCAGTCCCGGGTGGAGACCATTCCCATCACCCCGCCCACCGATGCCGAGGTGAAGGAGTTGTTCGACCGGCTGAAGAGCGGCGGCCGCATCCCACCGGAGACCACCCTCGACCAGGTGAGGGAACAGATTGTCTCGGTGATTGGCAACCAGCAGCGCCGGGGCAGCGTCCAGAAAATCATCGACGAGCTGCGCACCGCGGCCAACCTCCAGATTGACCTACCTCCGCCCCGGGTGGAGGTGGCCGCCAACGGGCCGGCCCGTGGGCCCAAGGACGCCAAGGTCACCATCGTCGAGTTCTCCGACTTCCAGTGCCCCTACTGCGGGGCGGCCTTCGGCACCGTCGAGCAGCTCATGCAGCAGTACGCCGGAAAGGTGAAGCTCGTCTTCCGCCAGTTCCCCCTGCCCATGCATCCCCAGGCGGAGAAGGCCGCCGAGGCCTCCTTGTGCGCTGCGGACCAGAACAAGTTCTGGGAGTTCCACGACCTGCTCTTCAAGAACCAGAAGAAGCTCGAGGTGCCGGACCTCAAGGTGCAGGCCGCTGCCGCCGGGGTCGCCGACGGGGCCAAGTTTGCCCAGTGCCTGGACAGCGGTGAGAAGAAGAAGCAGGTGGACTCGGACCTCGAAGCCGGTCAAGCCGCCGGTGTCAACGGGACGCCCGCCTTCTTCATCAACGGCGTCTTCCTCAACGGAGCGATGCCCATCGAGGAGTTCAAGAAGGTCATTGACCCTGAACTCGCCTCGCGGTGAGCGCCGCAGCGCGCGATTCCATCGCCTGGGCGGCCGACATTCCCCTCGGCGAGGCACGCGCGCTGTACACCGTCCTGCGCCCCTTCATCGGGGTGGTGAAAGTCGGCCTCTCGCTCTTCGTCGAGCACGGCCCGCGGGCCCTGGAGGCCTTTCGCGGCCCGGGGACGCGCCTCTTTCTCGACCTCAAGCTGCATGACATTCCCAACACCGTCGAGCTGGCGGCCGCGCGTGCCGCCGCTCTCGGTGTCGCTTACCTCACCGTGCATGCCTCGGGCGGCGCGGCCATGCTTCGCGCCGCGGTGAAGGGAGCCCGGGCCGGTGTCCTGGACACAGGCGCCGCGCCGCCGATGGTGCTGGCGGTGACGGCACTCACCTCGCTCGACGACGCGGACGTCCGAGCTCTCGGCTTCGGCGCCTCGGCGACAGAAATGGCCTCTCGGCTGGCCGAGGTGGCGGCGTCCTCCGGAGTGGGGGGGCTGGTGTGCTCGGCCCGCGAAGTGCGTTCCCTCCGAGCCCGCTACCCGACGCTCGTGCTGTGCACGCCGGGAATTCGGCCAGCCGGAAGTGACGCCATGGACCAGGTGCGCACCGAGACGCCGGAGGGTGCCATCGGCGCCGGAGCGGACCTCCTGGTGGTGGGTCGCCCCCTGCACGCCGCCCTGGACCCCGTGGCCGCGGCCACGGCGCTTCACGGCACAGTCGCCTCGGCGCTCCTTGCGCGCGCGAGCGGCTGACGCTTCGGCATTGCCGCCAAGAGAAAGCAGACTGTCGCTGTCGGCCCTCGTCCTGCTGCTTGCTGGCCCAAGAGCCGCGTCATGGACACGAGGCGGCGCGGACACATCGGCTGCGAGGAGGTGTCCTCTCGGGTGTCCGGCGCCACCACCGCTGGCTCGACGGACTCGGACGGCTAGTTGCTGCGCGCCGGTGTCCTTCGCTCCGGCTCGAGGGTCGCCCTGGCCCGGGCGCGCACCAGCTCCACCAGGGTCCGCACCGTGACGCCGGTGGCGCCCTTGACGTAGTAGCCGCGCTCCTTGCTGCTGACGGAGGGCCCGGCGATGTCCAGGTGCGCCCAAGGCACCGCTCCGACGAATTCCCGGAGAAAGAGGGCGGCGGCGATGGCAGCGCCGGGCCGCTCCCCGGTGTTCTTCATGTCCGCAATTTCGGAGCGGAGCGACTCCTTCTGCAGCTCCACCAGCGGCATCCGCCACAGTGCCTCGCCCGCGCGCCGACTGGCCTGCACCACTTCCTCGGCTAGAGCGTCCTGGGTGGACCACAGGCCCACCACGTGCTGTCCCAGGGCGACGATGCAGGCGCCAGTCAGCGTCGCCACGTCGATGATGGCCGACGGAGCGCGCTCCGCTGCGTACGACAGGATGTCCCCCAGCACCAGTCGTCCCTCAGCGTCGGTATTCGTCACCTCCACCGTCTTTCCCAGCCGCGAGGTGAGCACGTCCCCCGGACGGTAGGCGGTCCCGGAGGGCATGTTCTCCGCCGCCCCGAGGAAGGCCACCACCGGGAAGGGGGGCTTGAGCTGGGCGACCACCTCCATCACCCCGAGCAGCGCCGCTGCCCCGGCCATGTCCGTCTTCATCTCCACCATGCCGTCGGCTGGCTTGAGCGACAGACCGCCGCTGTCGAAGGTGATGGCCTTCCCCACCAGCGCCAGCGGCGGGGCAGAGGCCGCCTTTCCCTTCGGGACGTAGCTCAGCTCGATGAGGCGAGGCGCGTTGGCGCTGCCCTGGCCCACGGCGAGAAACATCCCCATCTTCAGCCGGGCCAGCTCCTCTGGCCCGTCGACGCGGACTTTCAGGCCGGACTCCTTGCCCACCCGGCGTGCCTCCTCGGCCAGCCGTTCCGGCGTGAGCTGCGCAGCCGGCTCGTTGACCAGGTCTCGCGCGTGGTTGGTGGCGTTGACCACCTGCACCGCCAGCTGGAGCGCCTCGTCGAGCGCGACGGTGCGCCGGATGCCGGGAGGCAAGGCCACCTGGAGGCTGCCCAGCGTCCCGCGCTCCTCGGCGCCGTTGGTGCGGTAGCGGTCGAAACGGTAGGCGCCGAGCAAGGCACCCTCGGTGGCGGCGCGAAGCGTCCCTGCGTCGTCGGCCGTGGGCGGGACCTGGAGCACCACCTGCACGCCCTTTCCCCGCATCGCCGCCCGGACGGCGCGGCCGGCGGCCTGCCGAAGGTGTTCGGGGGTGCAGCGTTCCTTTGGACCGAGGCCCACCAAGACCACCCGCGCCGAGGGAAGCTTTCCTTGCGTGTGGAAGACGAAGAGCTGGTCGGCCCGTCCCTTGAAGCCGTCGGCGGCGGCGGCCCGGTGAAGGTGGCCCCCCAGCGCCCGGTCCACGTCGGTCATCGTCGCGTCTGCCGCCGCCTTCCCGTCGCTCTCCAGCACCGGAAGGATGAGGACGTCGGCGTCGAGGCGCAGCGCGCTGGCCGTCGCCAGCGTCACGGGGGGAGGGAGGGGGGGCATTCGGTTTTCTGGGGGGAACCGGCTCTCGGAGCTGGGGCTAGTGGGGGGGCTCGTCGGCGCGCCGTGGCGACCGGCGCGCCGGCTCCTTGCCTGCCTCGCGGACCAGGAGCGGGGAGAAGAAGCAGTCCTTCTTCGTGTACTCGTCGAAGGCGAAGGCGAAGCGGTAGCTCGCTGCTGCGCGCTGGTTGCAGTCGGTGCGCTCGCAGAAGCGACAGGTGATTCCAGAAGGGACGGCGTCCCGCTTGAGGTCCGTGGTGGGCAGCCCGTAGGCGAGGAATTGCGCGTTCTCGGCGTGCGTCCCGAGCCCGATGCTGTAGGCCGTTCCTCGCACGATGGAACCGCTGATGGGTTGCAGTTGCACCTTGGCGAAGCAGAAGTAGGTGGTGCCGTCCGGCATCATCGAGTACTGCCGGGTGATTTGAGACGGGTTGAGGAAGGCGAGGTGGACGGCCCACTTGCCGCAGCTCCCGCCGCCCGAGGCGAACTTGAGCCCGGTCCCGCTGTAGCGCTTGGAGATGTTGCCGGCCACGTCGGCACGCAGGAAGTGGAAGGGGACACCCGCCCGCTTGGGGTCCGAGAGGTTGCACAGCCGGTGAGCCACCGTCTCGTAGGTCGTGCCGAAAATCTGGCTGAGCAGCTCGACGTCGTAGCGGGTCCGTTGCACCTGACGGAAGAATTCCTCGTAGTTGAGGAGCAATGCGCCGGCAAAGTAATTGGCCAGGTTCACCTTGATGAGCTTCGGCGTCTCCGGATGGCTCATCTGTGCGCCGGCGAGAATCCGCTCCAGGAGACGCTCGTGGTCGAGGGCCAAGAGTCCAATGGACGCGGCCAGCTGGAACTTGAGCGGCTGCTCGGTGAGCGCCGGGGAGAGGGTGAGCGTCTTGGACTCCAGGTCCATGCGTCGGACCACCGAGCTGCCCGCCGCCGAGGGCTCGTAGCGCACCGTGTAGCCGAAGCGCTCGCTCAGGGCGGCTTCGAGCTGGGACGACGTCACCTGGCGCTCGAGCCGGAAGTCTCGAACCAGGGCTGCGGCCTGCTCCTCCAGCTCCGGAAACCAGTTCTTCCGGGCCTGAAGGAAGTCCGACACCTCGTCGAAGGGCGAGTAGTCCAGCGCCCCGTCCGAAGGCTGCGCCGGCGAAGACATCTGCGCCGACACCTTGTCCAGCTGGTGACGGGTGTTCTTGTAGAGGTTGAAGAGCGCTGCCACCGTGCCCGCCAGCTTGGGCTCGGCGGACAGCGACTCGAGCGACTCGGAGTCGATGTCCAGCGACTTGAGGAGGGGCTCGTCGAGGAGCTTGGCCAGGGTTTCGTCCACCGGGCCCTGCCCGAGTGACCCCATGAATTGCTCCGGGTCCTGCTCGAAGTAGCGCAGGGCCTTCCACAGGAGCGGGAAGGGCATCACCCGCTTGCCCTTCTCGATGAGATTCAGGTAGGCGGGCGACACACCAAGGCCGTGGGCGGCGTCCGTCTGCTTGATGCCTCGCTTCAGACGAAGCCCACGCAACTTCGCGCCCACCGACGCGTTGAGGGCGTTCTCGTTCATTGCCAAGGCCCGTCCTGTACCAACCAGCCCCCGCCTTTACAAGGATTCCGCTGACAACGCGGTGGGTTAGAACGGCCAAGCGCCGAAATTTACAAGTGGTGGCGAGCCCTTCGGGCGATGCGTGGTGGGATACTCCCGTCGGCCAAGAGCGCCAACTCCCCCATGCCCCTGCTCGCTCCCTTTGTTGCCCTGGCCCCGCCGGCCCCGCTCGCGCAGCGTCTGGCGGCGCCGCCCTACGACGTGGTGAGCAGCGCCGAGGCGCGTCGGCTGGCGGCTGGAAACCCGCAGAGTTTCTTTCGCATCAGCCGTCCGGAAGTCGACTTGGGCCCGGAGGTGGACGAACACGCGCCGGCCGTCTACGCGCGCGGCGCACACAACCTCCGCCTCTTCTGCGAGGAGGGCTGGCTCAGGCCAGACGCGGTGCCCGGCTTTCGCCTCTACCGACAGAAAATGGGCGAGCACGTCCAGACCGGGGTGGTGGCTTGCGCGGCGGTGGACGGCTACCGGGACGGGCGCATCAAGCGGCACGAGCTCACCCGCGCGGACAAGGAGGACGACCGGACGAGACACATCGACGCCCTGTCCGCCAACGACGAGCCCGTCTTCCTCACCTACCGCGCCCGCACCGAGGTGGACATTCTCGTCGAGGCGCTCACCGCGACTGCGCCGGATGTGGACTTCGCCAGCGAGGACGGTGTGCGCCACACGGTGTGGAATGCCCTCGGGAGCGACGCCGCCCGGCTCGCCACCGTCCTGGCACGACTGCAGACGCTGTACATCGCAGACGGGCACCACCGGTCCGCAGCGGCGGCGCGGGTGCAGGAGCTGCGGCGCGCGCGCGGCGCGGCACCGGGTGAGCAGGACTGGTTCCTGGCGGTCGTCTTTCCGCACGACCAGATGCAGATACTTCCCTACCACCGCCTGGTGCGCGACTTGCGAGGGCTGAGCAGCGAGACCTTCCTCGCCTCGGTGGCTGAGCGCTTCGACGTCACGCCCACCGAACGCGCCGAGCCAGAGGGGCGGCACGCCTTCGGCATGTACCTCGATGGTCGGTGGTGGCGCCTGCGTGCCCGGCCGGGCAGCTGGGCGGAGACCCCAACCTCGTCGCTCGACGTCGCCATTCTCCAGGACAACTTGCTCCGGCCGGTGCTCGGCGTCGAAGACCCACGCCGGGACGAGCGCATCGGCTTCATCGGCGGCATTCACGGGACGCAGGAGCTGTCGGCGCGGGTGGACGCCGGCTCGGACCGGGTGGCCTTCGCTCTCTGGCCGACGAGCCTCGATGAGTTGATGGCCATCTCCGATGCCGGTGACGTCATGCCGCCGAAGTCCACCTGGTTCGAGCCCAAGCTGCGCTCCGGACTCTTCGTCCACACCTTCTAGCGGGGCCTCGGCCGGGAGTTGACCGGCGTGACGTCGAACCCTAGCGTCGGCGCGGTACACCGTGGAGCAGACGGAGGACGCGTGGCCGGACGTGTCTTGGGCAGGCAGGTGGGGGTGTGCCTCGGAGTCGCTGCGGTCGTCCTGGCCGGACCGGCGCACGCAGGAGGCGTCTTCTTCTACGAGGTCGGGACACCCGACGTTGGCTACGCATCCGCTGGCTCCGCGGCGCGCGCCGATGGCCCGAGTACCCTGCTCACCAACCCCGCTGGAATGACGCGGCTCGAAGGAATCCAGGTGCAGGTGGGGGCCCAGGCCACCGAAGGCCTCTTTACGTTTGCACCGAATTCCAAGACCAACGTCGATGGCAACGCCGGAGGCAATGCCGTCGGCTTCTCCCCCAACGCCAGTGCCTTCGCCACCTTCGCCCCGTGGAATGACTTCCGCGTCGGCTTCGGCGTGGTCTCCAACTTCGGGCTCTCCGAGAACTGGCAGAGCGGCTGGGTGGGCCGCTATTACGCCACCCAGTCCTCACTCCTCGGGCTCTCCATCCTGCCCTCCGTGGCCTGGCATATTGGCGGAGGCCTCTCGGTGGGAGTCGCCTTCAACGCCATGTATGGCGTGTTGAAGCAGACGGCGGCGGTGCGAAATACCGAGGCCAACTCGGCGGATGGGACTCTCGGAGTCGAGTCCAACACCTGGGGCTTCGGGGGAAACGTTGGACTGCTCTACGAGTTCTCGAAAGGCAGCCGCGTGGGGCTTTCGTACACCTCGCCAGTCAACCTGAGCTTCTCCTCCACCCCTCATTTCACCGGGCTCGGACCGGGGCTCACCGCCGCGCTGCAGGCCAGCCACCTCGACACCACCAGCATCGACCTTGGAATGACGGTCCCACAGACGGTGATGCTCAGCCTCTTTCAAGCAGTCTCCGGGCAGTGGGCGGTGATGGCAGACGTCGGCTGGCAGAACTGGGCCACCTTCAGCACCGTCGAGGTGCAAGTCACCAGCGCCAACCCGGCCAGCCTCACCACCAACGTCGGCTACAGCAACACCTGGCACGGTGCGCTCGGAGGCCAGGTCCAGCTGTCGGAGCCGTGGCAGCTCGACTTCGGCATCGCCTACGACAGCAGGATGACGACTCCCTCCAACCGCAGTCTCGCGCTGGCGCTGGGAGATGCGTGGCGCTTTGGCCTCGGGGCGCGGTGGGCGGCAAACAACAACTGGACGTTCGGCCTTTCCTACGAGGCCCTCTACGGCGGAAGTCCCGGCGTTGACCTCGACCGCGGGTCGCTGGCCGGGAGGGTGGCCGGGAGCTACGCCAAGACATGGTTCGAGTTCCTGGCTTTCAACCTCACCTGGAAGTCCTGACCTCGCGGCGCGGCGGAGAAAGTCCTCTCGCCCGCAACACTGCGGTCGCTACCGCGCAGGCCAATGCGGACCTGCAGGCGATGAATGCCGCCTTGGCCAATGGACAGCGCTGCCGGGAGACTCCAAGTGACGGAGCTCGCCGGCCTGGTCACGGTGCGCCTCCCGGGAAAAGTGCTCTTCCCCTCGGCGTCGGCCAAGCTCACCCAAGAGGGATTGGCGGAGTTGAAGAGGGTGGCCGAGGTGTTGAAGACCATCAAGGACAAGGTCTTCTGCGTGGGCGGCTTCAGCGACGACGTCCCCATCAAGACCGCCCAGTTCCCGTCGAACTGGGAGCCTTCCGTTGCCCGGGCGCTGACGGTGGTCCACTCCTTGGAGAGCCTCGGCATTCCGGGGGTCCAGCTGGCCGCCACCGGCTTCGGCAAGTTTCAGCCGACGGTGCCCAACGACGCCCCGGAGCACAAGGCTCAGAACCGCCGCATCGAGATTGGCCTCGGTCTGGCCCCATCGCATGCCCGTCGTGAAGCAGCAGCCCCACCCGCAGAGGGCGCCGGGGTCCTCCCGGTCTATTGAGGAGGAGGACTCCGCGCGCAGCACCACCAAGAGGGGCGGCTTCGTCGTGGGGAGTCGCGCGCTTCCCCCCAGGAACGACTGTGCTCCCCGACTGACGCCGACCCTGGTAGAAGGCCCCCCATGCGCATCATCAACTTCAACGCAGGACCCGCGGGCTTGCCGTTGCCGGCACTGGAGCGCGCTCGCGACGAGTTCATCGACTTTCAAGGCTCGGGGATGTCCATCCTCGAGCACAGCCACCGAGGCAAGGAGTACGAGGCCGTCCACGACGAGGCCATCGCCCTGCTCACCGAGATGCTGGAGGTGCCGCCCACCCATCAGATTCTGTTCCTCCAGGGCGGAGCCTCACTGCAGTTCGCCCAGGTCCCGATGAACTTCCTGCCCAAGGACGGCACGGCCGACTACATCCTCACCGGCACCTGGAGCGAGAAGGCGCTGGAAGAGGCCAAGCTGCTCGGCGCACCGCGCGTCGCGGCGACCACCCTCATGCCGGACAAGCGCTACGTCCGTATCCCGAAGCAGTCCGAGCTGAAGCTGGACCCCAAGGCGTCCTACGTGCACCTCACCAGCAACAACACCATCTTCGGGACGCAGTGGCACACCTTCCCGGACACGGGCGCCGTTCCCCTCGTCGTCGACATGAGCTCCGACATCCTCTGGCGGAAAATCGACGTCTCGAAGTTCGGGCTGATTTATGCCGGAGCCCAGAAAAACATCGGGCCCTCGGGGGTGACGCTGGTCATCATTGAGCGGGACCTGATGTCGCGGGCCCGCAACGACATCCCGAAGGTGCTCCGCTACAGCACGCACGCCGAGAACAACTCGCTCTACAATACGCCCCCCACCTTCGGCATCTACCTGATGCGGAACGTGCTGGCGTGGATCAAGAGCGTCGGGGGTCTCGCGCAGATGGAGAAGTGGAACCGCGAGAAGGCCGAGATGGTCTACGGAGCGCTCGACCGGCTGAGCCGCTTCTACCGGGCGCCAGTCGAGAAAGACTCGCGCAGCATGATGAACATCGTCTTCCGGCTCACGACGGAATCGCTCGAGGACAAATTCGTCTCCGATGCCAAGAAGGCCGGCATGGTGGGCCTCAAGGGCCACCGGAGCGCGGGCGGCATCCGAGTGAGTTCCTACAATGCCGTGACGCCGGACAACGTCCGCACGTTGGTCGCCTTCATGGAGCAGTTCGCGAAATCCAACCACTGAACCCCGGGGGCGGAGTGCACACGCTCGTCGCCGATTTTAGAGTAGCGAGAGCTGTGGCTCGGCCCGCGGCGGGCGGCGAAAGGTGGCCGGGCGCTCACCGAGGCCCCAGCCACCGGGGCCGATGCCCAGCTTGCGCGCAGTCGTCTCAAAAAGCTGGGCAATGGCTTGTGCGTACACGCCCTCGCCTCTGCCGCGCACGCCAAAGCGAGAGTCGTACAGCTTTCCGCCGCGTGTCTCCCGGATGCGGTGCATCACCCGCTCGGCACGCAACGGAAGTGCCTCGCGAAGGCGCTCCTCGAAGACTTGCGCCACCGAGCCAGGCAGACGGAGCAGGACGTGTCCGGCGGACGTGGCGCCGGCAGCGGCCGCGGCGGCGAGGATGCGCGGGACGTCCTCGTCCAGCCCGGGGATGATGGGAGCGACACTCACCCCCACGCGGATGCCGGCCCGGGCCAGCGTCTCGAGTGTCTGCACCCGCCGCCGGGGCGTCGCCACCCCCGGTTCCAGTGCGCGCGCCACCTTCTCGTCCCAGAAGGGAATGCTCACCCCGACGCCCACCGAAGCGACGCGGTGTAGCTCCTGAAGGATGTCGATGTCGCGCTCGATGATGGGCGACTTGGTGATGATGGACACGGGGTTCCGGAACTCGGCGCACACCTCGAGGCAGGCGCGGGTGATGCGGAGGGATGCCTCGAGCGGCTGGTAGCAGTCGGTGACACCGCTGAAGGCCACCAGTTCTCCCTTCCAGGACGGCTTGAGGAAGGCCTCCCGCAGCAGCGCCGCCGCCTCGCGTTTCACCACCACTTGCGTTTCGAAGTCTGTCCCGGCGCCGAAGCCCAGGTACTCGTGTCCTGGCCGCGCGTAACAGTAGGCGCAGCCATGCATGCAGCCTCGGTAGGGGTTCACGCTGAAGCTGAAGCCGACGTCCGGGCTGTCGTTGCGGGCGATGATGCTCCGGGAAGCATCCTCGTGGACGCGCACCCGTGCCTTTGGAATCTCCCCCACGTACTCAAGCGCAGTGGGGAGGTAGGGGTTGGGTGGGTTGGACCAAGGTCTTGGTTTGGCCATGGCGCAGGAGAGCCTGTACCTGAACAGACGTTCAGTCAAGCTCAGGCGCACTCGCGGGGCGCGTGGATGGGACCAGCGGCTCACGTCTCTGCCGCGTCGAGGCCTGGAAAGCAGGAGGGGCAGCGCCCCAGCGTCAAGGAGGGTGTGGCTCTCAGCTCACCGGCTCTCGGGAATGAAGCTCGCCTGGTACCCCGGGTCCTCGACTCCCATCGCCGTGTTGGTGGGCTTGAGCGGCAGCGTGGTGTCCAGCATCACCGCCAGCTCGTCCGTCCGGGCGACGCCGATACTTCCCTCGTACGCTCCGGGGTGGGGGCCGTGCCCGATGCCAGCCGGATGGTGGCTGATGCTGCCCGGTCCCACGCCTCGACGGCTGGTGAAGTTGCCACGGACGTAGAAGAGGAACTCGTCACAGTCGATGGAGTTGTGTGGGTAAGGGCAGGGGATGGCCTGGGGATGAAAGTCGAGCATGCGCGGGACGAAGCTGCAGATGAGGGCTCCGCGGGTGGCGAAGGTGCCGTGCCAGGTCGGCGGCAGGTGCACCAGGCCGGCGCGCGGCTGGAAATTCAGGATGGGGAAGGCGAAGGGGTAGACGGTCCCGTCCCAGCCCACCAGGTCCAACGGCGAGTGCGCGGAGCGGAACCCGTGGAATGCCCCGTTCCGCTTCACCAGCAAATCTCGCAGGTGCTCCTCGATGGGCCCCTTGAATTCCGGGTGGCGAAAGTCCCGGTGACAGTAGGGCGCGTCCATCCGCAGCTGCCCGTTCTCGTTCCGCCACTGTCGCGGAAGGTGCATCCCGCCGGCGAGTTCCATCCACAACCAGCTCTGGGCCACGCCCTCGTCGGGGAGGAAGCGGTGAGGCATGCCCCGAGGGACGAAGACGTAGTCGTCCTTCTGGAAGGTCAAGTCTCCGAAGGCCGTGCGCAGCATGCCTGCGCCCTCCTGGACGAAGAAGAGCTCGTCGCCGTCGGCATTGGAGACGTACACCGGGTCAGCGGTGGTGGGGAACACCATTCCCAGCGTGACGTCCGCGTTGAAGAGCAACGGGGTGCGCGCATTCACCGCCGGACCGCCCGGGTGCTTCATCTGCTGGGTCTTGTAGTGCCGCTTCGCCAGCCGGCGTTCCGGCGCGGCGACGGGAAGCGGCCAGCCGGCGTGCACCTCGGCCAGCGCCTGGGTGTGCGGCGGATGCAGGTGGTAGCCGATGGTGTACGGCCCCTCGAAGCCCTCCTGGGTGAAGCACTCCTCGTAGCGCAGCTCGCCGCCCGGGCCACGCAGCTGGATGTGGTGCTTGGGAGGGACGGTCCCAGCGACGCGCCGTTCGAGCATGGGCTCAAATCCTCCCTTGCGACCGCTGCTCGCGCTCGATGCTCTCGAAGAGCGAGCGGAAGTTACCGGCGCCAAACCCACGGTCTCCCTTGCGCTGGATGAGCTCGTAGAAGAAGGGACCGGCCCCCTGCTCCCGGTAGAGGCTGGCGGCGTCCTTCATGAAAATCTGCAGCAGGTAGCTGTGCTCCTCGGCCCCGTCGATGAGGATGCGCAGCCGCCGCAAGTCGTCCGGGTTCTCATCGATGCGCTGGATGTTGAGCACCTCGATGCGCTTGGCCAGGTTGTCGTAGTAACTGTCCGGCGTCTCCATGAAGGCGACCTTCTTCGTCGCCCGCAGGCCCTCCACCGCCGGCAGCATGTCCTTGACCGCGAGCGCCAGGTGCTGGATGCCATCGCCCTGGTTGTCCTCGTGGAAGAGGTTGATTTGAGAGGCCTTGAAATTCGGCCGGCTCGGCTCGTTGTTGGCGAACTTCACCGTCGACTCCGGGTCCCACATCACCGTGCTGCGAAGCCCGGAACCCTGCTCGAAGCGTTCCTGCGAATCCCCGGTGTGGAACTCAATTTTCCAGAACTGTTCCAGCCCGAGGACGTTTTCCATCCACAGAATTGCCGGGAGCAGTGTCTGGAAGTTGGACGTCACGTGGTCGACATGCGTCAGCCCGTAGCGATTCTTCCCCCCCAGGGGCTCGGGATGGAAGACCATCCCCGGGTAGAGCGCCCGATAGCCGTCGCGCTGGACGAAGCGAAACGTGCTGTCGCCGAAGGGGGTGGTGATGGAGAAGCTCGCCAGCTTGCCGCCGCTGCCGTCGGTGGCGCGCTGGATGTCGTCGATGATGGTCGCCCCGCGCTGCTCCAGGAGCTTGAACGTCCGCTCCACATCCTTGACTCGGAACCAGAGCGTTCCCACCCCGTCGGGGTGCTTCTTCAACCACCGCGCCGCCCGACCGCCCTCTCCTCTGGGCTGGCTGACGATGAGCGTCACGTCCCCGGCTGCGAAGACGACGCTCTCCTGTCGGCCCTTGGCGGTGAGCTCGGGGTCACTGCCGCCAATCTCCGCAAAGTCCATCCCCTCTCGGTAGAAGCGGCGGCTTCTCTCCAGGTCCCGCACGTACCAGTGGGTGGCTTCGATGCCGAGAATTCCTAGGGACTCGAGCTTGGACATGACTCTTCTCTTTCGTCGTTCAGGGTTCGGCGTCGGGTTGCCGGTCGGCATGCGCCGTCTGGAATGCGGGCAGCACTGCGCAGGTGGCCTCGACGCGGGTCAAGGTGGGGAAGGGGGCGAGGTCTACCTCGTACCTTCGTGCATGGTAGAGCTGCGGCACGAGGAAGCAGTCGGCCAAGGACACCTGGTCCCCGACGCAATAGCGCCCGGAGGTTGTCCTGAGCAGCGGTTCCAGTGCTCTGAGCCCGTGCGCGATGAAGTGCCGCGCCCAGGCCTTCTCGTCGCCGTGGAGGTCGTGCTTCACCCGCTTCTGGACGGCGGTGTTCTGGAAGGGCTGGATGCCGGAGTTGATGATTTCTGCGGCCTGGCGCACCTGGGCTCGGGCGATGCGGCCCGCCGGGAGCAGTGGCGGCTCCGGCCAGCGCTCCTCGAGGTACTCGAGGATGGCCATCGACTGCGCGATGTGAAGCGTTTGGCCGCCGTCCTCCACCTCGAGCAAAGGGACACTCTGCATGGGATTCAGGCTGGTGTAGGGCTCGGCCTTCTGGTGCCCGCCATCCTTGAGGAGATGGACGGCGAGGTAACTGAAGGGCTGGTTTTTCCAGGCCAGACCAATCCGCACCCTCCAGCTGCAGGAGCTCCGCCAGTAGCCGTAGAGCTTCATCCGTTGACCACCTTCTGCGTCATTCGGCCGAAGAGGCTGTGCCCACGCGCATCCAGCATGTCGATTTCGACCACGTCCCCGGCCTTCAGGAATGGCGTCTTCGGGGCCCCGCCCTCGATGGTTTCCACCATTCGCTGCTCGGCCAGGCAGGAGATTCCCCGGGCGCGGTCGGCATTGCTCACCGTTCCCGAGCCGAGGATGGTGCCGGCCGTGAAGGCTCGCGTCTTCGCGATGTGCGCCACCAGCTGGAAGAAACCGAAGTGCATCTCAGGCCCCGCGTCCGTGTCCCCCACGCGCGTGCCATTGAGCCAAGTCTGCAGCCGCAGGTGAATGCGCCCGTCGCGCCACGCGCTGCCGAGCTCGTCCGGGGTGAGGGCGAAGGGACTGAAGGCAGTCGCCGGCTTACCCTGGAAGAAGCCAAAGCCCTTGGCCAGCTCGGCCGGGATGAGGTTTCGCAGCGAGACGTCGTTGCAGAGCATGAGCAGGCGGATGTGCTCGGCGGCCGCAGTTACCGGGGTGCCGAGCGGCACGTCGCCAAGCACCGCACAGACCTCGGACTCGAAGTCCATGCCCCACCCGGCGTCCTTTAGCACCAAGTCGTCGGTGGGGCCGAGGAGCACGCCCGAGCCGCCCTGGTAGACGAGCGGGTCGGTCTCGAGGGTGGGGGGCACCTCCGCGCCCCGAGCCTTGCGCACCAGCCGGACGTGGTTGAGGTAGGCCGAACCATCCACCCACTCGTAGGCCCGCGGAAGCGGCGCCGTCAGTCGGTGAATGTCGAGTGGCTCGCCGACGAGCGAGCCCTCGGCGAGGCCGTCGGCGAGGGTGCGCAGCTTCGGGGCACTCGTGGTCCAGGTGTCGAGCGCAGCCTGGAGCGTCCGGGCCACGTCGCGCGCCGGTACGAAGGTTCGCCCGTCCGGGCCGACCACCACCAGGGCGCCATCGCGGGTGCCGTCACGTAAGGTGCCGAGCTTCATCGAGGTTTTTCTTTTCGTCGGGCCACCGGGGCACTGTCAAGGCGCACCCCGACGGCTCGCCCCTTCGGCCTTGGCGCTCGCCAGTCGGGCGTGTCGACCCTGACCTGGCTCCCCTGCAATGCTTCCTGGAATGAGCACCAAGGTGAATCTCGACAGCGCGCTGGCCGGCTTCGCCGAGCACTGGGTCCCGCGCACCGTGGCCGAGCTGAATGACTAAGATGTCCGACTCGTCAAGCTGCAGGGCGAATTCGTCTGGCACGCCCATCCCGAGCCTGTGACGGGCTTTCGGCCACGGTAGACGCAAGGCTCAGGTGCGCGGGGCGAAGGCCAGTCTGAGCCCGAGCCCGAGCAGGACAGTGCCCACCACACGCTCGCGCCACGTGGCCCACGCTGGATGTCGCCGGAGCGCGTGCGACAGCCGCCCCGCGGCCAGGGCCACCATGCTGTCTCCTAGAACGGCAAGCACCGTGAAGAGGAGACCGAGTACCAGGAATTGCAGCAGGACGTGGCTGCGCTCCGGCCGGACGAATTGCGGCAGGAAGGCGAGGAAGAAGAGCGCCACTTTGGGATTGAGGATGCCGGTGACGGTGCCCCGTGTGACAGCCGACCTGACCCCTGGGCCAGGTCGAACCACCTGGGAGGTAGAGAGCTCGGGGCGTGCCCTGAGGGCCTTCACGCCAAGGAAGACCAGGTAGGCGGCTCCGAGGTACTGGACGACGGCATAGAGAGAGGCGGAGTGCACGAGCAGCTGCGAGAGGCCGAATGCCGCGGCCAAGGTGTGGACCAGGCTTCCCACCCCGAGACCCAGGGCGGTGGCCACGCCCACGGCCCGGCCGCCGCCGAGGCTTCGCGCGAGAACCAGCATCTGCCCTGGTCCCGGAGCAATGACCAGGAGCAGAGAGGCGGCCGTGTAACTGAGCAGGATTTTCAGGTCGAACACGGCCGCGAGCCTACCTGAAGGTGCGCCCTGCTCGGATGTGCCATCCGCCTGCGGCCGACCACCTTCTCCAAGCCGGGCCTCACCTTTGTGGTAGGAGCCGGCCAATGCGGCACCGTCCGGATTCAAACGCTCCTTCGCCGGAGGAGGCGCTCCAGCGGCTGGTCGAGGGGAACCGTCGTTTTCGAGACGCGAAGGGTGCCTCCTCGGCGCGCCGCTGGAGCCCGCATTTGGCGACGGAAGCGCAACGTCCATTCGCCATCATCCTCGGTTGCTCAGACTCGAGGACCCCGGTGGAGATTGTCTTCGATGAGGGCTTCGGCGACCTCTTCGTCGTCCGCATCGCGGGCTACATCGTTGCTCCCTCGGTGGTGGGTTCCATCGAATTTGCGGCGGCGCAGTTCGGCTCGCGCCTGGTGGTCGTCATGGGACACACCCGGTGCGGGGCCATCGCAGCGACGGTGCGGGCACTCGAGACGGGCCTCGGCCCCGAGTCGAACAACATTCGCGCGATTACCGACCGCATCGCCCCGCACATCCAGGCGCTGATTCGACCGGGAGACCCGGAAGCCGTGCTTCGCGAAGCGGTGCGCGCCAACGTACGCGCCTCCGCCGACCATCTCCGGCACGGCAGCCGGCTTCTCGAGGAACTCGTCACCTCCGGGCATGTCGCCGTGGTCGGCGCCGAGTACGAGCTCGAGACCGGAGAGGTCCGCTTCTTCGACGGCGTGCCCCTGGCAGCTGCCTCGGAGTCCAACCGCTAAGGCTCCTCCACCGCCGCGACGTCCTGACGAGGCACGCCCCAGGGCGCCCCGTCACTTCCCAAGAATCAAATATTCATTCACCACCGGTCGCCCGGGTAACTGCAGCCTTCGGACGCCGACCAGCTTGCCGCCCTCGTACTGCAGGAGGAGCAACTGCGGCTGCAAGGTGCCCGCGTCGCCCATGTCCGCGACGGTCCCCGTCGTGAGCAGGAGCGTGCCTCCATCGCGTCTGCCCTGAATCTGTCCCGTCGGAAGGTAAACGCCCGGCTTCGCTGGGTCCTCGTTGAAGAATTCACCCGAGATGCTTCCGGCATCCTCCCGAATCTCAATCTTCGCCCCGAATTTGAGCGCGCTGAGGTTGGGCCCTGCGTCACCAGCCCAGACGCCGCTGAAGTCAGTTGGCAGTGCCGGGCCCAGAGCGGGCGTGGAAGAGGTGCCGCTCGAGCAGGCGGGCGCCACGCCGAGCGCAACGAGGACGAGGATGCAGTTTCGCATGGAGCGCCCTGTCATTGGTGAAGAGGCGGAACTGGACTCGAAGAGGGCCGGAGCGTGTCGTGCTCGAGGCCGGACAGAAGTAGAAAATAGACGACAGCGTAAACGAGCTGCTGGGTGAGTACATCCCAGCGGCCAAGCAGGGCGGTGCCGAAGCTGAGTGCGAGTATCGAGAGCGCGCCGACGCTCAGCGCCCATCGCGCGAGGAAGCCCGTGACCAGAAACGTGCCGATGAGCGGCTCGAGGAACGGCAGCACGAAGCCGAACGCCAGCACCAGCGGGCGCGGCAGGAACGTATGCGCGAAGTCATTCGCCATTCCCTCGGCGAACTGGCGTGGATGGCCGATTCGGTTGAGGCCATGCCCCAGGAGATTGAACCCAAGGGTCCAGCGGAGGAGTGCCTGCGCAAGAGAGCGATTGGTGAGCTTCATGGCCTGACGTTAACCACAGGAACCGACGAGGCTGTGGAGTGAAGCATCAACCCGGTGAGAATCCGCGTCCAGGGTTGAATCGTCAACGCTTCCTTACCTCCTGGCGGCCCAGCGGGGCTCTCGATGGGAGTCTGCTGGCAGCTACCGAATCAACTGCCAGAAGATGCCGGCGACACAAACGAAGCCCAACGTAAAGACCAGTGTTCTTACGTACGGGATTGCGAGCAGGTAGACCACGGCATGCGCCAGCCGCAGCCAGAAGAAGCACGTCGCCCAGAAAGCCGTCATTGCGTTGGCCTTGCCGGAGACGTGAGCAATGAGGACCAGCGCCGCGAAGGGCGCAAAGGTTTCCACAGCATTGAGATAGGTACGGTCGGCGCGCTTGCCCCACAACGGCAGGGGTCGCGGGGTGGGATCCACATAGTTTGGAGGGCCAAGAAAACCGTTCGTCGCCACCTGAGCGACGATGTACGGAATCCAAAGTGCAGCCGTCAGGATTGCCGTGTACGCGAGGTAGCTGAGGTCGACCGTCATGACACCCCTCCAGTGAGTTTGAATAGAACCGCAAGATGGGCGCTCTCCAAGGCGCTCCCACCTCGGGAGCACCAAGCCCTGCGGCGATCGCCATCACAGGGACCGAGACGACAGGGAATCAAGTAGAAAACGCGGGTCGCGAGTTCCACGGCATCGGCCCGTCTTGAATTTGAGTCCTGCCCGGCACCAGGTCCGCGCCCTCCTTCTGGACGCTCGAACGGCAGCTCCGATGGCCACTGCGCAGACTGGCCTCAGAGACTTCTCAGATCCCGGAGAGTTCCCCCGCCGCCGAGTTGAGAAGCGAAGCGCTTCGGCCGCGGCCTTCTCGGTCGTCACTTCGGGCAGGCACGGTTGCCGACTTGCCGGAGAGGTCGGCTGCGGACGGACACGAGGGGCCGAAACGCTGATGTCGGTGTTTGAAGAAGAAAACAGCTCGCAGGCGGGCAACGTCTTCAAACATCTTCGGAAACTTTCACGAATTAACTAAAGCGTTGGCATGACACACACCGACCGACTCTCCATCATTTGAGCGCGGGTGTGCACCGCTGTACGGCATTTTCTTGCGAGAAACTCGCACTGCTGGTCCGTTCATGTTTGTGAAAGCTCACGTCTAGTATCCGGCACGTACTTCTCAGCAAACGCTCCGGACCGGGCGCAGTTCAAGAGGTGTCGCACGTACGTGCGCAGCGCCCGTCTGTAGAGCGAATCACATCCATTTTTTTCACTTCGAGGAAAACCTTGTTCCGACCGCTATCGGCCGTACCGCTGTGTGCCGTATTGCTGTTCACCGCATGCTCGTCGCCTCCGACGACGCCCCCTCCAGGCTTCTTCAACATCGGTGGGACCGTCAGCGGGCTTGCCGGCCCTGGGTTGGTCCTCCTGAACAATCAAGGCGACGCCCTCCTCGTCACCCGCAATGGCGCCTTTGACTTCGCAACTCCTCTGGCAATTGGGACGGGCTATTCGGTCACCATCCTCAGCGAGCCGAACTCGCCCCGTCAGATGTGCACCATTTCTCAGAGTGCTGGCATCGTCGGGACGGAGGCCGTCACCAGCGTCGCGATTCAGTGCGTTACCAGCCCCTACTCCGTCGGTGGAATGGTGAGCGGCCTGACCGGTCAGGGGCTCATCCTTCAGGACAACGGAGGCAGTGACCTGGCCGTCCCAGCCAATGGCGCGTTCACCTTCGCCAAGCAAGTGCCGAGCGGGGCCGCCTACGCGGTCACCGTCAAGACTCAACCGAGCGCGCCGACTCAGACTTGCATCGTGACTGCTGGGACTGGAACCGTTGCCAACGCCAAGACCACCAGCGTCGTCGTGACTTGCAATGCTCAGGCTTTCACGGTCGGGGGTACCGTCGTTGGCTTGCTGGGAAGGAACTTGGCTTTGCAGGACAACGCCGGCGCAAGCCTCGGCATCGCGGGAAACGGCGCTTTCAGCTTCTCCGCTCCGGTCGCCAGCGGACAAAACTACTCCGTCACCGTGAAGACTCAACCCACTTCTCCGACGCAATCCTGCACGGTGTCCGGAGGGGCGGGCACCGTTGGAAGCGGCAATGTCTCGACCGTCACCATCAACTGCAGCAGCAACACGTACACCATCGGAGGGACCGTGACGGGCCTGGTGGGGTCGGGGGCGACGCTTCAATCCAACGGAGCCGATAACCTCAACCTGAGCGCGAACGGGACATTCGCGTTCGCAACACCCTTGGCAAGCGGCCAGGCCTTCCAGGTCACCATCGCAGTGCAGCCCAGCCAGCCGTGGCAGACCTGCGTGATTTCCGGAGGCTCCGGGAACGTGGGCGCAAGCAACGTGAGCTCCGTGGTTGTGACCTGCACGACGAACACCTATGCGGTCGGCGGAGCCATCAGCGGCCTCCTTGGCGCGGGGTTGGTCCTGCAAGACAACTTGGGCGATACGCTGGCCGTTGCGCCGAGTGGCACGTCGTTCGTGTTTGCGACCGCCGTTGCAAGCGGAGCGACGTTCGGCGTGACCGTTCTCACCCAGCCAACCGCTCTCTCTCAGACGTGCAGTGTGTCCCAAGGAACGGGCACCGTCACCAACGCTGCCGTCACCACCATCGCCTTGAGCTGTGCGACCAATGCGTACCCGGTCGCCGTGACAGTAACCGGACTGTCCGGGAGCGGACTCGTGCTTCAAGACAATGGCGGCGACAACCTGAGCATTTCGGCGGTCGGCGTTTTCACGTTCGCGACGCCTGTCGCGAGTGGCGGCGCATTCGCCGTGACCGTCGAAACCCAACCGTCCGCTCCCTCACAGACCTGCACAGTGGCCGGCGCCGTCGGCGTGGTTGTTGGCGCTCCTGTCTCCTCAGTCACGGTGAACTGCAATCCCAACCAGTACACCGTGTCCGGCACCGTGACCGGGCTCGCCGGCGCCGGCCTCACGTTGGCCCTCAACGGTGGAACGGCCATTGCCGTCGGCAGCAACGGCAGCTTCGCCTTCCCGAATGCGCTGGTGGACCAAACGGCCTACGCCGTGACCGTTTCATCCCAGCCCGTCTCGCCCTGGCAGACGTGCACGCTCACCGGTGACACGGGGACGATTGCCGCGGCGAACGTCTCCAATGTCCAGCTGACGTGCGCGACCAATACCAACACCATCGGTGGCACCGTGACCGGACTTCAGGGCTCGGGACTGGTGTTGCAAGACAATGCCGGGGACGACCTGCCGGTTTCGGTGGATGGTGCCTTTGTCTTCGTAACCCCGCTTCAGAGCGGGCAGTCGTACCTGGTCACGGTGTCCGGACAGCCGACCTCGCTCTGGCAGACCTGCACCGTCAGCAACAGCGCGGGCACCCTGGGCAACACACCAATTGGCAATGTCACCGTCACCTGCGTCACGACCACCTACTCCGTGAGCGGCAGCATTTCTGGCTTAACCGGAAGCGCGGTCCTGAAGGATAACGCGGGCGACACGCTCCTTCTCACGGCGAATGGCTCATTCATCTTTGCTGCACCCGTGGCGAGTGGCTCGGCCTATTCGGTGACGGTGTCGTTGCAGCCCACCTCGCCGAGCCAGACCTGCACTGTCACCAACGACCCGGGCGGCACCATCACCGATGCGCCCATCGGTGATGTGATGGTGACCTGCGTTACCAACAGCTTCACCGTGGGCGGCACCGTGGTCGGACTCGTGGGTTCAGGACTCGTCATCCACGACAACGTTGGCGATACCCGGCCAGTCACGACGAACGGACCGTTCACATTCCTCACCGCCCAGCTGAGCGGCACGACGTATGCCGTGGCAATTACCAGTCAGCCCAGCGGGCCGACACAGACTTGCGCCGTCATCGGTGGGACGGGCACCGTCGGGGGCTCGAACGTGGCGAGCATCACCGTCAATTGCACACTTTCGTTCGTGGTCGGGGGCAGCGTCTCAGGGTTGAGCGGCACTGGGCTGGTCCTCCAAGACAACTCTGTCGACGACCTCGCCCTCTCAGCCGTTGGCAGCTTCGCCTTTGCGACTCCGCTTTCCAACGGCGCCAACTACTCGGTCACGGTGCACGCTCAGCCGACGGTCCCCTGGCAGACCTGCACGGTGACGTCGGGCGCAGGTTCCATCTCCAACGCCAACGTTTCCGTCGGCGTGAGCTGCGTCACCAATGTGTATACCGTTTCGGTCAACGTCACGGGGTTGAGCGGCAGCGGATTCACACTCGTGGACAACAGCTCGGACGTGCTTTCGGTGTCTGACGACGGCCTTTGGGCGTTCGCCAACCCAGTCGCGAGCGAGGGGACCTACACGGTCGCCGTCCAGACGCAGCCCAGCTCGCCTCCACAGACGTGTACGGTGTCCTCGGGCTCGGACTCGGTCGCCGGGTCCAATGTGACGGTGAACGTGGCGTGCGTCCTGAACACCTACACCATTGGAGGAACGGTCAGCGGCCTGTCGGGTTCTGGTTTGGTTCTCCAGGACAACGGCGGCGACAATTTGTCAGTCAGTGCAAACGGAGATTTCACCTTCGCGACCGCCCTTGCGACCGAGTCTACCTACTCAGTGACGGTCCTGAGTCAACCGAGCTCGCCTCCCCAGGTGTGCGTGGTGAGCTCTGGCGCCGACATCGTCGGCAGCAGCAACATCACCAGCCCGCTGGTGACTTGCTCCCTGAGCCAAGAGGCCCTCAGCCCATGCAGTGCATCGGGCGCGAGCGGACCCACGCAGGCTCAGTGCGACGCGGCCTACACCGGCACGGGACTGAGTGGAGAAATCATCGTGACCGGTGGCATCCAGCAGTGGACGGTCCCTGTGACGGGCACCTACCTCATCAGCGCCTCAGGTGCCCAGGGAGGCACGAGCCAGAACACCGGCGGACTCGGTGCGCTCGAGAGTGGCACGTTCTCTCTGACAGGCGGAACCGTGCTGCAAATCCTCGTGGGCCAAAGGGGCACAGGCAGTTCCAGTGCGAACCAGTGCGCCGGTGGAGGCGGAGCCAGCTATGTCGTGTCGGCGGGGACTCCATTGATCATCGCCGGAGGTGGTGGTGGGGCTGACATCGCCGGCGGTGTCAACGACCGGGGCCAGGCGGCCTCGGGGGCGTGCACGACAACCGGCGCCGGGGGAGTCGTTGCGTCCTCGAGCTGGGGTGCAGGCGGCGGCGGTTTCACTGGCAACGGAGCCAATGATTCGCCCCTTGCAAATGGTGGCGCCTCGTTCGGCAACGGCGGTGGCGGCGGGAGTGGCCCGACCCCCGGAGGATTCGGAGGAGGGGGCGGTGCCGGGTTCCTTGGCGGCGGCGGAGCGGGCGGCGGTGGCGGTGGGTATACGGGCGGAAATGGCGCCGCCAGCTCCCACGCGGGCAGTGGAGGTGCTTCGTGCAACAGCGGGTCCAGCCCTATGAATATGACCGCCGGCGCTGCGGCCGGAGATGGGCTGGTCACCATCTCGGCGCAGTAGCGCAGAGAGCCGAGCGCGAGAAACCGCGATCGATCCAGGAAGTGCACCGACATCCTGTCGGGAGGTCAACGGCGAGAGCGACGGAAGGGATTCGACGGGACGTCCCCGGAGATTGGGGCAGCTCTATCCGTCGCATCACGGACCCAGATGGCGCAGCCCGCAGGGCACGAGTGAGACGGGCCCTGCGCGGAGACCTGATTGGCGATCGCGCCCTATAGTTCCCGGAGACGGGAAAGTTCGCGAGCCGATTCAAGCGTCTTGCCGGATGGACGAGTCCAGCGGCAACTTCAGCCGTCCAATTCCTCTGGCTTCTTGGTGGGCTCCTCGGCATCGACTTGAACGTCGAGCACGGCGGGGCCAGATGAAACGAGCCATGCCTGGATAGCCGAATGCAGGTCACCGACTTTCGAGGCTCGCAGTCCGCGAGCTCCTGCCGCCTCTGCGTAAGCAGCGAAATCAATGTGACCCAGATCGCAGCCGTATTCTGGATTCCCGAGGTCCCGCTGCTCGAACTTCACTTCTCCTAAGGCATCGTTATTTAGCACCAGGATCTTGGTGTTCAGCTTGTGAACCACAGCAGTGGACAACTCCGCCATCAACATCGCGAAGCCCCCATCGCCGACGACTGCGATCGAGGGACGGTCGGGATGGGCGAAAGCTCCCGCGATAGCAAGCGGCAGACCGGATGCCATGCTGACGAGAGTCCCAGAGCCAGTCCAGCTCTGGCCGTCACGAATCTGAATCATGCGCGCTGCGAAATGAGTATTGGCCCCGCAATCCATGTTGAACATCGCGTTGGCCGGCGCAAGGTCGCTGAGCGCTTTCATCACTGTCTGAGGCCGCAGGCGAGGACCCTTTTGTGTGGACGCGACGCGCTCGAGCAGGCTTCGCCAATCGTGCATTCGGCGCTGAGCTTCCCCTAGAAAATTTTGGTCCACCTTCTGCCTGAGCATGGGTTGGAGTGCCTCAAGCGTAGCCCTCGTGTCTCCGGTGAGTCCGACCTCAACCGGGTAGCGCAAACCGATCCGACTGGCTGAGAGGTCCACCTGAACGCCACGGGCCTGGCCGGGCTTGGGATAGAAATCGATCCACGGCATCGTCGAGCCGAGAATCAGTACCGTGTCGCAGTTGTGCATCGCCCATGATGAGGGGGCAGTTCCCAAGTGGCCAATGCCGCCCGTTGTCAGCGGATGCTCATCGGGGAGGAGAGCCTTGGCTAGATAAGCCTTTGCGATTGGGGCGCCCAGCGTCCGGGCCAGTCGTTCCAGTTGAACGCGCGCGGCAAGACAACCCTGTCCGGCGAGAATGGCAACTCGCTTTCCGGAATTGAGCACATCGGCGGCGGCGCGAAGCTGCTCTGCGGGCGGCGAACCTGCCGGGGGAGACCAGGACGAAGACGTGCGGCCGCCGTGATTCTCCATCGACGGCTTGTCGGCGGAGAGCTTCATTCCCTGTTGGTCCTTGGCGATGGTCAGGTGTGCGACACCTCGATCGCCCAGTGCGGCCCGGCAGGCGCGATTGGCAACAAAGATGGCATGCGCAGGGCCCGTCACCTGCTCGTTGAAAAGGGCGACATCCTGCATTAATTTAATGGTGTTCACGCTCTGCATGAACCGCATTCCCTCAAGATCGTGAAACGTCGTTCCAGTAATTGCCAGGACGGGAGCTCCGTCGAGCGAGGCGTCGTAGAGCCCGTTCATCAAGTGGACCGCGCCCGGTCCCGTGGTCGCCAGGCACACGCCGAGCCGGCCCGAGTGCTTCGCCATCCCGCTGGCCATGAAAGCCGCTGCCTCTTCGTGACGGACCCCAACAAACTTGATCCGATCCCGACGCTTACGCAACGCTTCGATGATGGGGTTGATTCCGTCGCCGACGATGCCGAAGACGTGAGTTGCACCCCATGCAACCAGCGTGTCGACCAGAATGTCGGAGGTGTCTGGGTCAGATTGGGGCAGCAGGGAGGGTTGAGGGGTTATTCGTTCGCTGTCCTGGGTTCGGGCCGATGAAGCCGCTGCGCCGGCAATCACGGCGGCGCCGGCGAGCTTGACAAAATCCCGCCGTCCAAAGGCTACATCGTTCGATGAATCGCGGTCGTCAGTTGGCATGGTGCGAACCTCATGAGGGCGGCCATCCAGCGGACGGCAGGTGGCGTGTCCGAATGAGGAGCTTAGGGATGCGAAGCAAGCGCGGACAGCTCCAATTTCTGTGAGCATCAGACTCATGCCCGTCGGGACTGTCCGCTCCACTCCATGGGGGCTTCGGCCAGTAAGGATGGGCATTTCTTTGGCTTCTCCCCGTGTGTCCGGGCTGTAAGGAGAAAAGCAGTCGCCTCCGTGAGGAACGCGTGCTTCGTCCCAGTGGCCCAGCACCGCGGGCGGCCAAGCTGCCATTGGGGTTCGCGAGAGCCGTGATACGAGCAATCTCATGTTGAACACCCTCTCCCCACGCCCCCGCGCGGTCCTGGTCGGCGTGCAGCTCCCGGGCGTCTCGGACGCCGAGCACGCGGCGGACCTCGTGGAGCTCGGCCGGCTCGTGAAGACCCTGGGCTATGATGCGGTGGCAACCCTCAGCCAGCGTCGCGAGGGCATGGCGGCCGGAACGGTCCTGGGCACCGGGAAGCTGAAGGAGCTCGCCCAGCTCACCGGAGGAAGCGGTGTCATCGCCTCTTCTGCCCCAGACCGGACCTCGAAGGCGCGCCAGCGTTGGGAAGCCGAGGAGGGCGAGGCGGAGGACCCGGTCGAGCCCATGGAGCCCGTCCTGGAGGGCGTCTTGGAAGCGGCGCCTCGTCCCACCCTGGTGGTGGTGGACCATGAGCTGTCACCCAGCCAGCTTCGCAATTTGGAGAAAGCTACCGGTGCCCAGGTGATGGACCGCACCGGCGTCATTGTCGAGATCTTCCACCGCCACGCTCGCAGCCATGAGGCGCGAATGCAGGTGGAGATGGCTCGGCTCAATTATTTGGCCCCGCGACTGCGCGAATCCACGGGCGGGCGCGAGCGGCAGCAGGGGCGTGGCGCTGGAGATTCTGCCCTCGAGCTCGATCGTCGCAAGATTCGCGACCGATTGGCCGAGCTCCGAGCAGGGCTCGCCGCGCTTCAGAAGGATCAGGATCAACGTCGCTACGCTCGCCGCGACCAGCTGCGGGTGGCACTCGTGGGCTACACCAACGCGGGGAAGTCATCGCTGATGCGCGCGCTGACCGGGAGCGATGTTCTAGTGGCGGACCAGCTCTTCGCCACTCTCGACACGACGGTCCGAGCGTTGCAGCCGGCGAGTCGTCCACGGGTGCTGGTATCAGATACGGTGGGCTTCATCCAGAAGCTGCCTCACGATCTGGTGGCCTCTTTCCGGTCAACGCTTGACGAGGCGCTCGAAGCGACGCTCCTTCTTTACGTGGTGGATGTGTCCGATCCAACCTGGAAGAGCCAGCTCGAGGTGGTGCGAACCGTGCTCAAGGAAATTGGTGCCGACGGGGTCCCAAATCAGCTGGTCCTCAACAAGGCAGACCGGCTAGACGCAGGGATGAAAGAAGCGCTCCTCGTAGAGCACCCGGAGGCGATGCTCCTCTCGGCCCACAGTTCCGAGGACACGACGCGCCTGCGCGAGCGAATCCTCCACATCTTCGAAGCCTCGATGGTGGACGCGGACTTGGTGATTCCTTACTCGGCACAATCGCGCCTCGGCGAGGCATACGAGAATACGCGCGTGTTGTCGGAGACCTTTGACGAAAACGGACGGAATCTCCGGGTCCGCGGTTTGCCTGGGGCAATCGCGCGACTCACGCAGGCATTTGGAGTCTCAGGACTCTCGACGATTTGTGGTTGACGGACCGTTGAGCCGCAAGGCGGGTGGCCTCAGGTGGTCAACGCTTCGCCCGCTCGAGAAACATCCAGCGGTGCCCTTCGAGGTCCTCGGCGCGGTACCGGCTGCTGGGGCTTCCATCTTCCGGCGCCGTGATGATGGTCGCTCCAGCTCGCTGGGCTCGCTCGTGGTGCTTCGTTACGTCGTCGACGTAGACAAGAACGCCCTCGACAATCCGCGGCACCGTGGACCACTTGCGTGCGCGCTCACAGTTCTCACGGTGGTGCCGTGGGCTCTCGTAGTCCGGTGTGGGCGTCGCCAGCATGATGACACCGTCGCCGGTGTCCACCTCGCCGTGCGAGAGTCGGCCATCCGGACCAAGCGCTCGATGGCGTTCGGTGAAGCCGAAGGCCTGGACGAGCCACTCCAGCGCCGCGACGCCGTTCTCGTACGCGAGCATCGGGATGACGCCGGGGTACGCCTTCGGAATGGGTCTTTTCTTGTTTGCGAGACTCTTGAACATTTAGTCGCCTTCGGCACCACGCTGCTTCCCCCAAGAGGGTAACTCACGGGCAGATAGACCATGGGACGGGAAGAAGGCGCTACCGGCCTCCCCGGATGGCCAGCCACAAGAGTGCACGGCCGGCGACGAAACCCCAGCCATCCGAGGAGTGAGAGTGGGGCGCGGGCGATGTGCTCAGGAGAGTTGCCGCCGGCTAGGGCTCGCAGGTGTCATGGTACCGTTACGTCCCCGTGAACGTTCGCATCCTGCCCATCGCCCTGCTGCTCAGCAGCACTACGTTTGCCGCCAGCCCTGGGCCTCGGCCCGCGCCGGCCAACGAGCCCATCCTCCCCTCACGGGACGAGCCCTATCCGGGCACGCTGGTGCTCTCCGTTGATGCCACCGACGTCCAACGGCGCATCGTCACCGTCCACGAGGAGGTGCCGGTGAGCGGTGGAAAGGAGCTCATCCTCATGTATCCGCGCTGGCTGCCCGGGACGCATGCACCCGAGGGCACCATCGACCGCTTGGCAGGGCTGGTCGTCACCGCCGGTAGCACGCGGCTGCCCTGGATGCGCGACACCGCCGACATGTTCGCCTTCCACGTGCCAGTGCCTGCCGGAGTCAACAAGGTTTCGGTAGATTTCACCTACTTGTCCCCGGTCAGCCACGCGGTAGGCCGCACCGAGGTGTCGCTGCTGCAATTGGCGGTGGATTGGAACTCGGTAGTTCTCTACCCGGCGGGCTACTTCACCCGGCAGATTCCGGTGGAAGCCTCAATCCGCGTGCCGACCGGGTGGACATTGGCCACGGCCCTCGAAGTGGCATCCCAAGAAGCCGGCCGCTTCCGCTTCAAGCCAACATCGGTGGAAACACTGGTGGATTCGCCGCTGCGCGCCGCTCGTCACGCCCGCGCTTACCCGCTGGCGCCCTCGGACCCAGTGCCGGTGACGCTCAACGTAATGGCCGACCGCGCCGATCTGCTCATGGTCAAGCCTGAGCTGATCGAGCGATACCGAGCGCTGGTGCAGCAGGCCTACCGCCTGTTTGGTGGCCGCCACTACGATCACTACAACTTCCTCCTCCAGCTCAGCGACGACATCGGCTGGGATACTACCCTGGAGCACCACCGTTCCGCCGAGTACGGCGAGCCCATTGCCGACTTCACCGACTGGGACAAGACCGCGGCTTTCCGCGATGTCATCGCTCACGAGTACGTGCATTCCTGGGACGGCAAGTTCCGGCGCCCGGCCGACCTGTGGACGCCCGACTTCCATAGCCCGATGCGCGACTCGCTTCTTTGGGTCTACGAGGGCGGCACGAGCTACTGGGGCGAAGTGCTCACTGCCCGCGCCGGGCTATGGACTCGGCAGCAGGCCCTCGACGCCCTGGCGATGAACGTGGCCGCGCTAGAACAGCTCCCGGGACGGAGCTGGCGCTCGGTCCAGGACACCACCAACGATGAGATCATCAACCCCCGCCGCCCGCAGTCCTGGCCGAGCTGGCAACGCTTCGAGGACTACTACCCCGAGGGGGCGCTGATCTGGCTCGACGCCGACACCCTCATCCGCGAAAAGACCTTCGGCAAGCGCTCGCTCGACGACTTTGCCCGTGCCTTCTTCGGCATCGAAGACGGCAGCTTTGTGCCCGTCACGTACACGTTCGAGGACGTGGTCAAGGCCTTGAACACAGTGCTGCCCTACGACTGGACCGGCTTCCTGCGCAGCCGGCTTGATGGACACGGAGCTGGCGCGCCCCTCGACGGTCTGCACCGCGGCGGCTACCGCCTGGTCTTCACCGAGGAGCCCAGCGATTACTGGAAGTCGGTGGAGACCACGCGCACCAAGAGCGTCGATCATACCTATTCGCTAGGCCTCGTAGTGGACAACGACGCCCTGGTGAGCTCGGTTCGCTGGGATGGCCCGGCATTCAAAGCCGGGTTAATAGCGGGCTCGAAGTTGATCGCGGTGGATGGGCTCGCCTACGAGCCCGAGCGGCTCCAGAGCGCCATTGCGCGCGCCAAGACCAGCGCGGAACCGGTGGACTTGCTGGTGCGGGTGGGGGATCGCTTCTACAGCATGCGCGTCGACTACCACGGCGGACTGCGCTACCCGCACTTGGAGCGCGATCCTGCCCAGAGGCCACTGCTTGACGAAATCCTCGCGCCTAGAAAGTGACGTTCAGCTTGGGCGGTCCGCAATTGGAGCGCTCCTGTCAAGGGGATAGAGCGTCAGAGCCCCGTCGAGACTAAGAGCGGCGGCGAGGCGGTCGTCGCCGAGATTGCCGGGCCATCGCATCATGAGAAGATTTTCCACCAGGGCCTTGGTGTAGTGTCTACAACCTCATCTGCTTCCAGAAACTTCTCTGTCCCTGGGAACCAACCCGTGGCGAGCTTCTTAGCGATAAAGCGTGCTGCTTTTTCGGCCATAGCTGGCCTCTCTGTCTCTCGTGGCGGGTCGGTCGAAAAATATGTGCGAACCACAACTGTTACTGCTTGCTCGCCGGTAATCTGTATTGCCCAGTCAACTCCGGGTCGCGACACGCCATTTGGTTGCTTGAAGTAGGCTTTAAGACCATTCTTAACCGTCACCGTGTTACTCATGCTTGCCCCTCGCAATAATGCATTCATCTTTTATCTCAAATAATTCACCGCCCGACCTGCCAATCAAACATAAAGACCGCGGTGGACGAGTTAGACTCGGCCGCCAGAGCCCAATCAATCAGTGAACGCATCGCAGCGCAACTTACTCAGGGATTACTCAAAACTAACGGGGAAAGCTGAGGCGCTGGACCGCCGGCGGGACGTATTCCGCTGCGGGGGTGGACAACGTCTTGAGCGAGCAAAAGCGACAACAGGTGATCGCCCTCGGCCGGCTCGGCTGGTCGTTTGCGGCGCATCGAGACGACGACGGGCGTCGGCCGGGAGTTCGCCAGCGCCCTGAAGTTCCGAACCCGTCGGGTCCCGAGTTGAAACGTCCACGTCGCTACTTGAACCCGTCGCCTCCGGCGTGACAGACCGCGCACCTCTGCGTCCATCCGTTCATTGCCGTTCGCAGTCGTTGCTAACCGTCGGGAATAACTACTGTGGGGTAAGACACGAGACGGCCGCAAAGAGTCCAACGGCCCCATCCGTCACACCGCTTACGGTTTCTTTTGCTGCATTAGTGCTGCAAGGGCCGGAACAATCAGACGGCTTCTCCAGCATTGCTGCTGGAGTCAGTGGGCGCTTTCTCAGCGTCTGCCAGGTAGCTGACCGCCTCGGGCTTTGCACGGCCACGCTTTACAAACTCGTTGCGAGTGGAAGCCTTCGGAGCGTTCGCATCGGCCACGTCATCCGAGTTCGTCCCTGCGACCTCGAACGCCTGTCCAGATGACGTCAGGGACGGTCGCCGTTTCGACGAATTCCGCTCTCGCTTCTAGCTACGACAAGGGAAGTGGGGTGCCACGCCTGAAACTGCAGCCTTTTCAGCGAGTTCCGGGAGCTGGAGCCACTGGACTCGAACCAGTGGCCTTCGGCTCCGGAGGAGCGCGCGCGCACGATCCGTCCCTGCCCGCGTCCATCCACCGAGTGCCGCCACGGCGAGCTGCAAGGTCCGCCCACCGGAGGTGTCGAGCATCAATGGAAGCTCTGGAGAAGGCCGGGTCTGCGTCATAGCGCGCTCCTGTGTTGGTCCAAATCTACTCGGCCAGGGCCCGGCTGGAATCGGCTTTCGCGAGCCCCGGGGCTTTGCGCGTGGTCGCCTCCGGAGCTATCCGTTGGTGCCCGGTTCTCCTCCCCTTCTCGCAACCTCCGCCGGTCCCCTGGGTCCAAGCGGAAGCTGGGCGGTGGCTCGTTTTGTTGGTCCAATCGACTTAGCGTCAAGTGGCCCTTGGCGCTGAACCAAATACTTCCTAGGTTTTGAAAGAGTCGAAGGCCAGGGGGCCCTCAGGAAAGGAGAGGCGTCGCAAAACCGGCACAACGTCGCGCACCCTGGCGTTGGTGGTGCCGATCGGGCTTCCCCTCGTTGCACTTGATTGAAGCTTTCACAGTCCTTAGCGAACGCACCAGCGACGGCAGCTGGCCGCGCTCTCCATCGTCAAGAAAGGAGCTCTGTATGCTCAAGGTATTTCGTTTCCTAGCGATTTCAATTGTCAGCTTTCCGTTTACGTTGTCGTCCGCCTGGGCGCAGGAATTTGAAACCGTCCAATTCCCTGGCGCCGTATTCACCCAGCTAACGGGCGGTCCCAATTTGGAGGGGACGAGCGTCGGCGACTATACCGACACAGCTGGCCTTACTCATGGGTTCAAGCTGACGATAGACGGCAAAATGACGTCTTTCGATCCACCGGGCTCCCAGTTTACGACTCCTAACTATATCAACCTGGAGGGGGTTATTGTGGGCGGCTACCTCGATGCGGGAGGAGTCGCTCGCGGCTTCGTTCTCAAAGGAGGACAATTCACAACGCTTGACTTCCCGGGGGCGGCGGGCACCATTCTCACCGGCATCAGTTCGTTGGGTGAAATTTCGGGAGAATCCTGTGAGTCGATTCTTTGCGACACGATCACGCACAGCTTTGTACGCTCTCTGAAAGGCGTCTTCACGAGCTTCGACCCACCGGGGGCAGTGAGTAGCGGCGCGGCCACTGTGAGCATTTTTGGTGAAGTAGTCGGTTCCTACACGGATAGTGCCGGCAACACGCACGGGTACGTGCTCAACCATGGGAGGTACACCACCATTGATGTCCCGGGCGCTGTATTTACGTTTGCTGGAGGTGGCAACGACCAGGGCGACGTCGTTGGCACATCCGCGAATGCCAACGGCGTGACGAGCGCTTTTCTACTGAGCAAAGGCACCTTCACAATTTTCGAGGCACCAGGTGCCGGCACAAGCTCTGGCCAAGGCAGTGGAGCCTCCGGGATAAATGTCGAGGGTACCATCGTTGGGACCTACGTGAACTCGGCGAACACAACCTTCGGGTTTATTCGATACAAATAGCTCACGAGGTTTAGTCTGACTTTGGCTTGATGCCCTCTCGTCAATTCACTTCCCCATTGATGAGAGGGCAGTTCCAGCGCCGCGACGCGAAGCAACGCCCGCGCTCGTCTCCTCGACGACGCTCGCTTCCGCCGATTGTTCGCTCAGGCGCTCCTTCTCTGGAAGTCAACTAAGCACGACGGGGCGCTTCTGCGGCTCTAGGGGTCCCGGGCTCCACGAGCACACCCGCCCAATTCTTCTCGTATTCGGCTCTTGCCGTGAGAGGGCTTGGGGCCTCCCATGAGGTTTGAGCAAGGACAACGCGAGTCCCACAGGGGGTCCAAGGCCGCCTCGCCGAGACCACCGCGCGAAGGCGCTCGGCTGCTGCGGCAACATGAAGCTCTGGCCCAAGCCCCTGGGTTGGCCCATCTGCCTCCTCGGCCTAACCATGCAACTGCGGCGCGCGTAGCCAGGCCGGCGTGCGGTTGGTGGCCGTTCAGAAGGTAATGCGACATGAAAACCCCGAAGCTTACTGAAACTGTCTATCGGCACTTCGGGCTGAGCTTCCTCAGGACCGCGTCGACCCGTTGCACTGGGATGGATTGCCCGAGCTCGAGGCGAACTGGGCGCGAGCGACCGTCGGAGCCACTAGGGAGTCACCAACCTCACCGAAGCGCCCACTCAGTTCAGCGACATCCCCCATTTTGTACGCTGCGCATCACATACGTTTCGTTGCACTTCAATGAAGGTTTCTCAAGTTGCGACACCGTAGTCGCATTCAGTTTCCAGCGTACATTGGTGCGTCCAGGAAGCACTGCACCTCCCGTAACAAAATCATCCGATTCTTCTCCAGGTGCACTGTATGTGTCCCTTCGCCCACCTCGATGTAGCGCTTCGAGGGAGAGTTAACGAGGCTTACGAACAACGACTGCGCCATGTAGCTGGGCGTCACCGTGTCCCACTCCGCTTTGATGAGCAATACCGGAGTGCGGATGTCTTTAACGTCGAACGGGAGCGCTGCACCGCTCTGGTAACGCGTGACATCAAAGATGCCTCCATTGGGCGCGCGGAACGCTGGCGTATTCTGCTGCCAGCCTTCTGGATCGGTATCGATCAAAGCCGAGGTCAAGACATCGACCCACCCTGCCGGTACCAAGCCGGCCTTCTTGTCTTCCGGGACCCCAGGAGGATTCAGCAATTCGGCTCTCTCCTCTGCAACGGTGGTTGAGCGGTAAGTCCCGAACTGGCCTGCGCTGGGTGGCGCCTTCGACGGCGTCTGACGAATCCACAGAGGTGCATACAAGACCAGCTTGTTGACGTTGTTGCTGTTCTTTGCGGCGTACCACTGAGCGATGAAGGTTCCCCAGGACCATGCGAGCAGATTGACCTTGCCAATGCTTCGACGGTGCTTGATGAAGGCGACGACGGCGGCCAGGTCTCGCACCGCCTCCTCGGTTGTCGCAACAGGCGCGGACTCCATGGGGGGCAGACTCATCTGCGGAGGCCGCGTCGAATGGCCGTACCCGCGGACATCCATGAGGTAGACGTCGTATCCGGCGTTAGCAATAAAATCCATCCACGAGAAGCCCCCCAGGCTGAGGTCGAAGTCACTCTCGGAGGGGCCGGTTGCCCCATGGATGTAGACCACGGTCTTTTCTGCGCTGAAATTCGTCATCGTCGATGCGCGTTTGTTTCGAACAAAAATATCAATGCCAGAGTCGCTTGGAACCTTGAACTCCTCCATGACAAGATTGCTCGCGGCCTTTGATTGTGTCGCAGCCTCCGCACGTGCACAGACGAGAAGCAAGGCGAACAGAGTCACGGCGTGCGTTAAACGAAGTGGCCATGCGTGCATTACGGTCCCCTCAGGTTAATTTAGACGTTGATGGATGGCCGGTCCGCCACCTGTTGTCTTCATACAGACGGTTTTGTTGACACGAGGCCGTTAGGAAAGCGGCACTACCCTGCATCGGGAGCGCGGCCATCTCCCGCCCCCCGCCCCGATCCCAGCACTTCGCCCGAATTCGTCGACGAGCCAAGAGCAGCCGCGCATTGTCACACGCGCCCGGTCGAGGCCCAGCATCACGAGCCAGAAAAGGGACCGCCCGAGGCTCGGCACCGCCCGGCCCGGACTTGTCGACACGGCCAGCGCCGTCCCGGTGGCGACGAGGACGAACGCCGGACAACACACTCTCCATGCTGCCCCTGGTTCTCCCGGAATGGGACCGTTCTTGTCGCAGGCGAGGCGGGCGCACAGAGCACCGGACGCCGCCATCGTGATGGCGGCGAAATGGGGGGCTGAACCGTAGGGCCATGGTGTCGGGAGACATGGGCGTTCTACACGCGCTAGACCATGCGTGGGCTTTGGTCCGTCGCCTAGGCCCACTTCTTAGCAGGTAGAGTGGACCAACGAGAGGGACGCGCTATGACCCAAAACAGGCCTTCCCCTGAGCTCCCACTGATGCTCGACAGCACGGGCGGGCGGTCTCTGCAGCTCGCAGTTCACGATGCGCTCCGCGCGGCGATCCTCGACCGGCGATTGGGTGCAGGCGCACGCGTTCCGGCGACACGAGACCTCGCTCATCAACTGGGCGTGGCGCGCGGGACCGTCGTCCTCGCATACGAGCAGCTCACGGCGGAGGGCTACCTCCGTGGTGCGCGGGGGGCGGGTACCTTCGTTGTGGAAACGCTCCCAGATGCCTGGTTCGCGCCCACCACGCGCGCCTCCTCGTCGCGCAGGCGCCGCCTCTCGGCCACGCTTTCGGAGCGCGGCGCATTGCTTGGGAAACGCCAATTCCCGGTAGCAGCGCCGGGGCCGCCGAGGCCATTCTTGCCTTACACACCCGCGGTCGACCTGTTCCCGCGAGCTCGCTGGGGACAGCTGATGGCACGACAGGCACGTCGATCGGAGGCACGCCGCTTCCGAGACGTCGACGTTCGGGGCTACCGCCCGCTGCGGGAAGCGCTGGCAGAGCACCTTCGTGTGTCACGAGGAGTCCATTGCACCTCGGACCGAATCCTCATTTTTTCTGGCGTCCATCAGGCGCTAGACCTCGTTGCGCGCATGCTGCTCGACAGAGGCGACTCCGTTTGGATGGAGGACCCAGGCTATTTCGGCGCTCGCCGGGTGCTCGAGGCAGCGGACCTCAAGCTCGTCCCGGTGCCAGTCGATCACGCCGGCTTGGACGTTGCGAGAGGCATCCTCGTGGCTCCTCGCGCCCGGCTCGCCTATGTGACCCCTGCGCACCAGGCACCGTTGGGCACCACGCTCTCGCTCGAGCGACGCATGCTTCTGATGGGGTGGGCCGATGACGCAGGCGCGTGGATTTTCGAGGACGACTACGACAGTGAGTTCCGGTACGAGGGGCGACCTCTGCCGGCCATGCAAGGCCTCGACGACCGCGACGTCGTCCTCCACGCAGGAACGCTGAGTAAGTCAATGTTTCCGGGACTGCGCTTGGCATACCTCGTCGTCCCCGATGCGCTGGTGGACTCCTTCTCGGCGGCCGTCTCGACGCTGCACCGCTACGTCTCTCTTCTGCCGCAAGCCGTAGCCGCGGACTTCATCACCAGCGGAGATCTCGGACGTCACTTACGGCGCATGCGCTCGGTCTACGCCGAGCGCCGATCCGCGCTCGTGGCCGCCATCGCATCCGAGCTTGGTGACCACCTCGAAGTCATGGGCTCCATGTGCGGGATGCAGCTCTTAGCGCGCCTCGCACCCCATTCGAATGATCGCGAGGTTTGCCGCGTCGCATTCGAGAACCAATTGGAGATGTTGCCGCTTTCAAAGTTTGCAATGCGTCCGCTCCGCCGGGGGGGCCTTGTGCTCGGCTTCGCCGCGGTGGATGCCGGGCAAACAAGACGTGCGGTACCTCGTCTGCGCGAAATCATCGAAGGGATGCCCGAGCCGTCTCGGGGCGCGTGAGCTGAGGACTGCCTCGGTTTCCCTACGGAAAGCGTCGCTACCTGACGAAGGATGCCGAGCCAAGCCCTGGTGGCGGGATCACACCACGAATGACGCGACGGGTTGAGCAATGCGAATCGAGTAGTTTTGGTACAGTCTTTCGGTGCATTCCGCTGTCATCTGCGTGGCCGTGGCGGCCCTTGTATCGCCCGCCGACGTCATCCGGCTCGGCGACCCCGGCAAGCCCCACTATCTGCACGAGTCGCTCGGACTGCTGCGCGATCCGGATGGCAATCTGAGCGTCGAGCAAGTCGCCGCGAAGAACCCAGCTGCCTTCGACCGCTGGATGGGCGACCAGCGTCCAAACTTCGGCTACACGCACGATGCGATTTGGGCTCGGTTCGTGGTCGAAAACGTCACCGACGCTCCGGCAACGTGGGTTGTCGATGTTGGCCGAGAATGGCTCGAGCAGGTGGACCTCTATCGCTCAATGGCCGGTGGGTTCGATCGCCAGCGCTCCGGAGCTGTCGTTCCGTTGACCGAACGACCGGTGCCTCAGGAGCGACCGGCGTTCGAGATTAAGCTCGCACCGCACGAGCGTGCGACATTCTTTCTCCGGATTCGGAGCAACGGGCCAGTTGCGCTGCTCGGAGAGCTGACCTCTCGCCCAGTTTTTGAGCAGCGTGCCGTTCGTTCTCTCCTCGCGTTCGGCGGATTCTATGCGGTGTTGCTGGTCATGGCCGCCTTCCACCTACTGCTCGCATTCATGCTCCGCGATCGGGGCTTCGCTTGGCTATCCTGCTTCCTCCTCTTTTACTGCGGCGCTGAGATGTCGGCGCACGGGCATGTTGCTCGATTCGTCCCTTTGCTCAGCGACACTGCGGAGATTCGCCTTACGGCTTTTCTTTTCGCAGGCGCAGCTCTGACCCTTGTGGAGTGCGCTCGCGATGTACTCGCCACGCGTGAATGGTCTCCCACCCGCGACAGCATCCTTCAGCGTATGGGCCTTGTCGCCGCCGTCGCGTGCTACACGGCCGCACTGGCACCGCGTGTTCACGTGCTAACCTTTGCCGGGCTCGCGCTGCTCGGCATCGTACTTCTGTGGACCGCAATAGCTCGCTGGCATGGAGGCTATCGCCCCGCTCGCTGGTTCACGCTTGCTATTGCCTCGTTTCTTGCCCCGGGCCTCCTCGCGGTCGCCGCGATTCTAGGATTCTTGCCGGCGACGGAGTTCACAGAGAACGCAAACCACGTTGGTCTTGTGGCGATGACCTGCCTTCTCTCTCTCGGCCTCGCGGCGCAGATGAAGGAGAACCAGCGAGCAGCGGATGCGACAGAACCAGCGCTCGCATTCCAAGCCCTACCGTTGGTCCCAACACCAATGCCCGGGCGTAGCGCGTCTGCCCGCACACCGGACGAGTCCACTGTTGGCCTTGGTGCCACGGCGGACTCGGAGAGGGCGTCGAGCGGCGAGGGAGATGTTCCTTTCCTTCAACGCGCCGAGTCGCTGGTTGGCCGTTTCACGATCGTTCGCTTCATAGCCCAAGGCGGAATGGGTGCCGTGTATGAGGCTTACGACATCATGTTGCGCTCGCGGGTGGCTCTGAAACTCATTCGTGGGCGAATCGCAACTGATGGCTCAGCGATGGAGCGCTTTCGACGCGAGGTCCTTCTCGCCCGACGCGTCAGCCACCCGAACGTCTGCCGGGTGTATGAGCTGTACGAGGCGGTGACCGCGGGCGGGCAGGCTGTTCACTTTCTCACGATGGAACTTCTGGAGGGCGAGACGCTTAGCGAACACATTTCCCGAAAGGGGAAGTTGACGACAACTGAAGCCCTCCCGCTGGTGCGGCAAATTTGCGAGGGACTTGCTGCCGCGCACGCCGAGGGCATCATTCACAGAGATTTCAAGAGTAGCAATGTCCTGCTGGTGTCCCGCAAGGGTGCCGCGGAAGCGCCGTTTCTCTCGATGCGGGCGGTGATTACCGACTTCGGTATTGCACGCGATGCGCTACACCTCAGCGCCGGTCAGACAAGCGAAGCGCGGCTGACAACCGAAGCCGCTATTCTTGGCACGCCGGAATATATGTCCCCCGAACAGGTCATCGGGGGCGCATTGACTGAAGCGACCGACATCTACGCACTCGGCGTGGTCCTCTATGAAATGCTCACTGGGACGCTTCCCTTTACTGGCGACACTCCGCTGGCCACTGCGGCAAAACGTCTCAACGAGTCTCCCCCGAACCCCGCAATTGCATCCCCCGGGCTCGATGCAAAGTGGAGCGAAGCGGTGCTGCGCTGTCTGGCGAGAGATCCCAGGGAACGTTTTCTGAGCGCCCTCGACATTTGCACAGCCCTGCAGACACCTCAAACTTGACCAAGCGAAGAAGCACAGTCTCTTGGTGGCACCTGCCACCAAGTCGATGAACCGAAGCATCAAGCAACTTCAGTGCCTTGGAAGCGAGGAGTACGGGACTTGAACCCGTGACCTCCGGCGTGACAGGGGTTTCCGGCTTGAGTGCGGGCCTTCACGAACCCTTCAAACCCTTGACCTCTCTTGGGTTGACCGAAGCCGAGAGTGTCCGGTCTACACGCCTTTTCAGCCCATTTCCCGAGGCATTTGGTCCAACCTTGGTCCAAAACACGCGTCGGCGCAGGAAACGCCTGTCGAAGGCTACGGCCGTTCAGTTCCTGACCGTCCGAGAAGCCGCGGCGAGGCTGCGCGTGAGTCCGGCCACGATTTACGCGCTATGCGCTCGAGGCAAGCTGCCGCACGCGCGCGTGTCGAATTCCTTGCTCATCTCGGCGGGAGAGGTGGAAGCGCTTCTACGTTCAGCGTGCACCGAGAAGGATTAATGGTCGATTCCAGGCGCAGCGAGGGCTTGTCTCGGATCTTTCGGCAGCACATTCAGTTTCTGTCGATGAATTGCTTCACGTCGCTCAGTTAACCGATCGGCCACGCCCCGTTGGTCACCGGCAGCGGGGACGCCAGCGGCTTCCTGACACTCTCGCAACAGTGCGTCGGAAACTAGACCCGCGCTGTAAAGCTGCTGGGAATTTCCCGCCGCATGCCCGTGGCCCAACTCGACGGCCCTCGTCTGCCTCGGCCTCGCAATTCCCGCGCCTGAGCGATTTGCGCAACTTGCGCAGGTCGTCGCTGCGCGTGTTGTGCAGAATCTTCGGGAGCGGCCGCGAAACACCCCGAATTCCCGAGGCGCCTCTCTTGGCACCGTAGTTGCTCATCACGGGAGAAGCCGTATACGGGGGGGTCCGAATGCAGAATGGACCGGCGTGTGGGGTCCAGCTCGCCTCGTCTTGGCTTACACGAATGAGCCGACCGGGAGGTCAATCATGCAGTCAAAGCAGGCAACAATGGTGTCGAGCAGTTCTGAAGCACTGAAGGCTTTTATGAGTTCGGCGCTACGCGAGGCGAGGTCCACGAAAAGAAACTCGGTGTCGCGCTTCAAAATGACTCTGGCAGCTGTACTGGTGATGACGTTTGCTGCCGATGCACAAGGCACTCGTGACCGTATCAGCGTGATCAACGTTCCGAGCGCGGGAACAGGTGCCGGACAGGGCACAGTCGGCCTCGTCATCAATGACGCCTCGCGCGCCGGGCGAGCGACGGGGAAGAATTCCTTCGATTTGGCATCTTGCTCCAGGTTCCGGAGCCGAGCGCGGCCTTCGGACCGCGCTGCCCGGAGTTCGACTTCGCCGAGTGCCAGTGCGACCTCGAAGGCCAGCAACTTAGCTCCCTCGCCCTCTGCTTCGGCCAGGTCGGCTGAGGGAGAGGGGCAATCAGCCTTCCGGACAGGAACGCGAGCTCTGTGCGGCGCGAAGGCTGGCGATGGCCTGCGCAGCCTGACCTCGAGCCGCAGGGAGCCGCTCTTGGTTTCGTAGCATCGAGTTGGGCGACTTGTGCGTATATTGCCGCACCTAGCGGGGAAGGAGGCTGCGCCATGTCTTTTGCTCTCTATGTGGTGGGATTTCTGGTCGTCATCGCCGGCGTAGCTTGGGGCCTGATTAAGGCGGGAGCACCCACCCAATGGGTGATCATCGCCTCCGTCGTCTTGCTCGGGATCGGGATCCTGACCGGGGTGACCCGTACTCGCTCGAAAGACCCTCCCAACGACCCCTCGGCCTGAGGCACGGAGAGCTCGATCGGCAAGGACAGCGATCCATCCACTCCAGCATCGCAGGGGTTTCCAGCTTGGGTTCGGGGCTTCACGAAGCCTTCAACCCTTTGACTTCTCTTGGGTTGAGCGACGCCGATAGTGTCCGGGGTACACGCCTTTTCAGCCCATTTCCCGAGACATTTGGTCCAACCTTGGTCCAAAACTCGCGCCGGCGCGGGAAACGCGTGTCGAAGGCTACGGCCGTTCAGTTCCTGACCGTTCGAGAAGGTGCGGCGAGGCTGCGCGTGAGTACGGCCACCGTCTACCCGCTCTGCACGCAGGGCAAGTTGCCGAACCTGCGCGTTTCGAATTCGCTAAGAATAGCGCTGAAGGACGTCGAAGCGACCCTCTGGCGCAAGAACCGGCAGTGACTAGACAATGTGTGTCACGACTTCGTCGCTCTCTAGATAAGCCAGATGAATAAACTCAGCGAAACGCCTTCGCCCGCAGCGTCGAGAGGCACCGGGCGAGAACGAAACCGGGAGCACGATGAACTCGACTCTCCGCATTGCCAGAACGGCGCTCCACCAGCCTTCAAGGGGCTGTGGTGACGTACTGAATGTGACTTGCTCCAAAAACATAGTTACCGGCAAAGAATCGAGTGGTGCCAAGCGCTGCAATAGCATCGACGCTCGCCAGCGGGGCCAACCCATCGACGGACCACCCGTATTGAGTAGAGGCGGGAAGCGGAAAACCGACCGCGGAGAGGTCGGTAATTGTTGCCGCTATTTTTTCCGTGAAATTGATAAAACTCGGAGCGCCCTGCGCGCCAAGCTCAAACTTGTGCACTCCGCCCGTGAAAGCGCTCCAGGTGAATGGCGTCGTCACGGTGATTCCGTCCGCCGCGTTGGCGGGAACGATGAGTGTTGGAGCAGCCGGAGCGCCCAGCATGACATCCGAGGCGTTCGCTGGGACATTCGCATTTTGAACGGCGAGAAAATCCCCCGCCGCGGTGCGCACGTCCGCTGTAGACATGGCAAAGTCCCCCGAGCACGGAGATTGCGGCAACCGATGCGATTCGATATCGCGGGCGATTCAGCTATTGGAGCGGGAATCGTTCTCGCGCTCTAAGGATCCATCAGCTGCTTCGCCATCGCCCCCATCAGCGCTTCGAGCCCCTTCGCCGGCCGCACCATCACCTTGAAGCGCGTGATCTTGGCGACGTCGTTCCAGTGGATCAGGTCCACGCCATTCACGTGCATCTTTCCCAGGGTTGCCTCGAACTCGAGCGCCGCAGATCGTTCTCCCACCCACTCCTCGAGATAGCGAAAGCCCGAGCCGCCCAGCACCTTCAACGCCGCCCGAAGGTACATCGTGGCGAGCGCCTTGCCTACCTGAGGGGTATGCAGTGCGGGAGACTCGAAGACGACATCGTCGGCAAGCAGGTCGTCGAGAACACTTGCGTCCTGATCGGCGACGGCGCGGTGCCACTGGTCGAGGGCGGTGGGCATGCTCGGCAAATAACACCTCCGCGACGAACTAGCTGGTCTCCTCCTCGGGGGAGCGCGCGGCCCATCGCGAGCATCGCGACGGTGTCCTTCGCCTGAACGCCCTGGGGTTGCGCTTTCAAAATCTCCATCAGCAACCGCAAAAGCTCACCTGTGCGTCGTTTCTGGCTGTCATCGTTCAAGTTGTCCTCTTCCTCGTCGCTCCTTCCTGTTCTCCGGGCTTTGGCGGCTGCGTAATTCCTATGGGTCATCGCGCACAGAAGGCCAACCCCGCGAGCAGGTAGAGATAGCTCAGGCTCAGCTGTAGTCGAAGGCCATGGGCCGGCGCTAACGATCCGGCACCTGCACTAACGCGGGTTTTTGCCCTCCCATTCGCGTCGAACGCAGCATCCTGCCGAGTGCTGGAGAAGGCCGGGTTCATCTTCGAAGCCCGCTTGCGAAAGAGCGCGAAAAAGGACGGTCGGGTGACCGACCAATTCCTCTTCGCCTTCGTCACGCCAGACTGACTTCGACGTTTGGTTTCCTGTCCCCACCCGGTGTGTTGGCTGCGCTGACCGATGACCTGATCGCCGAGCTTGACGCTGCAATGCTGAAGGGCACTGGCCCCTGGAAGGAACCCACAAGCATTAAGCACGCAGGAACCCGAGGCGGGACGCCGGCACTCAGCAGGGTTTCGCCGGGCCCGAGTGGCCGAGCATTCGACCGAGGTCTACCGGGCAGTCTCCGGGCACTCATACGTCTGTGGAGAGAGGGGCCTGTGTACTGGGGGCCCCCTCATGTATGCGAAGGACCTCCAAAGACGGCGATTTTGAGGGGTCCGCAGCCGCTGGTAGCCTGCAGACGATGACGGGACGCCAAGCGCTTCCTCTGCTCGTGGGGCTGTGCTCCGCATCGGCGTCTCCCCAAACGCCCAGCGCCACATACACCGCAGCCGTGAGTGTACACCTCGACGGCGGGTCTGGCTTCACGAGCGGTTACTTCGTCACGGCCGGCACGGGGACGCAGTACGAGATGGCCAATGCCGGTCAAGACATTGAAGTCTTCGACACCGCGGGAAACTTCGTCGACAGCCAGCCGGGAGTCTTCGCCGCCTTCGCGGTCTTTGACAACTATACCGTCGGCGTCTCCCCAGCGACGCTCGTCTTCGCTGCCGACGTAGGCCCGGCCTGAGCTTCCCCCAATTCCGTGGACGGGTTGGTTAAGCCGCCGCGGTACGTCGGGTTTCTGCTTCGTACTCCATTGGTGTCCTGTAGCCGAGCGCCGAGTGGCGCCGGCGTGAGTTGTAGAAATTCT